>OGXJ01002457.1_pt1 | contig 12288 bp, 9 predicted proteins | sample 1576231 | NCBI WGS metagenome assembly OGXJ01 (sample SAMEA3541539, study PRJEB24748) | human gut metagenome | biome: human gut; feature: human-associated habitat; material: faeces | place: China | collected 2012
GTGTTCTCTTCCACAATCTTGTACTCAACGCCCAGCTTTTCAAGATACTCGGGCAGAACGTGTTCCGGGAAGCCCGGTTGCTTTTGATCGAGGTTAACAGCCACCAGCGAAAAATTGATTGGCGCGCTTTGCTGCAAATTGCGCAGAATCTCCAGCATGGTATAGCTGTCTTTACCCCCTGAGAGGCAAACCATGATGCGATCGCCTTCTTCAATCATATTGAAGTCAGCAATGGCTTCGCCCACGTTACGACGCAGGCGTTTTTGTAATTTGTTCAGGTTGTATTGTTCTTTCTTACTAATTTCTTGATTTTGCGACATTTAAAAGCGACTCAATTCGTTATATGGCATCAGAAGAGTATGCGTCATGCCGGAACGCCCAGCATAAGAAATCTGATATAAAAACTGTGGCGTGTATGGTACGGATTAGAGGGGAAAATGTCAGCACATTTGCGAAATGAATCAAAAAGCCCGCAGCAATGTGCGGGCGTTAGTGTCAGCGCACAACCAGCACGGAGCACTCTGCGTGACGCACGACAGCTGCGGCGTTAGAACCGAGCAGATAAGTGGTGATATCCGGTCGATGGGAAGCAATGATGATCATATGAGCGGGGATCTTCTTCGCCATTTCCAGAATGCGGTCTTTGGGCGAGCCTTCCTCAACATGGACATGCACTCTGTCGGTTGGCAGTTTAAATTTTTTAATGATCTCTTCCAGTTGCGATTTGGCTTCCGCTTTCAGGTCATCCATTGCCGGTAATTCTGCGGAATACGCTAAACCCAGAGAGGCATAGTAGGGCAGTGAAGGTATTACCGTCAGGAAATGAACCTCTGCATCATCAATCTTTGCCTCTGCCTCAACGTGGCTAATCACGCGTTGAGTTAATTCTGAATCGGAAATATCGATAGGGACAAGAATCGTTCTGTTCATAAAACCTCCTGTTTTAGTATCCGCATAAAGTGTAACGCCAGATGACACTTTTTGTGTAATGACGGAGTTCACATTTTTAATTTAGATCAAAGGAGGAAGAATAAGCAGAAAAAGCCCGCCAAAACAGCGGGCAGGAGGATTTAGAACTGATAAACCAGACCTAAAGCAACAATATCATCGGTAGAGATGCCGTTGGCAGCGTAGAAACTGTCATCTTCATCCAGCAGGTTGATTTTATAGTCAACATAGGTGGACATGTTTTTATTGAAATAGTAAGTTGCGCCAACATCGGCGTATTTAACCAGATCTTTATCATCAACACCTGCCGGGTTGTCTGCACCACCGGCAGCGTGAAGGTCACGGCCTTTAGACATCAGGAAAGAGACTGCCGGACGCAGACCAAAATCAAACTGGTATTGTGCAGTAACTTCAAAGTTCTGGGTTTTGTTCGCAACTGCATAATCGCTGTCGCCAAACGGGGTCATATTACGCGTTGCTGAATACATGGTTGCCAGGTAAATATTGTTAGCATCGTATTTTAGCCCAGCAGTCCACGCGTCTGCTTTATCACCACCCGCCGCAGTATGGTTAACCTGGTCATTGGTGCGGTCAGAAGAGGTGTATGCCGCACCAGCGCTAAAGCCCATGCCTAAATCATATGTTGTGGAAAGACCCCAGCCGTCACCGTTTTCATGGCGAACATCACGTCCGTTGTTGGTGCCTTCCTGACCATTACTGGCACCTTCGTTGTTACCTTGGTACTGCACCGCGAAGTTCAGACCATTTACCAGACCGAAGAAATCAGTATTACGATAAGTCGCGACGCCATTGGCACGACCAGTCATAAAGTTGTCTGCATTGGTATAAGAGTCACCGCCAAATTCAGGCAGCATATCGGTCCAGCCTTCGATGTCGTACATTACGCCATAATTACGTCCGTAATCGAAAGAACCGTATTCTGCAAATTTCAGTCCGGCAAATGCCAGACGGGTCCATGACTGGTTTTTTGAAGATTCAGTGTTGTTTGCCTGAATATTGTATTCCCATTGACCGTAGCCAGTGAGTTGATCGTTAATTTGGGTTTCGCCTTTAAAACCCAGACGCGCATAGCTCTGGTCGCCATCTTTCGCTGAATTATCAGAAAAATAATGCAGGCCATCAACTTTGCCATACAGATCTAATTTGTTGCCGTCTTTATTATAAACTTCGGCTGCATGTGCAGCACCTGCGGCGAGCAGGGCAGGAATTAAAAGTGCCAGTACTTTGCTTTTCATTGAATAAATCCTTTAGTTATTTTATTTGCCTTTTATCCCCATTTCGGGGAGTGAAAACATCCTAAAGGAGAAGTTCAGTTAGCCGATAAATATCATTTGTTACGCCTTAAGTAAAACCTTAATCAAATAATTCTTCTGAAATGATAATAAGTCTGGTGAATGTATCGAAGATAATACATACAAAATAAAAATTATACTTTTAATTTTCTATACGTTATTCTGCGCGGGTTATATGCCTTTATTGTCACAGATTTTATTTTCTGTTGGGCCATTGCATTGCCACTGATTTTCCAACATATAAAAAGACAAGCCCGAACAGTCGTCCGGGCTTTTTTTTAGAATTGGATAATCCTTATCCAGAGCATTTAATCGGTGTTGCTTTTTTCCGCTTTTCCGGCCATTTGTGCCAGGAAGTCATAGCGATTTGCAAATCAGCTGCAGCATCTTTCCATAACTGTTCTGCCACTTCTGGCTGCTGCGAATTCAGACGACGGAAACGTTGCTCGTGAAGTAACGTTTCTTCCAGTGCTTCTGACGGCGGGCGTGAATCCAGCGCCAGCGGCAGTTTGCCTTCATCGGCACGACGAGGATCGAAGCGATATAGCGGCCAGAAGCCGGTAGCTGTGAGTTGGCGCATCTGGTCGTGGCTGAGTGCCAGATCGTAACCATGCTCTTCACATGGGCTATAAGCGATGATCAGCGATGGCCCCGGATACGCTTCCGCTTCCTGAATCGCTTTCACCGTCTGGTTGAGCTGCGCGCCGAGAGAAATCTGCGCCACATAAACATGACCGTACATCATCATACTGACGCCAAGATCTTTACGCGCTTTACGTTTGCCGTGCTCGCCGAACTTAGTTACTGCACCCAGCGGTGTCGCTTTCGACGCCTGACCACCGGTGTTGGAATAGCATTGCGTATCCAGCACCAGAATGTTGACGTTTTCCGTCAAACTCAATACATGATCCAGACCGCCAAAGCCGATATCGTAAGCCCAGCCGTCGCCACCAATCAGCCAGATTGATTTTTCCACCAGTGCATCTGCATCACGTAGAAGTTCATGTGCTTCGGCAACATCGTTGAGTTGCTGGCGTAAAGCTGCAACCTGTTCACGACGAACCTCTGGCGTGGCGTCTGATTTCAACGCCGTCAGTAATTCCGCCGGGATTTTATCGGCAAATTGATCCAGCAGACGCAGCACGCGGACACGGTGTTGATCGACCGTCAGGCGGAAACCAAGGCCAAATTCGGCATTATCTTCAAATAGAGAGTTCGCCCATGCCGGCCCACGACCGTTGGCATCGGTGGTATACGGTGTAGAGGGCAGGTTACCGCCATAAATTGAAGAACAGCCGGTGGCGTTAGCGATCAACATCCGGTCGCCATAGAGCTGAGTCAGTAATTTAATATACGGCGTCTCGCCACAACCGGAACAAGCACCGGAATATTCAAACAGCGGTGTAATCAGCTGCGATGTACGAATATCAATACGTTCCAGTTTGCTACGGTCGATTTCTGGGAGGTTGAGGAAGAAATCGTAATTGATTTTCTCTTCTTCGACATGTTCCAGGCGAGACATCATATTGATGGCTTTAATCTCTGGATTCTGACGGTCTTTCGCCGGGCAAACTTCGACGCACAGGTTACAACCGGTGCAATCTTCCGGTGCCACCTGCAAGACATATTTCTGCCCGCGCATATCACGCGATTTCACATCCAGCGAATGCAGGCTGGCAGGGGCGTTTTCCATCGCTTCAGGCGGCACCACTTTTGCGCGAATAGCTGAGTGTGGGCAAGCGGCAACGCAGTGGTTACATTGGGTACAAAGTTCCTCTTTCCAGATGGGGATCTCTTCGGCGATATTGCGTTTTTCCCAGCGCGTAGTGCCCATCGGCCAGGTGCCGTCTGGCGGCAGCGCCGAAACGGGGAGTGCATCACCAAGCCCGGCGAGCATCGCCGCGGTTACGGTTTTCACGAAATCAGGAGCGGCATCGGAAACCACTGGTGGTCGATTGGCGCTGTGCGGATTAACCGGCTGCAGCGGAACTTCTTCAACGGATTCACGCGCCAGCGCCAGAGCCTGCCAGTTGCGCTCCACCAGATCCTGACCTTTGCTACTGTAACTTTTGGCAATCGCACCCTGCAATTCTGCGAGGGCGCTATCGCCAGGCAGAATTTGCGTCAGATGGAAAAAAGCCATCTGCATGACGGTATTAATACGGGCCGCCAGGCCACATTCGCGGGCGATTTTCGCCGCGTTAATCACATAGAAGCGCGCTTTTTTCTGGTTTAACACGGCCTGAACTTCCTGCGGCAAGCGCGACCACACTTCATCTGCGCTGTACGGCGTGTTGAGCAGGAAAATGCCGCCAGGTTTTAAACGCTCAGCCATCTGATATTTATCGATAAACTGCAACTGGTGGCAGCCAACAAAATCAGCCTGGGAAATGAGATAAGCGGAACGAATCGGCTGTTCGCTCACGCGAAGGTGAGAAACTGTCAGGCCGCCCGCCTTTTTGGAGTCGTAAACAAAATAGCCCTGTGCGTACCACGGCGTGGAATTACCGATAATCTTGATATTGTTTTTGGTCGCGGAAACGCTGCCATCACTACCAAGGCCATAAAACAAGGCTTCAAGTTTCGCCGAGTTTGGCAGGGTGTTTTCCGGCAACGGTAGTGACAGATTGGTTACATCATCGTAAATACCAACCGTAAAGCGTGCTTTCGGTTTAGCCGCGTTGAGCTCGGCAAATACCGCCAGTACACAGTCCGGGCCAAATTCTTTGGATGAAAGACCATAGCGCCCACCAATGACACGGGGCAGAGTTTCGCGCTCGCCATTATTAAAGGCTTCTGCCAGTGCGGTCATTACATCCAGATAGAGCGGTTCTGCCTGGGCACCGGGTTCTTTGGTTCTGTCCAGTACCGCCACGCTGCGTACGGATCCCGGCAGAGCTTGTAGCAAGTGTTTGGCGGAGAAGGGGCGGTACAGGCGAACTTTCAGCACGCCGACTTTTTCGCCACGGGTTAGCAATTCATCAACCACTTCTTCACAGGTGCCAATGGCAGAGCCCATCAGGATTATCACCCGTTCCGCTTGCGGATGCCCGTAATACTCAAACGGCTGATACTGACGACCTGTCGCGGCAGCGAAATCATTCATCGCCTGTTCAACATGGTCATAGACCGCGTTGTACCATGGGTTGGTGGCTTCGCGTGACTGGAAATAAGTGTCAGGATTGGCGGACGTACCGCGGATCACCGGATGTTCCGGGTTGAGCGCCCGGGCGCGATGAGCATCAATTTCGGCCTGCGGCATGAGATCAAGAATCGTGTCATCGGCCAGCGGGACAATTTTATTGATTTCGTGGGACGTGCGGAAACCATCAAAGAAATGAATAAATGGCACGCGGCTTTTCAGCGTCGCGATTTGCGAAATGAGAGCAAAGTCTTGCGCTTCCTGGACGTTTGCTGCACACAACATCGCGCAACCCGTCTGGCGCACCGCCATAACGTCGGAATGATCGCCAAAAATAGAGAGTGCATGAGTGGCAACGGTACGTGCCGCTACATGCAGGACAAACGGTGTTAGTTCGCCTGCCAGTTTGTACAGCGTCGGGATCATCAGCAGCAAACCCTGCGATGACGTAAACGATGTTGAAAGGGCACCCGTCTGCAAAGCGCCATGCACGGTAGCGATAGCACCCGCTTCCGACTGCATTTCAACCACGCGTGGTGTGTCTCCCCAAACGTTCTTTAAGCCGTTTCCGGCCCAGGCATCAGCCTGTTCTGCCATCGTGGAACTGGGGGTAATAGGGTAGATGGCGATAACTTCACTGGTGCGAAATGCGACCGAAGCAACCGCGCCATTACCGTCAATAGTAATCATATGACACCCTTACATTGCGCAAATGAGGGGCGCACGAAATTGCTGCGCGCCCAGTAGTAATCTTTCAATTTTAGCAAATGGCTTTCTTCTGCATTTTCGCTTTTGTGTCCCCCACATCAGCGTAATGAATGTTTTGATCAAACAGAGGGCAAAAAAATAGCCATAAAAAAGTAAAAATGCGGGGCAACGCGCAGGACAGCTCTCGACGTCGCCCTCTGTGCTGCCTATTATTTATGGCGGTGTCGTTTGGCTTGAAGATCAGAGGAAGAAAAGATGCGAGCAGCGTTTTGGGTAGGGGGTGCCGCTTTATTGTTGTCGGCGTGTAGTAGTGAACCTGTTCAGCAGGCGACTGCGGCGCACGTAGCGCCAGGTTTAAAAGCGTCGATGTCCAGTAGTGGAGAAGCAAATTGTGCAATGATCGGCGGTTCGCTTTCTGTTGCCCGTCAACTGGATGGTACGGCGATTGGGATGTGTGCATTACCCAACGGCAAACGCTGTAGCGAACAGTCACTTGCCGCCGGGAGCTGTGGCAGCTATTAATTCATTAAATCCGCTAGCTTATAAGTTAATGTCTGTTTCGCGGTTGCCAGCGTTAACTGGTTCGCGGTCAGATCCACTTGTGCACCTTCTTTCAGCATTTCGCTAATGGTGTTATCGAGTTCATTAAGCTGCGGGTTAGCGCACATCATACGGGTCATGGCCAGCCCTTTGGCGGTCAGTTCACCATTAGACAGTTTGCCTTCACCGCTAAAGCGGTTACACATGCTGCCGGAAATCATCATTTTTTCACCAAAGCTGATTTCTGGCGGATTTTTATCGCTGGTCACGGGCTTACCGTTTACGCTTTCCAGCACAAAGCGATGATGCTGTAACTGTTCTGGCGTTACAGCAATTTTGTCACTACTTACACATCCCGCCATCAGCAGGCTTAGCGCAACAAGCGAGGCTACTTTCTTCATTGTGGTTCTCAATTACAGTTTCTGACTCAGGGCTATTTTAAGAATAGAGGATGAAAGGTCTTTGGGGATTATCTGAATAAGCTCCCCTGGAATGCAGGGGAGCGGCAAGATTAAACCAGTTCGTTCGGGCAGGTTTCGCCTTTTTCCAGATTGCTTAAGTTTTGCAGCGTAGTCTGAGAAATACTGGTCAGAGCTTCTGCTGTCAGGAATGCCTGGTGCCCGGTAAACAGCACGTTGTGGCAGGCAGACAGGCGACGGAATACGTCATCCTGAATTACGTCGTTGGATTTATCTTCAAAGAACAGATCGCGTTCGTTCTCATACACGTCCATACCCAACGAACCAATTTTCTGATTTTTCAGCGCTTCAATTGCCGCCTGAGAATCAATCAATGCACCGCGACTGGTATTGACGATCATCACACCATTTTTCATCTGATCGAAGGCGGCTTCGTTCAACAGATGGTAGTTTTCCGGTGTCAGCGGGCAGTGCAGAGAGATAACGTCTGATTCAGAGAACAGGGTTGGCAGATCGACATACTCCACACCGAGTTCCAGCGCCGCTGCACTGGGATATGGATCGAACGCCAGCAGACGCATACCAAAACCTTTCAGAATGCGCAGCATCGCCACACCGATTTTACCGGTACCGATAACGCCTGCCGTTTTGCCATACATAGTAAAGCCGGTCAGACCTTCCAGAGAGAAGTTAGCGTCACGGGTACGCTGATACGCGCGGTGAATACGGCGGTTCAGCGTCATCATCATACCGATGGCGTGTTCAGCAACGGCCTCTGGATCATAGGCTGGAACACGGACTACTTTCAGCCCCAGTTCTTTTGCCGCGTCAAGGTCGACGTTATTGAAACCGGCACAGCGCAGGGCGATATATTTAACGCCGTGCTTTTTCAGCTCTTCCAGCACCGGGCGGCTGCCGTCATCGTTTACGAAAATACATACCGCTTCGCAGCCATTGGCCGTTTTAGCGGTTTTTTCCGTCAGCAGAAAGTCAAAAAATTCCAGCTCAAAGCCAAAGGACTCGTTCACCTGTTGCAGGTACTTCTTGTCGTACTGTTTTGTGCTATAAACGGCGAGTTTCATAAGACTTTCTCCAGTGATGTTGAATCACATTTAAGCTACTAAAAATATTTTACAAAATCTCAAATATAATTGAAAGCTATGGCGATATTGAAAAATTCATCAACAACTATGCTTAGTGTAGGCGCAACCTTCAACTGAACGGTTAAACATGCCACAATACCCGTATTGAATGCTTAATTTTTCGCTAAATCAGGATATTAACTACCCATGCTGGGTAAATATAAAGCCGTTCTCGCGCTGTTATTACTGATTATTCTTGTGCCGTTGACGCTGCTGATGACGCTCGGGCTGTGGGTTCCCACACTGGCGGGCATCTGGCTACCGCTCGGGACACGTATTGCATTAGATGAAAGCCCACGCATTACGCGTAAAGGTTTAATCATTCCCGATCTCCGTTATCTGGTGGGAGATTGTCAGCTTGCGCATATCACCAACGCCAGCCTTTCACATCCCAGCCGCTGGTTATTGAACGTCGGCACGGTAGAACTTGATTCTGCTTGTCTGGCGAAATTGCCGCAGACGGAGCAATCGCCAGCTGCTCCAAAAACCCTCGCGCAGTGGCAGTCCATGCTGCCTAACACCTGGATCAATATCGATAAACTGATTTTTTCTCCCTGGCAGGAATGGCAGGGAAAACTCTCTCTCGCATTAACCTCTGATATCCAGCAACTGCGTTATCAGGGCGAAAAAGTTAAATTTCAAGGCCAGCTGAAAGGGCAACAACTTACAGTCAGCGAACTGGATGTCGTCGCGTTTGAAAATCAGCCGCCGGTAAAACTGGTGGGGGAATTTACTATGCCGCTAGTGCCGGATGGACTTCCTGTAAGTGGTCATGCTACTGCGACGTTAAACTTGCCTCAGGAACCGTCACTGGTGGATGCCGAGCTGGACTGGCAGGAAAATAGCGGGCAATTGATCGTGCTGGCACGGGATAACGGCGATCCGTTGCTCGATTTGCCGTGGCAAATTACTCGTCAACAATTGACCGTAAGCGATGGTCGCTGGAGCTGGCCGTATGCAGGTTTTCCTTTGAGTGGCCGACTGGGTGTCAAAGTCGACAACTGGCAGGCAGGGCTTGAGAACGCTTTGGTCAGCGGACGACTGAGTGTGCTGACCCAGGGGCAAGCGGGTAAGGGCAACGCGGTGCTTAATTTTGGCCCAGGAAAATTAAGCATGGATAACAGCCAGCTGCCTTTACAGCTGACCGGTGAAGCGAAACAGGCGGACCTCATTTTATATGCCCGCTTACCTGCGCAGCTAAGCGGAAGTCTGACTGACCCAACGCTGGCCTTTGAGCCCGGCGCGTTATTACGTTCGAAGGGAAGAGTCATCGATTCGCTGGACATCGATGAAATCCGCTGGCCTTTAGCGGGTGTAAAAGTCACCCAACGTGGTGTTGACGGACGTTTGCAGGCCATTTTGCAGGCGCATGAAAATGAACTGGGCGATTTCGTGCTGCATATGGATGGGCTGGCGAATGATTTTCTCCCTGACGCTGGCCGCTGGCAGTGGCGCTACTGGGGAAAAGGCAGTTTTACACCGATGAATGCCACCTGGGATGTCGCAGGAAAGGGTGAGTGGCATGACAGCACGATTACACTGACCGATCTCTCCACCGGTTTCGACCAGTTACAATACGGTACGATGACGGTAGAAAAGCCGCGATTAATTCTCGACAAGCCCGTCGTCTGGGTACGTGACGCACAGCATCCCTCTTTTAGCGGCGCGCTGTCACTGGACGCCGGGCAAACGCTGTTCACTGGCGGCAGTGTGTTACCGCCATCAACCTTAAAATTTAGCGTCGATGGGCGCGATCCGACCTATTTCCTCTTTAAAGGCGATTTACATGCTGGTGAGATTGGCCCGGTTCGGGTAAATGGTCGCTGGGACGGTATTCGTCTGCGCGGTAACGCCTGGTGGCCTAAACAATCACTGACTGTATTCCAGCCGCTGGTGCCACCCGACTGGAAGATGAACTTACGCGATGGTGAACTGTATGCTCAGGTTGCATTTTCTGCTGCGCCTGAACAAGGATTCCGCGCGGGAGGGCACGGCGTGTTGAAAGGCGGTAGTGCCTGGATGCCAGATAATCAGGTTAACGGTGTCGATTTTGTCCTGCCTTTCCGTTTTGCCGATGGAGCCTGGCATCTGGGGACTCGCGGCCCCGTTACGTTGCGAATTGCCGAAGTGATTAATCTGGTGACAGCGAAAAATATTACGGCTGATTTGCAAGGGCGTTATCCGTGGACTGAAGAAGAACCATTACTGTTGACTGATGTTAGCGTCGATGTGTTAGGCGGTAACGTACTGATGAAACAATTACGTATGCCGCAACATGACTCGGCGCTGTTGCGGCTGAATAATCTCTCATCCAGCGAACTGGTTAGCGCCGTCAATCCGAAACAATTCGCCATGTCCGGGGCATTTAGTGGTGCATTGCCGTTATGGCTAAACAACGAAAAATGGATAGTGAAAGATGGTTGGCTGGCAAATAGCGGGCCAATGACCTTGCGGCTGGATAAAGACACCGCAGATGCGGTGGTGAAAGACAATATGACTGCGGGTTCAGCAATTAACTGGTTGCGCTATATGGAAATTAGCCGTTCATCGACAAATATTAATTTAGATAATCTCGGTTTATTAACCATGCAGGCCAACATTACAGGTACCAGTCGCGTTGATGGTAAAAGCGGTACGGTAAACCTTAATTACCATCATGAAGAGAATATTTTTACGCTGTGGCGCAGTTTACGCTTTGGCGATAATCTCCAGGCATGGTTGGAGCAGAACGCACGTCTGCCGGGAAATGACTGTCCGCAAGGAAAAGAGTGTGAGGAAAAACAATGAAAATTTTACTGGCTGCGTTGACGTCATCTTTTATGCTGGTTGGCTGTACGCCTCGCATTGAAGTCGCTGCACCTAAGGAACCGATCACTATCAATATGAACGTTAAAATTGAGCATGAGATCATCATCAAGGCAGACAAAGATGTCGAAGAGCTGCTTGAAACTCGTAGCGATCTTTTCTGAGGCGATGATGAAGAGAAGTTTAATACTGTGTTTTGTCATTAATGCCTTATTTAGCACCAGTGCGATGGCTCTGACGCTGGATGACGCTCGAACTCAGGGGCGTGTTGGCGAAACGTATAATGGTTATCTGGTTGCATTAAAGGCGGATACCGAAACACAGATGTTAGTCAAAAGGATTAATGAATCGCGTAATAAGAGCTATCAACAACTCGCCATGAAAAATAATCTGCCGGTTGCGGAAGTGGAAAAATTGGCGGGGCAGAAACTGGTAGCAAAAGCTAAGCCGGGAGAATACATTCGCGGGATAAACGGAATGTGGTTGCAAAAATAATAAGTCGGTATTCGTCGAGAAAAATCTGCCTGGTTGTACCTCCTGAAATATTCAATATTAACTGCAATGCTATTGAGAATTATTTTTCATTTAATTTCATATAGATGCCGATGATGAATGCTTCATTCACATGATAATTTATTTATTTCATGAATTAATTGCATTATTTAATTCATCAGTGTTATCGGATTTAATCTCAATTGCGGCATATTTTAAGTTGAAATAAATGCGTTAAAAATATAAATTAAAGAAAAGATGTATTGACTTAATGAATAAATGCATTCGCTAAATCAATATATTTATTCTGTTAAAAACAATATCCAGATTTCGAATATTTGTAACTATTTAACCCTGTGCAGTTTATCTGGGCTGCGTAATCATCTATTTATGAGGAATTTCATATGCAAAGGAAAAAATTGCTCAGTGTCTGTGTTGCAATGGCGTTAAGCAGTCAGACATGGACGGCAGATACGTCGATAGCGGAAACATCGGATGAATCTCGTAAATCCAGCAAGATTAGCTGCCCGGCTAATATTAAATCACTAAGTAAAGAACAGCTAGAAAAGCTGCCGGCAGAGTGTAAATCAGTTGAAGATAATGAGTTATTACCCTGGGCTGCAGTGGGGCTGGCAGCGGCAGTCACAGGCGTCGCAGTATATGCACTCCACGATAATAATAATCATCATGACGATCCGTCTCCGGTGCCGGATGATGGCGGCGACACACCTGTCCCGCCGGATGATGGCGGTGACACGCCAGTCCCGCCGGACGATGGC
>OGXJ01002462.1_pt1 | contig 12264 bp, 3 predicted proteins | sample 1576231 | NCBI WGS metagenome assembly OGXJ01 (sample SAMEA3541539, study PRJEB24748) | human gut metagenome | biome: human gut; feature: human-associated habitat; material: faeces | place: China | collected 2012
AAGATCTATGCATCTTAATTTTCAAAAAGTGTGCAACTTCTTATTGCAATTTAGAAAAAAATATCATTACAGCAAAGACGATGTGTTGCTGGAAGCAAAGAAAATCAGCGCGGCCACAAACATTCCGGAGAATGCTATCCTGGCTAACGCTGATAATCTGGCCAATGCACGCAATGTATATAATTATCAGCAGAAGGCTATGGACCATCAGGCAGTGTTTGAGGCCTACCCTGAGCTGAGCGAGCTGGCCAAGCTGAGTGATACTGACGCTGCTATTGCTCTGCATAACTTGAAGAACGTGCGCCAGACGCAGGGCATTATTGAAGCAGCTAAGACCGGCTGGGAGCTTGATAACCTGATGAGTGAGCGCGGCCGTATGGGCTACGCTGCTATGAACGGCAAAGAGCTGACGGATGCTGACATTGCACGTTTGGGAGAAATTGAAAAAGCACAGAAAAATTCCAAGGAACTGCCAGGACTTTTTGAGGACCCGATGAGTGCTATTGTCGGCGGCACAGTGCAGAGCGGCAAGATGATGCTGCGTAATGCTCTTAATGGCCAGAAGATGGGCGTATACGGCGCTGGCTTCGGCGCGCTTCTCGGCGGTATTGCCGGTGGCGGTGCAACGCTGGGTGCCGGTACTGCTGCAGGCGCGGCCGCAGGTGCCAAGATTGGTTATAGCGTCGGCAGCCGTATCGGTATGGCGCAGGATATGTATGACGAAATTGCCGGCAACAACTACCTTGATTATAGAGGTTATAAGGATAAGCATGGCAGGCAGCTGCTGACAGATAACCAGGCGCGCAGCTATGCTGCTGTAGCGGCAGCGCTGGAAACAGGTATAGAATTCAGCAACGCAGATAAAATCCTGAACGTCATCAAAGGCGGTGCAGGTGCGCAGAGCATCAAAGAAATTATCAGCAGTGCCAAGGACAGCACGGAGCTGCAGAGCCTGCTTGCCGCATATCTGCGTGACAGTGCCAAAAACATCGGGACAGTGGCCATCTCTGAGAGTGCGGAAGAAGGCGTGCAGGAGATGAGCAACAGAATTATTTCTGATATTGCTGCAGCAAACAATCCGGGCGGTGATATCCCGACATATACGGCAAAGGATGTTATCGTTGGCGGCTTGGAAGCAAGCTGGCAGGCGTTGCCTGCGTCTATCGGCTTTGGCGCTGGTGCGCATGGAGCAAGCACGGTATCTTTTATGCGTCGTGCATCCGCGGCGCTGCAGCTGAAAAGTGAAGAGCAGAAAGCTAACCTGCGTGATGCTAACGGCATATCTATGCTGAGAAGTCTTGCCGAGGATATCAAAAATAATGCTTTGTTTAAAAAAGCTCCGGAAGTATATAACGAGGTACTGAATAATCAGCTCAAAGGCACGGAGCTGGAAACTATTAACATAGATACAGAGTACGTTCTTAATCAGCAGGGCGGCTATGAGCTTTTGAAATCTGCAGCAAAGGCAGCAGGCATAGGCGAACAGTATCTTAAAGACATCATCGATACTAAGGCAGACTTGAAAATCAGTACAGCAGATTATGTATCTAAGCTGCTGCCGACTGAAATCGGTGCTCATCTGGAAGACTACATCACATTCAGCGATATCAGCGAATGCCTGGCACGCAACAGAGAATATGCCGGCAGGATGCGCCGCGAGATGGACCGCATATTGGCATATGAGAACCGCCAGCGTGAAGATGCTTTGAATACCTACCTTGACAATAACTTCCATACTCCGGAAACCCGTGAGATAGCAGAGGCAGTATTGCGCCGCTTCCCGGATAATCCTAAGGAAGGCGTAAAGGAAATCAGAAAATCGCTGCAGGCCAAGATTGACGAGCCGCTTAATCAGATTATCGAAGAGCTGGAAAAGGGTATGGGTAACGGCGTAGCTGTAGTAGAAATCCCCGAATATGATAATCAGATGCGTGGCCGTGGTATCAAGGTAAGCAATAATGACCCTTGGTATCAACGCTACTATAAAGAGAATAAGCATAAGCCCTCTAAGATGGAGCTGCGTGAGCTGGCGCGTGAGATTTGGACCGGCCACAACGAGTATGGACTCTTTGGCTGGGAAAACCGCACGCCGGAAGATAACCAATGGTATGAGAATAACAAGGCATCCATGGAAGCAACGGAAGAAGCCATCCGCAGATTGGATGCGCTGACGCCTGCTCTGGAAGAAATAGATCCGGGCGAACTCTCTATTACTGAAGGCCTGAGCGAAGAAGGCTTTGAGGTATACCGTAAGCTGCGTGGCAAGCTGGAAGGCGCTGAAAGCAAAGAAGTGCGGCAGGCAGCACAGATGAGTGCTATCCTTGCCGCACGAATGGCAGACCGCATGGCTGAGCTGCATAGACAGGTTGGCCATACTAAATATACTGCGCTTGATTATGCGCGTAGTATTGGGCTTATCAGAAGTGAAAGTGAAGCTGCTGAGCAGAAGTTTAATCAGGCAGTAAATGTAGGTATAAATGAAAATACCAAATATAAACTTTTAGATTTAGATGTTTTGCAAGACAATATAGGCACCGACAAAGAAACTCCGGAGGCTAATCAAAAAGCCATAGATTACATTAAACATGTATTAACTGAAAATGAGCCGGTCACTACAAAAGATTTGTCAAGTGTATTTGATTTTAGCAAGATGAGTGAATATGATCAGCGTCATATTGTTTTGGCAAAATCGCAAAGAGGGCGAAAAAACAAAACGGAAAGGCAGGGAAGAAATTTAACCATCAGTAATCCTAGAGAGATTTTGCAAAATGCAGTTTTAGTTGAGATAAATCCATCAAAGCATTCTAATGAAGTAGACAATAAGTTACGTGAGGATATCAAAGGTTCATTGTCATATAGATTTGTTATACCAGTAAAGTTAAATGGACAGGCTCAAACGTTGGTCATTACTGCTATTGGGACATCTGCTAATGTACTAAAAAAATTAAACGAAGTAACTTTATACGAAGTTTACACAACAAAAATCCCGCCATCCCAGAGACAAGCTTCCCTGAAAGATGGCGGGATAGGGGATGCTTCAAAAGAAACAATTCCCTCTGAATATAGTTTAGCAGAGATTTTAGCAAAAGTCAAAGACCTTAATCATAAACCTTATGTTGATAAAGAAACAGGCAAGCTAATAATAGAAGACCAGATGGCTATAGGCTCTATGAAATTAGACCAGAAAGCATGGCATGGCACGCCTTACGATTTTGAAAGGTTTGATATTGGCAAAATCGGCGATGGCGTTGGTGACCAGGTACATGGCTGGGGCCTGTACTTTGCTAAGGATAGAAAAATATCAGAGGCATACAAGGAAGTGCTGGGGGCTGACGCTGGCGCAGTAATTGTAGATGGGGTTACGTACAAAATTGATGAGGAGGGAGATTGGGCAACAGCAGCAGGACAGAAACTCATTGACAATGATCCGTTAGAATTTGTTCTGGATACATTTGATGCAATGACCGGAAATAAGAATAAGAAAAGTGCAATAAAAAGCTTAAAGGAAAGAATTGCAGGAACCAAAAGAACGGCTAATACAGAAAGCTATATTGCTAAACTAGAAGAAGCGATAAACATTATTGAAAAAGCTGACGTGAAGTACGAAAATACTTCACGCCTGCTGAAAGTGGAAGTTCCAGAAAACGATGTATTGCTAGACGAACAAAAGACTTTCATTAATCAAAACAAAAATGTACAAGCGCTTTTGAAAAATACTATAGAATCTTTGGATGATGCGCGGTCAATGAAGTTCTGGGAAAATCTGCTGAACTTTAAATTAAGAGCTTTTGATAATGCTGGCAAGGTTCAGTTTAAGATTGATGGCTTCAATAAATTAGCAGATGGCATTGGTAAGATTTTAGAGAGTAATTCTAATACATTTGGCTATAGAACGCTTGCAAGAAGCTTGGAAAGATACGGATATAGCAAAGAAGAAATCGAAAAGCTAAAGTCAGATGGCGAATATCGTAATCAGGAACAAGAGAAGCTCAGAAGCCAGGCTGCTGCTTTAGAAGAAGAATTAGAGCGTGCCAAAGCAGAAGATGCTGCTGCAAAAGAGGAGGTTATCAATCAGGCAAAAGCTGATATTTCCGGTACTTTGGGGGGAATGTTTTCCGGCAACAAGATTTACGATGCTCTGGCGAAGGCTATGGGCGAAGAGGATTATAATTGGCGTGGTGCGTCTGAGCTGCTTAATGAGCACGGAATTAAAGGCATAGCTTACGAAGGTATGAAAGATGGCCGCTGCTTTGTCGTCTTCGATGATAAGAGCATTGATATTATAGAGCGCTATAACCAATCTGCTGGCGAGCGTGCTATGACTGCCAATATGGAGAAGCTGAAGGAAGCAAAAGAAATGCTGGCCAAAGATGCGGATATGGAAACCATCTACAAAAAGACTGGCTGGCATCGTGGCGCTGATGGTAAATGGCGTTTTGAGATACCGGATAATTTGGATGATATCAATCTTGCTGAGCTGCGTGACAACGAAGAAACTACTTTGGGAAAGATATACGATAACCCTGCTTTGTATCAAGCATATCCGTGGCTAAAGAACCTGCTGGTAACTGTCGAAGACATGGAGAAAAACAGAAGAGGTTACGCTTATGGGGAAGACAAGATAGTGCTCAACGAAAAATATGTTGGCTATTCTCCCTATAATCTGCAGAATGAGATACTGAGCAGCCTGAAAAGCGAGGCAGGGGTAAAAGAAACCATAAATGCTTTCCAAGGCATCGTGCAGGAAGAAAAACTCCCAGGCAAGAAAGAAATCAGGACCATAGCTGAGAATCTGCCGGACAGCTTTTTTGCTGATAGAGAAGAGGTTAACTTCTTTGCGGAAGATGGCTCGTTCATCTTGCCGGATGATGAAGAAAAAACCTACTCATTAGAAGAAAAAGAAACTCTGCTTGCAGGGCATCTGAAAGAGGCTCTGGAAGGCATGCGGCCAAACGAAAAGATAAAAGAAACTCTCATCCATGAAATCCAGCATATCATCCAGAATGCAGAAGGCTTTGCTGGCGGTGGCAGCCCGGCCAAAGTCAACGAACAGATGAAGCGTCAGCTGCAGAAGTATGATGAAGAAATAGAACGCCTACATCCAAAAGGCAAAGAATATGTTACGGCTATGCTCGAATATGACATAGCTGACTTTGAACATGACACCGGTGAAATTTCCGATGAGGCTTTTGCTGATATCAAAAATAAGGTTAAAGAGCTGGAAGCACAAATCCCTGAAGAAAAAGTAAAGCGACTGCAGGAAATCAAGGAGCTGCAGACAGATTTGGAGTGGCAAGCTGAAGATGAAAACTCTAGCGATTATGAAAAATACTTCCGTCTGCATGGAGAGCAGGAAGCCAGAGTAGCATCAATGAAAGCACGGCTTTATACCATGGGTGCAAGCCAGGAAAGAATTGTCAACGAAGTGCTGAACGCTATAGATAATCCTATCATTGTATTTGGCGGCAAAAGCTACAGCATGGACTCTGATCAGCGCGGCTTATGGCAGCTCAAAGGCCAGACTGCCTTTAAAACTACCGGCGAGAAGATTATTTCTCTGTTCAAGGCTGCAGACCAGTCAACCTTTATGCATGAGATGGCTCATATCTATCTGCATGATATGCTGGCACTGGCAGAATTACCGAATGCTCCTAAGCAGCTGCTGGATGATGTGGCCACGATTAACCAGTGGGCAGCGTGGAATGATACACAATTTGTCAAAGAGTACAAAGGCACTGCTATGGAGAGTGAGTTTAAAAAGCTAAACGAGCAGATGAAAACAGCAGTTGCCCAAGGCTCTGTTGAAATTGAAGGCAGGGCAATGACCTTGGAACAGATGCAGCGGCTCTGGATGCAGGAACGCTTTGCCCGCGGCTTTGAAAACTATCTGAAGAGCGGTGAAGCGCCTACAGAAGCAACGCGCAGTATCTTCCGACGCTTCAAACAGTGGCTGACTAAAATTTACCGTGCATTCAGCCAGATTGGCGGTGCTCCGTCCAAAGAGGTTAAAGCAGTTATGGACCGCATGATTGCCAGCGAAGATGAAATCGACATTGCCATGAGGAAAAAAGGCGTGGATGATTTTTCCGCAAGCGGTGGTTTGGACTATCTGGAGGGAAGCACGAAGGACGTATACCGCCGTATGGTGGAACGCGCTAAGGCTGATGCTGAAGAAAAGGTGCTCAAAATAGCGCTGAAGGACGTTAAGGAAGATTATCAGCAGCAGGAAAAGGAATTGTTTGAGCGTGAGGAAGCAGAATACCGTGAGAAGCTGGCCGCAGAACCGGTATTTATTATCCAGGAGCATATCAAGAATAACCCTAACATGAGCACATCCGTTATCTGCGAAACACTGGGCATGAACGTGGAAGAATATGTCAAGCAGCTTAAAGAGTATGGCGGGAGCTTGGATGCTGCAGTAAAAGCTCATATGAAAGAGTTTAAGGAAGGGATAGATAACAGCGGCATAGATGCTCAGTATTTCCGTGAACGTGCGGAAGAAGTGGTGCAGGAGAGCAAATATCGTAAGCTGGCCACGGCGATGGAGCTGGAAGCGTTTGAGCGCATTGCCAAAAAGCAGCGTAACCTGACTACTAGAATAGAGGCCGAAGGCAAGAATGATGCTGCAGAAAAAGGTGTCATTAAGACGGTAGACAAGATGACCAGACAGAGCAAGCAGATAGAAGAGCTTACTGCAGAAACAAAGGGATTGAAGCAGGATAAGCGCGAGCTGCTTGCTAACGTGCGTGGTCTGCGTGATGCAGCGCTGCGTCATTACAAGGAATACGTGCAATTCGTTGAGATGAAGCTGGAGGTTATGCCTATTGAGGATGCCAACAATTACCAGATGTGGCGCAGAAAATCAGCGCAGGCGCAGTATAACTCTGAGCAATCGCTTGTCAAAGGCAACTGGGATAAGGCCGTCAAATACAAACAGGCTCAGCTGATCTATGACATGTTTGCTGACAGAGCTGTCCGCAATGCCAAGCAGATAAAGAAGATTGAAGATGGCCTGAAGCGCAAGCAGCAGACTATCAGTAAAGCGAAGAATATATCTGCAGATGAACGCTATGCATATAATCACCTTATGTATGTCTTTGGCTTTTCTGATGCCGACGCACCGGTACCGCCGCATTATGAGGGCATCATGGAAGTGCTGATGAAAGCAGATGCTACAAGAGAAGAAGGCGGCCTTATGCTGGAGTCGCCGTTCTTCGGACCAGACGGCCAGACCAATCTGCCTGAATGGTTCCTGCAGGCGGCAATGAACAGCAATAAACGCAAAGCTGGGCATAAGGATTTGAGCAATATGCAGGTTGATTTGGTGGCACAGGTTATGCATATCATCTATAAGCGCGGTATGGATAATATGAAGCTGGCTACGATTAAAACCAAGGACGGCAGAACCCTGACTGTTGACGAAGCAGTTGCTGAGATTGAAGGACAGGTGCGCCAGCGTATGGTGGAGCGCGCTAACACTGACCCGACCGGTGCCAACAAAAACAGATGGCAGGATGATGCTGCAAACTTTATCGACCAGGCTGACAGAGTGCTGATCAAGCCGGAGGTAGAGCTGAAGAAGATGGGGGATGTGGCGCTGCGGTATATCTATGACCCTCTGAAGGAAGCTGCAGATAAAGAGCTGAAGATGGCCGTGAATATGCAGAACAAATTGAAAGGACTGTTTGATGCTTACTCTCCCGAGGAACTGGCAGATATGCGTAACAAACGCCTCTATGATTTTGGTTCGTCGAAGATTACCAAGGAACAGGCGATTATGATTGCGCTCAACTGGGGCACTGAAACGAACCAGCAGCGCGTTCTGGACGGCTATCACGTCAACGTAGCGCAGGTTAAAAATGTGCTGCAGTATCTGGATGAGCGCGACTGGAACCTAGTCAACAGTATCTGGAAGCTCTACGATATCCATTGGGACCAGATAAGAGAGATTGAAGCACGCATGACCGGTGCCGTGCTGCAGAAGCAGGAAGCCAAAGGCTTTGTTGTTGTCGGACAGGACCGAAAAATCTATACCTTAGATGGCGGCTACTTCCCTATCAAGTATGACTTGCGGGATTTGCGTACACAGGAGCAGGCTGACGCTGCACAGCAATCTGCTATGAGCAACATTGCAATGTCTATGGGCAAAGGCTTCTTGAAAGAACGTACTCAGCATAAGGTTGAGCGCAGGCTGGACCTGAGGTTTGAAGTTATCAGCGGCAGTATTACTGATGTTATTCATCTGGTGGCATTCCGCGAACCGGTACGCGACGTGCGCCGTATCGTACTCAACGAGAATTTTAAAAACCTTGTCTACAATTACCTCGGCCAGAACGCTTATAAGAATCTGAAAAAGTGGACCAGCGATTGTTGGGTGGAAGAACCGATACCGAGGACGGCATACGAAAAAGGTATGGCCAAGCTGCGCAATGCTCAGACGATGGGAACAATGGGCTTCAGGGTAACAACGGCGCTGCTGAATATCGCCAACGCTCCAAGCGTAGCTCATTATATGGGCGCTGTTGAGCTGCTGCACTCGCTCAAGAAGTTTTACAGTGCTCCACGTCAGTATACGGATTTCGTTTTCCAACGCTCTGTCTTTATGGCGGAACGTGCGGAAACCATGGATGCCAGTATCCATGATGCGCTGAAAGGGCCTAATATCCTGGATGGTGTTCCGGGCATTGGTAAGGCTGGCGAGGCCATAAAAAACAATGCTTTCAAGATGATAACCTGGACAGATCTGATGTTGGCGCTGCCGCTTTGGCAGCATGAATATGAAAAGACCTACAATGCAGAGGTTGATGCCGGACGCTCGCCACAGCAGGCGAGGGAAGCAGGCGTAAATGCCGGCGATGCTGCAGTGCGCTGGTGCTTTGGCAGTGGCCGTACGGTAGATAAAGCTGCTATCCAACGCAAGAACGGCGAGCTGATGAAGCAGCTTACTATGTACTACAGCTATAACTCTACAGTCTATAATGCGCTCAATTATAAATTATGGGAAGCAAAGGTAGGGTATAAGAAGGCCGTAGCGGCAAGTGCAAAGAATAAAAGCATGGCTCTGATGAAGGCTGTAGCTCATGCCGGTGATGCGCTGCTGATGTGGGTACTGCTGCCGGCTGTTATTTCGGCACTGCTGCGTGCCGGCGCAAGCGGTGACGATGATGACTGGAAGATTGAAAAGCTTATCAAGAGCATGGGGCAGGAATCTCTTACAGGCATTGTCGGTGGTATACCGGTGCTGCGCGATGCTGTTCCTTACTTTATGGCAAAGGTGTTTGATGAGCATCAATTTGCTCCAAAAATTCCTATTCAGAATACCATTGAGCAGACAAACAGAGTTATCCAAAGTGCTGTTAGTGACAAGAAAACTATCAGCGATACGCTGCGGGAGATGGGCAAGCTGACAAGTCAGGTTACCGGAGCGCCCAGCACGTTGATAGATAGCTTTACAACAACGCTGCAGTATCTGGAAAGCGGCTTTGATGAAAGCGTTGCGGATTATCTGCGCGCCTTGATCTTTGACAAAAAACTCAAGAAAAATCAAAAATAGTCATTTTGTACTTTACAAAACGGCCTGAAAGCCGTGGTAAAATATTATTGTCAATAAGTATGTAAAAGCCCTGGCAGATGCCGGGGCTTTTGCTTTATGGAAAGGAGCAGAACATGACAGTACAGAAAGACGTTACTAAAAACATATATGTTGGTAACGGCTCAACAAGGACATTTCCGTTTACCTTTGAGTGTCCTGCAGAGTATCCGGAATATATTAAGGTATATCTGATGCAGGACGATGGCACGGCGCTGGCCACAAGCGATTATCAGCTGGACATGGATGCAAGGCAGATAACATATCCTAGTAGCGGAGCAGCGCTGCCAGAAGGCAAGAAACTGGTTATCATGCGCGAGCTGCCGCTGCAGCAGATGATGAACCTTGTAAACAACGGGCCGTACTTCGCGGAAGATATTGAGACGGCGTTTGATGAATGCGTAATGATGCTGCAACAGCAAGGTGAAAAAATTGGTCGCGTATTAATGATCGCAGTCGATGCAGATATGGACAATTTCAACGGGCAGATACCATTACTACCAGGACGAGCGTTTAGAGTAAATGATGCAGGTAATGGATTTGTTGCTATGGAAAACCCAGAATCAGTCCTTGCTGAAAACAAAGCAGTACTTGAAGCAAGCAAAGTAGCAAGAGATGAAGCAGAAAGGGCAATGGCTATTGCTGAAACTGCGGCAACTAACGCAGATTTCAGCGCAGGTAATGCGGCAGATAGCGCAGAGCTTTCCCAAAACAGTGCGACTGACGCTGCAAGAATGGCTGATAAGGCGGCTGGCTATGTATCAAATGTGACTGTTTGGGATAGCACTACAGAGTATAATCCACCAGATGTAGTTATGACTAGCGACGGCAGCACATATCGTTGCATAAAAGCTAATACAAATACCACCCCTCAATCTTCTGCGGATTGTTGGGCGATGACGGCAAGCGTAGAAGCAGAGACATTTGAGTATGACGAAAAAGGGGATTTAATGCCATTGATATTACCGCGAACATCTCATGTGTGGGAAGTAATAAATGGCGAAATTATCCCTATCGCATTATAAGTAAAGGAGTGATGATATTATGGCAACACCGAACATTGTACCGCGCGGAAACGGCGAAGGCGGAATTGGAACGAACGAGAAATTTTGGAAAAACGGCTACTTTGAGAATTTGCAGACACGCGGCGGAGCTGTTGCTACGGAAAGTTATGTGCAACAAAAAACGGAAGAACATAACAGTGCTACCTCAGTACATACTGCTAACCTTGCCAGCAAGGCAGAAGCGGAAGCCGGCACCGATACATCTAAATTTATGACACCTGCGAGGGACCGGGAAGCGATGCAAGCTTTTGTTGGCGGTGATTTAACTGGTATGATATTTGCATTTGCTGGGAGCACTGTCCCGAGCGGATTCCTGCTCTGCGACGGCTCTAAGGTAAGCCGTACAACCTACAAAAAACTGTTTGATGTAATCGGCACAACTTATGGTGCTGGTGACGGAAAAACTACCTTCACCTTGCCGAATTTGATTGACAGATTTTTGGAGGGTAGTTCCGCAGCGGGGAGTTACATCGAAGCAGGCCTGCCGAATATTACAGGCCAATGGGATGATAACTTACCATATGCAGGCAATGACGCAGCAGCAGCTCAAACCGGTGCATTATTTTTCAAAAATCCAGGCAACGAAACTTCTACAGTTGGTAACACGGTTTCATCTAACTATTGTCATGGTATAAACATAGATGCCTCTCGCTCATCCAAAATCTACGGACAATCTAGCACTGTTCAACCGCCTGCGTTGACCATGCGCTATATCATAAAGTATTAACTTTGCAGCGGGGAGTTACCGAGAAGCCGGACTGCCGAATATCACGGGTAGTTTTATTGTGCGAGCTATGTCCGGCAACCAAGATGCTCTGAGTAGCGGTAACGGTGCTTTTAAAACTACTCGCAACGCTATCAGTGATGTTTTTGCATATAGCATACAGGCCGCCCCGAATAACACTTATACTAATGGTTTAACCGAAATAGATGCGTCAAGAAGTTCAAAAGTTTATGGAAACTCTAAGGTAGTTCAACCAGCAGCTCTTAATTGTAAATACCTCATAAAATATTAGTATTTAATGAGCATTTTAACGGTGCAGGCAGCGGGTTGTACAGTGTTGGATGCACCATAAATAGTATTTGCCCATGAAGCGTTAAAATTAAAACCATCATCGTCTCGTTCTTGCCATTCGTTACCACCATTTTTCGCACTTTCTCTATATCCAGAACGCATTCCTCTAAAAGAATTTCCACTAACAGCAATACCTGCGTCGTGGTTTCCATAAATATCAACAACAGTACCAGTTAAATTCGGCAATCCTGCAGCAACATACTTCCCCGCTGCTACGCTTAGTATTTAATTAAAAACTTAGTTGTCAACGCTGCTGGTTGTACGGTAGTAGATGCGCCGTAGATGGGATTGGAAAGACTAGCATCAAAATTAATTCTATCTTCCTGGCGCAAAGTAGATGTACTTTGTGCCGTGTTAGCATTATCGCCAATCTCACTGATGATTAGCATAGCTCCTGTGCTGTTATGTAGCATAGTACCATCTCTCCACCAACGGATATCAAAGCTGCCTGTAATATTTGGTAAGCCAGCGTTCAAGTAATTCCCCGCTGCAAAGTTAATACTTTATGATATAGCGCATGGTCAACGCAGGCGGTT
>OGXJ01002466.1_pt1 | contig 12245 bp, 10 predicted proteins | sample 1576231 | NCBI WGS metagenome assembly OGXJ01 (sample SAMEA3541539, study PRJEB24748) | human gut metagenome | biome: human gut; feature: human-associated habitat; material: faeces | place: China | collected 2012
TAACCGTCACCATCGTCATAAACAGCGCCGGAATCAAAGTGAGCCAATAACATTTATGTTCCCTAGCCAACCAAACAGTCAATGCCCACAATGTAAACACAGCCAAAGTTTGATTACACCACGCAAAATAGCGCCAAAGCACTTCGAAATCGATCATCATCACGAGCCATGCAAGAATAAAAATCGGAATAGAAACCAATAGTCTATTTCGGATTTTCTTTTGAGGAATATGCAAAAAATCGGCAGCAATCAAACGCGCCGACCGGAGCGCAGTATCGCCCGAGGTTATCGGCGCCGCAATGACACCGAGCATAGCCAAAATTCCACCGAAAGTTCCTAACCAGCCCACCGATATATCATTGACTAAAATAGCCGGAGTTTTCCCTTTCAAGAACTCGGAAAGTGCATCGAATGACCCATTGAAAAAGGCAATCGCCGCAGCCGCCCAAATTAAAGCAACGATACCCTCCACAACCATTGCCCCATAGAATACCCGACGTCCCATTTTTTCATTTTTCAGACAACGAGCCATCATCGGAGATTGTGTAGCATGAAAACCAGAAATAGCTCCACAAGCTATCGAAATAAACATCATAGGAAATATGGGATTTACATCAGAGTCCGGTCGTGTATAACCTATCGCTTCGTGAAATTCCGGTAAACTGTCTGGACGCAAAAACAAAGATATCATAATCCCGATCGCCATAAACAGCAAAGCAAATCCAAATAAAGGATAAAGCCGCCCTATCAGTTTATCGATAGGAAGCAACGTAGCCAATATATAATACCCGAATATAATAGCAATCCACATGGTCGTGGTCGTATTTTCCCCCGTAAGTAAATCGAGTAGATTAGCCGGATTTACGACAAACACAGCCCCTACCAATATCATTAAAAGCAGAGAGAAAATCCGCATGACTTGCTTAACTCCCGACCCCAGTTCATCGCCGACTAACTCGGGCAGGCTAGCTCCATTCCGACGAACCGAAAGCATACCCGACAGATAATCATGCACAGCTCCACCGAATATAGTCCCGAACACAATCCACAAATAGGCCGAAGGCCCGTAAAGGATACCCATAATGGCTCCGAAAATAGGCCCCAACCCAGCTATATTCAAAAATTGTATGAGAAAAACTTTCCATGTCGGCATAGGAATATAATCGATACCGTCTGTCGAGGCATAGGCAGGTGTCTGCCTCCCCGGATTAACACCAAAAACTTTTTCAACCAAAGCACCGTAAACGAAGTATCCGGCAACCAACAGCAACAAAGCAATACAAAATGTGATCATACCAAACTCTTATGTAAATTCATGGTCTTGACAAACTAACTTCTATGAAAATCAAATACCTAATTCATCTAAGCTATTTATCCAATCGAACAAATTTCCATACCATCTTATGTAATGGAATGTTACAAAGGTAAAATCTTTTTGCCATTCTATCAACTCAATTAAAAAAAAGCTGCATCCTTACGTCAAGAAATGCAGCTTTTCACTATGTTATAAAGCAATACCCTCTTTGGCTGGAAGTATCTCAATCCAATAGTCGTCCGGGTCATGAATAAAATAGAGTCCCATAACTTCATTCTCAAAGCATACGCATCCCATTTCTTTATGATAGGCTCTCACTTTATTATAATCGCCCGATACCCGCACACACAAGTGACTTTCGTTTTCGCCTAACTCGTATGCATCTTTATGTTCTCTCAGCCAAGTGAGTTCCAACAAAAACGGAGAAACTCCATCGGTAAGATACACCAATACAAAAGAACCATCGGCAGCCTCTTTTCTACGAGCTTCGGTAAAACCTAATGCCTTCGAATAAAATTCTATACTGCGATTTAAATCTGTTACATTCACATTGAAATGGTCAAATTTTGCTTTTACTTCCATGATTTATACGCATTTATTATATAATTACTGAATCTCCCGTACGGCTTAATAAAACAAATTCTGTACCGTATCGCTTCGCTATCGGAGCAAAGGATTCGGCTTTACGCACTGCCGGATAAAAGTGCATAGGGACAAACATACCTACATTAAATTCCCCGACAAACTGCTCTGCACCTCTCATATAATCCTTTCCCAATCGGGCATCGACCGGAAACATCGCCACATCGATAGACTTAATAGTCCGCTTCATATAATACAATTCCGATAAATAAGCAGTTTCAGCTTCCCGCACCTCTTCTTCGGTAGATTCGTCACGCCAATGCCAATTGTTTAAATCCCCAGCATGAAAAATTGTTTCACCCTCGGCTGTTACCAAATAGGACACCCCCATATCGGTGGAACCGAATACATTCACCCGTAATCGGTCATCTTCATAACTTTCGCCTCGATCGAGATACACGATATTCGGCAACCCCGAAAGCTCGTCCAACGAGGACATTTCGCAAGGGAAAATATAATGTATATCGTTATTCAAGTTTTTCCAAATCAGTATTTCGGGATTATAATGGTCGCGATGTTCATGCGATACTAAAACATACATAGGCTGCCGCCTACGCAAAGCCTTCTCTATGATATTTTCACCTCCTCGATAATAATCGAATATGATTGAAAAATCCTCGGCTTCGATCAAAAACCCGCTATGAAAAAGATAAATCAGCCTCATATATTCGTTTTAAACAGAACGATCGAAAGACGACGATTGTTTAATTTGCATAGCCAGAGCTTCGGCACAACGTTCTCCATCGATAGCGGCCGAAACAATTCCTCCCGCATAACCAGCTCCCTCGCCGCAAGGGTAAAATCCCCGCAAACGAATATGAGTCATCGACTCTCTATCACGTGGTATTCGTACAGGAGAAGAGGTGCGAGTTTCCACCCCTATCATCACGGCTTCCCGGGTGAGGAATCCATGAGATACTTTCCCAAAATATTTGAATCCTTCCTGCAACCGGGAGGAGATAAAATCGGGCAACCAGAAATGCAACGGCGAAGCAATGAGTCCCGGTGAATAAGAGGAGCGAGGCAAATCGAACGAATTGCGACGATTGACAAAATCGGTCATGCGTTGGGCAGGAGCCGTCTGTTTGCAGTTCCCGTTCAAATAGCACTGCCGTTCGAGATCCTCCTGAAATTTTATCCCCGCCAAAACTCCAAACATAGAAAACCGGGCTCCGAAATCCTCCGGCTGCAACTCCACAACCATACCCGAATTGGCCCATACCGAACCCCTATTCGACGGAGACATACCGTTTACAACAATTTGCTCGGGACCACTGGCTGCCGGGACTACAAATCCGCCGGGGCACATGCAGAACGAATAGATGCCTCGCCCTTTCACCTGCGTGACAAAGCTATATTCGGCAGCCGGAAGATATTTCCCCCGACCTTCGGGATTGTGGTATTGAATGGAATCTATCAACTGTTGCGGGTGTTCCAATCTCACACCTACGGCAATACCTTTGGATTCCAACTCCACCCCGTTCTCGTGCAACATATAATAAACATCGCGAGCCGAATGCCCCGTTGCCAAAATAACAGGGCCGGTAAATTCACGACCATCGGCTGTAACGATTCCACACACCTCATCGCCATCGATAATCAAACGCTCCATTCGGGTCTCGAAATGTACCTCACCACCCGATTCGATAATACGATTCCTCATGCGCTCGATTACCCTCGGCAACTTGTCGGTCCCGATGTGAGGGTGGGCATCAGAAAGGATTGAAACCGATGCCCCGTGCTGACAAAAAATTTGAAGAATACGCTCGACACTTCCCCGCTTCTTGCTGCGAGTATAGAGTTTACCATCGGAAAACGCTCCGGCTCCCCCCTCTCCAAAACTATAATTCGACTCCGGGTCGACTCTCTGTTCCCGACTGATAAGAGCTATATCCTTGCGACGGTCATGCACGTTTTTTCCCCGTTCGACAACGACCGGACAAATACCTAACTCAATCAGACGCAATGCCGCAAAAAGCCCCGCTGGCCCCGCCCCCACGACAATCGCCCGAGGCTTACCCGAAACATTGCCATACTCGATACGGCGGAACTCGTCGTCTTGCGGAAACTCGTCGATGTATACCCGCACTTTCAAATTCACCATGACCGTGCGCTGACGGGCATCTATCGAGCGTTTCAATACCCTCACAGACTTTATCGATCGTATATCCATACTCTGCTCCCGAGCCACATATGCTGCTATGCTTTGTTCCGAAGCTGCTTGTTCGGGCAGAATTCTTAACTGCAATTCTCGAATCATATTCTCTATATCCTATTTATCCGAACAGTTGCCGGAAGGCCTCCTCGACCTTACGGACAGCAACTAATTCTATCGCCAATCGGGAAGTATCAAAGCCTTTCAGATTATTTTGAGGTATAAGCATACGTTTAAAACCTAATTTTTCGGCTTCAAGAATGCGTTGTTCTATCCGATTGACCGGGCGTATCTCTCCCGAAAGCCCAACTTCGCCGGTCATACAAGTTCCTGCCTCAATCGCCATATCCATATTGGAAGAAAGTATCGCGCTGATTACGGCCAAATCCATCGCGGGGTCATTAACTTTTATGCCTCCGGCAATATTGAGAAAAACGTCTTTTTGTGCCAATTTGAACCCGACCCTCTTTTCCAAAACGGCAAGTAACATATTCATTCGCCGCAGGTCGAATCCTGTCGCCGACCGTTGCGGCGTACCGTAAGCAGCCGTACTGACCAACGCCTGTGTCTCGATAAGGAAAGGGCGTATACCCTCTATCGTAACAGCAATGGCAACACCGCTCAAACCTTCGTGATTTTGAGTCAATAACATTTCCGACGGGTTGCTCACCTCACGTAACCCGCTTTGCCTCATCTCGTAAATACCCAATTCAGAAGTGCTTCCGAACCGATTTTTTATCGAGCGAAGAATACGGTATAAATAGTGTCGATCTCCCTCGAACTGCAATACTGTATCGACAATGTGCTCCAACACTTTCGGCCCGGCAATGCTGCCTTCTTTGTTAATGTGGCCTACGAGAAGAACCGGCGTATTGGTCTGTTTCGCAAATTTGAGTAACGAGGCAGCACACTCCCTCACCTGTCCCACACTACCCGGTGAAGACTCCATCGCACTGGTAGCAATCGTCTGTATGGAATCGATAACGACAATATCGGGGTCGACATTACGAATATGCACAAATATATCTTCGAGCGATGTCTCGCACACGATATAACAGTCGGGAGCATTTCCACCGATACGCTCGGCTCTCAATTTCAATTGCCTTGCGCTTTCCTCCCCCGATACATATAATACCTTCTGTCCTTTTAGAGCAAGTACAGTTTGTAGGATCAACGTCGATTTACCGATACCGGGCTCACCGCCTATCAGCACCAATGATCCCCGCACAAGACCACCACCCAATACTCGGTTCAATTCGCCGTTTCCCAAATCGATTCGCGACTCTTCTGTAATCTGAATGTCGTCTATCCGTTGCGGACGTACTTTACTCTGTTCCATCGTGCCGAACTCGCCCCGACCACCGGCCGCGGATTTCGTGCTCACTACCTCTTCCACATAGGTATTCCACTCGCCGCAAACGGGACAACGTCCTATCCACTTGGGCGACTCTGCCCCACAGTTATTGCAAAAGTAAACCGATTTTGTCTTTGCCATACTATTTATACGATTTGCCTCCTACGAAACTCTGCACATGTAATCGCTGCTGCAACCGCCACATTGAGCGACTCGGAAGTAGGCTGCCCGACCGGATAATTAGGAATATACAGCCGTTTCCCAATATAAGGTTCCAACTTGGCCGATATACCATTTCCCTCGTTCCCCATCACAATTACCCCCGATTTCGTCAAAGAGGTATGATAAATATCCTCCCCATCGTGAAATGTACCATACACGACCGACGAATCCACCTGAGAGAGAAAATCGGGTAACGACGTATAATAAACATTTACCCGAGCCAATGCCCCCATAGTGGCTTGCACAACCTTAGGGTTATAAAGATCGGCGGTATCGGGGGAACAAACGATATGGCGAATACCGAACCAATCGGCCAAGCGAACGATAGTACCCAAATTACCGGGATCTTGCACCGTATCCAAAGCCAACACCAACTCCTTTTTCAGAGTATCGATATTTAAATGATATTCGGGTATGCGATATACAGCCAAGACATCGGGCGGCGTAACGAGCTGAGAAACTTTCGACATCTCTTGTTCGTCGACTTCCTGTATCTTAGGCAACGATTCGTGAGCGTGTGAAACAATCCAAGACGGAGTAGCCAATAACAAATCACACTCGAAAGCCGACAGTGTGTCTTCCACGAGTTTATTACCTTCGGCAATAAAACAGCCCTCCTCTCTCCGTCCTTTCTTTCGAGCTAACGATTGTATGCGTTTAATTTGATTTTTACTAAGCATTCTTATCCGGTAATTCGAAACTAAAACAAGATTTTTCTCCCGAGGCAACCCAAAGGCTCTCTTAGTTTCCCGCCCTCATAATCCATGCATTCGCAAAAAGAGGCTGCTCCTGTACCAAACGAGAATGATATCGACGAGCTTCATCAAAATCATCGAACGATGCTACATAGAGTCGTGATTTACGTGCCGTCTCATAAATCTGTAAATCGGCTGAAACTCCCTGTCGGTGAAAACACTCGATTTGCTTCTCGGCCATCTGTTTTGACGGAAGCGAAGCCACTATAATATAGTAGGTATTTCTCGCTATTTCGATATCGTGTACAGCGGTTTCCAAAACATCTTCTTCCCCGGCGGCAATCGTATCGGGCATTTCATCGATTCCCAAAACGGATTCAAAATCATTAACGACAGCTTCGTCGGTCGTAGTATCCGTCTGACCGAATAACTCGGCAGACAATAATCCGGCATAATTGGCGGTGGTATCGGGTGTATTGATTGGCTTAGAAAGCATTAATAAAAACACAATTATTGCCGCTGCTACCGCTGCCGCACGCACCGTACGACGATGAAACGATATATATACACGGTCACGAACTTTTTCGTCTCCAACCGTCGGTATCTCCCTATCTTCCGCATCTTCTTCACGAGGAGCTATTTCCAATGGGGAGAAACCGAAGCGGGGATTCTCGATAGAATTATTTTCCTGTGGCTGAAAGCACACGTTACCATCGACTAAGACCAATCGTCCCAACCGCCCGAAACCATAATCGCCACCTTGCTCCAAGTGTTTATAAACAGATTCGACCTCTTCGGCAATAGCCTCAACAGCCTCGTCCCAAGAAATAAAACCGGCACGCATGACCGAACGAACCAATAACCCGGAATCTCCCGTCGCAACGGATTCAAATGCGACTTTTCTCACAGGTGGGAGAAACGATGTACCGCCCGATTGTATTTTCGCTTCGTCACGGAGAACTGTAAAACGACCCAAACCGGGGATAAAAACATCATCGTTATGCAACAATAAATACTCAATATGGCGTACCAATCCAATCATACAACAAAGATATATATTTTCTTTTGCCGATACAACAAAACGAATAAAAATCTCTCTTTATTCTTGTCCCAGAAAAATATAAAAAAACTCTATTCCTCTTCCAATAAACGCTCGGCCTCTTTGGAATCATAACCAAGTTCCACGGCTCGTTTCAAATCGGCCTTCGCCGATTCTCTTTCATACCTCGCCAATTTGCCCAACGCCCTCAATACATATACTACCGGATCATCGGGAGCCAACTCGATAGCCTTTTCTATGTCTTTATCGGCTTTGGCATATTGTCCGGCGAACAAATAGGCTTCCGCCCGCCCTACATAGAGTATCTCCTTCTCGGGATTTACCCGAATTACCTGCGAATAGACCTCTATGGCTTCGGGATAATAACCCATCACTTTCAACAACGAAGCAAAACCTATGCGACCGTTGGCACTCGCCGGATTCAATTTCAAGATTCGTTCAAAATCGGCACGGCTTGAAATCGTATCTCCCCGCTCCAATGCAATCAGTCCCCTGCGATACAGCGCATCTTCGTCGGCATCGTCGATTAACAGTATCTGGCTATAATCCTGATAGGCACGATCTATACTGTCTATTTCGGAAAAAAGAGCCGCCCGATTCCGCAACAAAGTGACCGAATGAGGTGTCATCAACAATCCGTTCGTATAACTCCGAAGTGCAGCTTCATAATTACCTGCATAACGTTGTACCGTTCCCAAATTGGACATAAGCAGCGAATTTTGCCCATTCGCAGGCTCGGTTCGCAACGCACTTACCAATGCAGACTCTGCTCCCGCCCCATCTTTCGCCTTGATGCAACTATCGGCCCTCTCTACCCATTGATAATAGGACTGTGACAATACATAAAAGGGTAACCCTACCACACAAACGAGAACCAAAAAATTTTTCATATCCCATATTTTATATAACAAAGGTACGGGTTTAGACGTTACATTCACATATTAGATATGCAAAAACGAATCAAAAGCAACAGACATTCTAAATTTTTCTGTTAATTTTGCAAATGATGAGTAATCATAAATTTATATATAGTATTTTATTCAGCCATCGGATTATTCTCCTCTTAGGAATTGTCATTCTGTTTTCGGGATGCGCCAACGAAGATGAACCGGAACAAGGATCTGTAAACCGTACGGTACTGATTTATATGTTGTCGAACAACAACTTAGGATCAACATACCGTTTCGATACGCAAAATATCAACAACATGTTACAAGTCGCTGCATCGGGAGGTCTAAATGGAGGAAATCTCATTATTTACCGCGACGGATACGATACAAATCCCCAGCTTATACAGATTAGGAAAAACGAATCTGGTTCGGCTGAAAAAGCGATTATAAAGGAATACCCGGACCGTAACTCGGCTACCACGGAAGTCATGCGTTCGGTAATCGACGAAACGAAAGAACTATTTCCAGCAAAAGAATACGGATTGATACTTTGGTCTCACAGCACCGGCTGGGCTCCGGGAAACTCCTCGTTAGCTCTTTCACCGGCTCGACGGTACGAATTGCCCACACGCTCTTTCGGGCAAGACGGCAAAAATTATATGGAAATAGACGAGCTGGCAGAAGCTATACCCGATAAACAATTCCACTTCATTCTCACGGACGTTTGTTTCATGGGTGGAATAGAATGTGCCTACCAATTACGAAACAAGGCCGATTATTATATAGGATCGGCAGCCGAAGTTCTGGGAGCCGGAATGCCCTACTCGTTGACCATTCCAAAACTATTCGATTATCATCTCGATCTCAAAGATGTTTGCAATACAATCTATACTTATTACAATGCTCAAAGCGGAGCATATCGCACATCTACCGTGGGATTGGTGGACTGCCATAGATTGGAAGCATTAGCCGATAGTATCCATGAAATTTTCGAGGCTCATCGAAACGATGCCATGCCCGATATTTCCAATATCCAACATTTCGATCGTCAACCGCCATATATTTGTTTTGACTTACAAGATTTTCTATCGCGAATCGCTACTTCCGATGAAAATACAGGGTTGGAGCAAGCCCTCTCCCAAACCATACTCTACCATGCGGCAACCCCTTCGGTCATGGGAGATGTCTCCATTTACAAACATTGCGGCCTGAGCTGCTACATTTTAGGAACAGGAAACACGACCCTCGACCGATATTATACGACCCTCGATTGGTACAAACGAGTCTATCCCGATAATAATTAAACTCTTAATTCTATTCATAATGTCAATTTTCAATTCTTTACAATCCTTACTGGCTCAAACGCCAGAAGTTCCGGCTCCGGAAGAGATCGCCCAAACGTGGCAACAAAAATTATCGGCACTTTCGTCTCTATCGTTCCAGCAATTCATGGAACAAGCCATCAGTGCCATATTACACGGAGCGGTAAAAATAGCTATCGCACTGGCTGTATTTTTTATCGGGAAGTGGATTATCAACCGTATCTATCATTTTATCTCCAAAGCATTCATACGCCGTAACGTCGAACTGTCCCTGCGGACCTTTCTACTCAGCTTGATACGTATCATCTTGATGCTTATCCTCATCGTTATCGTGATAGGAATACTCGGTATCAACACCAGTTCGTTCTTAGCCATATTCGCCTCCGCCGGACTTGCCATCGGTATGGCTTTGAGCGGTACGCTTCAAAACTTCGCAGGAGGGGTCATGATACTTCTGTTCAAACCCTATAAAGTCGGAGATTTTATCGAAGCGCAAGGTTATTCGGGAACTGTAAAGGAGATACAGATATTCAATACCATACTCAATACACCGGATAACAAAACGATTATCATACCCAACGGCGGATTATCGACAGGCAGCCTGAACAACTATTCCAAAGAGGGACGCCGACGTGTCGACTGGAAAATAGGCATCGCATACGGCGACGATTTCGATACGGCTCGCAAAGCCATTCTCGAACTGCTTGCAGCAGACAAACGAGTATTCGATGACCCGGCTCCGTTTGTAGTCCTAAGCAGTCTAGCCGATAGTGCGATCGAAATAACCGTACGAGTATGGACAGCTTCCGAGAATTACTGGGGAGTATTCTTCGACTTTAACGAACAAGTCTACAAACAGTTTGACAAATACGGGCTGCACTTCCCTTATCCACAAGTAGATGTACACATGATACAAGACAATCAATAATCATCGTATCGAACGAGAAAGGGGCGAATAAATTTTTGCCCCTTTCTCGTTTTCTTATAAAACACGAACCCTCGTATATAACAGTTTACCGATTCTTTATATATCCGTATCGTAAAACAGAGAAACAATGATAAGAGACGTAAAGCCACAAGATACCACAGCAATCACGAAAATTTATAACGAATATATCACAAACAGCATAATTTCATTCGAAACTGAACCTTTAACCGAAGAAGATATGCTGTCACGTATCGTGCAAATATCGTCGAAATATCCCTATTTTGTCTATGAAACAGACGACATAGTGGTCGGATACTGTTATGCCCATGCATGGAAAGAAAGAGCTGCTTACCGATATACAGCAGAAACAACCGTTTATTTATCTCCAGCATACACAGGCAGAGGCATAGGAACTCTGCTCATGCAAAAATTAATCGAAGAGTGCCGTAACAAAAATTATCGCGCATTGATAGCATGCATAACAGACGACAATATAGCCAGCAAGTCATTCCACATCGGACTCGGATTCAAACAAGTATCCCATTTCAAAAAAGTGGGACTAAAATTCGACCGATGGTTAGATGTCGTGGACTATGAATTATTACTAACGCCATAACACTATTTACACTCATTGTTTGAAGGAGGTTAAAAATTTGAAGATTTATAATTTTAATTCCTAAAAACGGCTCAACATTGAATGTCTTTTTATAACTTTACGGCAATAATAAGGTGTAAAAGGATTGTCTGTAAAAAATACATCTCCTTCTCACCGCGATAGCCTCATGAGGGTAAGGAATTTAAGGTAATCCTACCTCGTACACTTTCCCGGTTATATCGTCGAAGATATCTTTCTCGATTATATAATGGGGCATTAAGACAGATAAAAAATAAAAAACATATAAATGATAAGTAAATGGAATTACTTACCCCTTACATCAAACGAACAACAAATAGCCCGGACATTAGGGGACCGATATCCAAAGGTCCCTGCACTCTGTAAGCTACTCGCTCAACGAGGGGTTACTTCTGCCGCCGAAGCGGAGAAGTTTTTCAAGCCCCAGCTGTCCGATCTCCATGACCCGTTCTTAATGAGAGATATGGAAAAAGCTGTAGTTAGGCTTAATCGTGCATTAGGGAGTAAAGAAAAAATTATGATTTACGGAGACTACGACGTAGACGGGACGACTGCCGTATCTCTGGTATATAAGTTTTTACAAAACTATTATTCGGGACTCGACTACTATATCCCCGACCGTTATGAAGAGGGATACGGTATTTCCGACAAAAGTATCGACTATGCCGCCGAAAACGGTATCACGCTGTTCATCGCTCTCGACTGTGGCATCAAAGCCGTAGAAAAAATAGCTTACGCCAAAAGCAAAGGAATCGATTTTATCATCTGCGACCATCACATGCCCGATGACCAATTGCCTGATGCCGTAGCTATACTCAATCCCAAATTAGAAGGAGAAACCTATCCCTATAAACACTTGTCGGGGTGTGGTGTCGGCTACAAATTCATGCAAGGGTTTGCCATCAATAACGGTATCGACATAACTTCCGACCTGGAACCACTGCTCGATCTCGTCGCCGTGAGCATAGCGTCAGACATCGTCCATTTTCCGATGGCGGGGTTCAACGTAATTTCTTCCTCCGCGTTCC
>OGXJ01002469.1_pt1 | contig 12226 bp, 12 predicted proteins | sample 1576231 | NCBI WGS metagenome assembly OGXJ01 (sample SAMEA3541539, study PRJEB24748) | human gut metagenome | biome: human gut; feature: human-associated habitat; material: faeces | place: China | collected 2012
TGTACATAAATAACTACACTTGTGGTCCCAGATTGGCTAAAATAAAAGTTGAAGGTGATAAATTATTTCTCGGAGATAATAGTTGTATAGTCCCGATAGGTAATATAAAATCACCTAATAAGCTGAGTGATGGTGATATCTTGACCATGGATCGGTGGGGAAGAGGATATCGCTTATACTCGAATGAAGAACATGATGCGACAATTTTTATGACTGGACATTGTAATTCTAACTGCATTATGTGTCCAACTTCAGATAAGGAAAGACAGATTGACAGCGGATTGCCAGATGCAAAACTCTTATCATATATAGATATGTTACCATCAGATATATCACATGTCGTCGTTACAGGTGGTGAACCGACACTTCGGCCACAACTTTTTCTGAAGGTCATGAAAAAATTGACAGATCGATTTCCACATATCGAAACATTGTTGCTCACAAATGGACGATCATTGTCTGTTGCTTCATTCTTCGAAAAACTTAAGGAATATTGCCCTCCTTATTTGTGTATAGCAATACCGATACATGGTGATACACCAGAACTCCATGACAAAATTACAAGGGTTTCGGGAAGCTTCAATCAGACTAATAGGGGGATACTCAACTTGCTTTCTGCAGGCATAGCAGTGGAGATACGTGTAATAGTGTCAAAGATGAATATGTACGCATTGGAAGGTATTGCAAAACGTATCATCAAGTATTACCCGAATGTGTATACTGTGAATTTTATTGGGATGGAGACGCGGGGAAACTGTGCAAAGAATTTTAGTAGTATATATATAGGGCATAGACAGGCATTTGAAGCTATGCGTAATGCTATTGATATGTTAGTAATGGCTGGGATTAATACATCGATTTATAATTTTCCGCTTTGTGAAGTCGATGCGGGATATTGGGGAATATGCCGGAAAAGTATAAGTCCTGAAAAGGTTAGATTTCCGAATGAATGTGATAAATGTGCAATTAAAGCTGAATGTGGAGGCTTCTTTAGCACAACCTTGTTGATGACAAAACCACAGGTAAGTCCGATTAGCCCAAGGGAGGCTGGCATATGCCACTGTTGAATCATTTTAATTTCAAACAACTTAATAATAATGAGTTTTTCATAACCAATGATTTTGGTGCATATGCATTCATTAATCAAAAAGAGTTCGCCTTGCTTGTTAGCAACCATATAGACAAGGATACCTCATTTTATAATAAAATGCACGACAAAGGATTCTTGTTGGAACCGATGGAAATATATTTTCAGGAGACATCAGACCGTTTGAGGGGAATGAAACGATACTTGTTAGAAGGGACAGGACTGCACATATTCGTAATGACAAACCAGTGCAATCTAAAATGCATATACTGCCAGGCTCAGGACCATTTAGCCATGCAAAAAGGAATGATGTCGATAGAAACTGGCAGGAAAAGCATTGATATAGCTTTGCAATCGCCGCATAAGCACTTAACTTTCGAGTTTCAAGGCGGCGAACCGTTGCTAAACTTTAATGTCATACGACAGATGATTGAGTATGCAGAGCAAGTCAAGGGCGATAAGCAGATATATTATACCTTGGTATCTAACCTGTCGTTGTTGAATGAGGAAATGGCTGAGTTTTTATTGTTTCATAAAGTATCTATATGTACGTCCCTTGATGGGCCAGAGTCTATACACGCCAAAAATCGCCTTGCTTTTGGCAAGACGAATAGTTATAAGGCGATGCTGCGAGGCTGCAAAATACTCAGAAAATACGGTTTTAATCCTAATGCAATTCAAACTACTACAAGAAATTCGTTAGGACATGCTAAAGATATAATTGATGAATATGTTAAGGAAGGGCAAAATAGCATATTCATACGTCCACTAACACCATTAGGATTTGCCAAGTCTGATTGGAAGAATATTGGTTATACCCCGGAAGAATTTCTTGAGTTCTATCGCAAGGCACTCCGTATCATTATTAATCTTAACTTAAATGGTACGAGATTTATAGAGCAACATGCAAAATTTTTCCTACGAAAGATACATCGTGGCATCGCTGATAACTATATGGAACTTAGATCACCGTGCGGAGCCGCGCTGGGACAACTCGCTTATTACTATGATGGCGATGTATATACATGCGATGAAGCTCGCATGGTAGCGGAAGCAGGAAATCCTGCGTTCAAGCTAGGTAATGTTTTTAAAGATGACTATGAAACATTATTATCATCACGCATCTGTAAAGCAACTATAGAAGCATCCGTTTTAGAGTCACTTCCGAGTTGTTGCGATTGTGTGTATCAGCCATACTGTGGTATGTGTCCTGTCATTCAATATGCATTACGTGGAAATATATTTCCACAACAACCACATGAGTATCGGTGTATGATATATAAAGGCATACTGGATTGTCTATTCGATATTCTGAGAAATGGTTCTGAAATGGAGAAGCAGGTGTTGTGGTCATGGACGGAGGAGCATCATGAAAATACTGAAGATTAAAGTTCTCAGTGAAGCAAAAGAATTGGATCATAACCATTGGTTGAAACGAATTATTATAATATTAGTAGGAACTATTGTGTTTTTAGGAATTCTAGGGATATTACATCACTATACCACGCCATTTAAGTATTCAGAACGAAATATTGATCAGAAATTTGCTATTGTTGAAAGTGAAGGGGGGACATATTTAGGACCGTTACTAGATGGCTATTATCAAGGCAACGGGGAATTCCGGCATTTGAGTGGTGGGATATATGATGGAGCGTTCACTAAATCCAAACGTGAAGGGGACGGTACGTTCCATTTTGCTAATGGTGATACATACAGTGGTACATGGAAGAATGATCAGATGCAGGAGGGAACGTACACTTTTGCTGATGGTAGGGAATATAAGGGTACTTTCCAGAATAATAAATTTTATTCAGGAACTTTCTCATTAGGCAATAGTGCAGCTACCAGAGGGTTTGCTTTTTTTACAGCAGATATAAATGGTGGCATAATATCGTCGGTTTCCTTTCAGCAGAATGATGGCATTCATTATAATGGACAAGTGAATGGGTATGCCGAGATAACTTATGCTGATGGAAATATTTATACTGGAAATGTAAAGAATGGTGTTAGAGACGGCAAGGGGACTTTTAAATGGATGTCCGGAACAACAGAACTTGCATCTTATAATGGTGAATGGAAACAGGGAATGATGCAAGGAGTTGGTACATATTACTATACAGCACAAGAATACCCGTATGTTCAGGGGAATTTTGAAGATGGAAAGCTTAATGGAGATGCTCAATATTATAAAAAATCAGGTAAAATGTTTAAGACTAAGTGGCAGAATGGCATTTGTCTCGCCAATGATGTTAAGTAAATCAGGAGGATAGATATGGATAACTTTAAATTTCCACATATACACAAATCAATCGACGATTTCCTGAGTGATGAGGAAGGGAACATCCCCATGAATAAGGTACTCACTATTGGATCTATGATAATGATATTGGGGATATTGTTTACCGAAGATGTTTTTTCAGCGCATAGCTCGCATCGATCCCATTCATCTCATTCCTCACATTCAAGTGGTGGAGGAGGGTATGGGCATAGTTCGCATGTTTCACATACGTCACACCAGTCCGGGGTAAGTGATGGTAATTATTCATCCAACGGCGCTGGTAGTAGTGCAGCAACGGCTCAGACACACACGTCGCATAATAATGTTGCTCCAGATGCAGCGACTATGAGTAATATGCACACAATTATTCAAAGTGATAATGCCGATATCAGTATAATCAATAATGTAGTACAATCTCCGGAAGATGTACCTTCAACTACGGGTGGAATAAATAGATAAGTGATATAAGGATGGTGCCGTATGAATGCTCAATCAGTCAAGCTTCTCGAGATATTGTCTGAATGCCAGCCGGAAAATGAAGAACTGGCAAAAATTAGCATGATGGCTGTCATAGAACAGATGCCGGAATATCAGGAGTTAGCTCATAGAAAGGATTTTAGAAAGGAATTTGATCAATTTTTTACTAAAGAAAAGCTTGAATCCTTTACCATAGATCAATTGAAAAACATACAGATGGCAATACCATCAATACCAGATTGTTTAGATAATATAATGTATTCACTAAAAAATGGAAACTGTCCTCTTCTCAAATTGACAGATCGACCAGATTTTATGAACAAGGCATCATTGGATGTGCTTTGTGCAAAACTCGAAGACGGTTCGGGAAAGAATTATACGAATATATCTCCTGATGAGTTTATGAAAATATTCGATGATACGACCGTAAAAAGTTTGCGGAAATATTTTGATGCAATGCCCCATCACTGTGCGGACTATGGCATTGCCTTACAGAAATTATTTGGAGAAACTAAATACTGTATCAGTGAAGCGGAATTAAAAGAACTTGATCGGGAATATTCGGATAAGGTGGATGACCTTAACCGAATTATCGTGGCAGGTAAGTTCATCAGATTTAAGCAGCGTGTTATTAAAGCTTTTCTGGGACTATTCTTTATAGCGTTTCCTGTAATTATAGCAAGTGCTACTGGATGTTTGGATACGGACATGGAGTATATGACAATGCTCATTATGTTTATAGCAGTTCTGGTTTATTGGGTCAAGGGGTGATAAAGATGGCTGATGAAAGAACGAAAGCTGAATATCTGGTATCACTTCAGGAAAAGGCGAAAAAAATAGGGGATATCCGGTTGCATGGCACGAAACGATTGATAATAAACGGCGTAAAGTTGCTGGTGGTTTTTGTAATCGTGACTGGTATAGGAACCGTTATTTCATCAATGCAAGAAAATGACGCAGCTAAAGCATTTCAAAATAATGGCGAACTTTCATTTGAATTCCTATATCATGATGGGATTTTTAGCCAATGGAATGCGGAATCTATAGGTAATGACATAAATACCTTACTCACTGGTGGGAAGATATTAGTGCGTGATGGTGTCCGTGTTACGGGAGCAACGGTTGTGAAACCAGATGATGGATTCTTAATAATACAGAATGCCTCTTATCTCAATAAAATCGGAGATTTTATTATATATAGAGATGATAAAGACCGCCATATATACATGGTTAATTTAGTAACGAGACAAAAGACAGTTTTATATGCAGGAAATAGTGGGGAAGTATTGTGTACTAAGGATAACATTTACTTTATTGACTATGATTGTAATTCGAATATTATGAAGTTGTCCCTGGATGGCAATGCTCCTAAGAAAGTCATGGTTAATAAAATTGTAACATCATTTGCTGTCTGTGGGGATACAATTATCTATATCGATTCAAAACAAGATTTGTGTAGTCAGAAAATAAATGGCCGATCTCACAAGACTTTAATGTCGAATGTAGAACGATTCTATATAAACGGGAACATAGTTGCAGAATCCAAGAATAAAGTAGTCAGCTTCAGGCCCAATGGAAATAAGGCACAGATGCTTTATGAAGACTCTGATAAGGAAATGCAACTGGCAGGTATTATAGGAAATCATTTATTCATTGAGTCGAAGGGGGCTTTCTTGGTTGTAAATGGTGGCAAACCAACGACTCTGAATATACCACAGGGAAGAATGTATGGATCTATAGTCAAAGACGGTGTAAATAATTACTATGGAATATGCTATGAGAATAATGATAATAACAAGCTAATTTTACGGCTCGTTAAGATAGAAGGTGTTCAGTAATGTCTAAGAAAGATTCAACTGTTACGCAAATAAATCCACTTGCTCAGAGTAATAAAGTGAGCAATCAAACTGTGGTTAATCCATCTGTTGCTGGGGAGAATTTAGTAACTCAAATCAATACCGATGCGTTGCAGGAGACACAAATGAATAGCTCTTTGCAGGACGATGGTGGCGAACTTACCTCGGTCAATCCATTATTCATAAATCATGGAGTGACAGTGCCTATAGGGACTGAATTATGCGGTAAATACAGGGTATCTAAGCTGCTTTCAACCGGCACAGGTGAAGCAGTGCTATATATATGCTCATATCAAGATAAAGATTATGTAGCTAAAATATATAAACGTGCTGCAGCAATCAAACCTGATATAATAGAGGCTTTAAAGAAACTGGACTCACCTAATATTGCTAGATTGTATGATTCAGGTATATGGCAGGGGATGCCTTTTGAGATTATACCTTATTATCCAAACGGGAGCCTTCAAGGGAAAACATATTCATTTGAAGAATTACGTGATAATATTATACCGAATCTGAATGAAGGATTAAGGGTATTGCATAAATCAGGGATTATACATAAGGATTTAAAGCCATCTAATATCATGCTCTGTAATGATGCGAAGACGGTTGCTATAATCGATTTTGGCATAAGTTCAATAAGGGACAACGGGCAAACCGTACTACAGACCCAAACCGGCATGACACCAGATTATTCGGCCCCAGAAACTTTTAGAAGTCTGTTCTTAGAAGAGTCGGATTATTATTCATTGGGAATTACAATATATGAACTGTTTTGTGGCCACGTTCCATATCAGGGGGTTGATAAAGATACGTTGGAAAAATATGTAGCTATTCAGCGAATACCAATTCCCAAAGATTTTCCTGAGAAACTACAACAACTTATTTTAGGATTAACATACAATGATATAACGAATCGCAAGGATAAACATAATCCGAACCGCAGGTGGACATATGACGAAGTCAGACGCTGGTGTAAGGGCGAAGAGGTTCTAGTTCCAGGAGCAGGAAGCAATGGGGCTGATTCGCAAGTGGCTTCTATAAATAATTTATCACCGATACCTTCTATTACATTCATGTATCATAAGTATAAAGATCTTCATAGTTTAGTTAATGCACTGTCTCATGATTGGAAAAATGGTAAGAAAAGATTATATCGCTCTACATTATCTGACTACTTTCGCCAGTTCAATCAAGATTTGGCTAATATGTGTCTTGATGCAGAGGAGATTGTCAATGCTCACCCAGACAGAGAAGATGTAGAATATTTTAAAACCTTGTATCGTTTATATCCCACCTTACAATGTTTTTCATGGGGAGCATACTATTATAATGATATGCATAGCCTGGGACAGACTATCTTAAAAAGCGTAAGTATGCAGGATAAAGATACGGTGAAAATTATTCGAGAAATGGTGAAGAATAAACTATTCTCTATTCGTGAGAGTGTGGTTCATCACGACAATCAAGATATCATAAGACAGATAAGTGCTATAGAAGATCGGCACAATACAGCGTTGCGTAATAAAGATAATCGTATAGCAGATTCACAGCTATACTTGCTTGGATATTACTATAGTGGTCAGCACGATTTAGTCACAGCATTTGGCAGATTTACTGATATTAAATCACTTACATCGTTTCTGCTCTCAAAGATTGAAGCAAATGTTGATATCGATAAATATGCAGATGAACTGATGATATATGTAGATGATGTAACAGACAACCCTATGGATAATGAAATCCCTAATGCACAGTTTTATGCTTGGCTAATAGTACAGGGCAAAGGAACTGTTGTAAAGTAATGAACTCGGAGGAATTACTATGAGTGGACCTAAGATTAGTGTGTATAATTTAACAGATGTAGTTATGGCTAATATTATAGAAGACATTCGCCGTCAGGAGAAAATTGCTGTACGTCGTGTGCAGTTGCTCCAAACGGGAAAAGAATATAAAGAAAAACTGAAAGTATGCGGCAAAAAGATGAAATTGCTAAAACAATCTGTCGATGAAAGCCGGGAATGGGTAACTAGTGATGAACTTCAAGGAAACTTACAAAAATTAGAAATATTATTCAGTAATATCGAACATACACTTGATGGTTTGCCGGATATATCCGGTAATGATGTAATTGAATCTAGATTAAATAAGGCTGCTACGGCAATGGAAGAACTAAATTATCAACTAGACGTAGCTGGAACCCAAGAAGCCAAATTGCAGGATAGGCTGAAAAAGACTCTTGACGATAAGATTATTGAACTTTTTAATAAGAAAGCTACGGATTTACATTCGCTAACTAATAAAGATGTATTGAAGCAAGACGAGACCTCTCCGTTCACAAAAAAATGTCTTCAAGAACTACTGAATTTAAGGAATAATCCTTATTTGCCAATGACTTATCAGAAAGAAGTTGCTAAGGCACTAAAGCGTATGAAGGAAGCTGATAAGTTGCATCAACTAAAGGTATTCTGCGAAATCGAACTGCCTGATACGCTGAACAAATGTCAAAATTTTCTGTCTCTATGGCAAGAGATAGGTAATGAATATCAGCAATTGATAACTCGCTATGAAGCACTTTGTGATATGAATAAAGAGACAGATAGAACTACATTTGTATTGAGCAAGGAAGCAATTATAAAGCTTAAGGCTTTAATTGCTGTAGAAGAACAGAAAGCTGAGGAGCAAGCCCAAAAGGTTTATATACAGCAGGCGTTAGGCGAAGTTATGGAAGATATGGGTTATTCGATATTAGGCCGGCGAGATGTGATGAAGCGCAATGGCAAACATTTCAAGAATGAACTATACCAATACAGCGATGATACGGCCATCAATGTTACGTATGACGATTGTGGTCAAATCGCTGTAGAACTTGGCAAGACATCCGGTGATGATAGAATACCTACAGACACTGAATGTAAATACTTAGAAAATCAGATGATTGCCTTTTGTAACCATTTCAAGGAGGTAGAGCAAAGGTTAGCAGACAAAGGGGTTGTAGTAGATCGTAGAATTGCATTAGCGCCACCATCTGCAGACTATGCTCAGATAATTAATGTCAATGATTATGAATTAATTCAGAAGCCTCAAAAGAACGAATCTAAAGTCAGGCAGAAAGCTATTAAGTCACAGATTATGAGGTATAATGACTCTGGCAGGTGAATTTCATGCGATATAAAATATGTCCCAACTGTAAGAAGAAGAATTTACCAAGTTCCGTGGAATGTGATAATTGCGGATACGATCTTATGGGGATTTCAGCCGTAGATCCTGAAGAAGAACAACGCAAGGTCCTTGAACAGAAGAAAAAACAGACGGCTAGGAAAAACTCGACTGAGTTATGCGGTGAGCAATCTACAGATTCTGATAGTAAATTTATATCTGAGCTCGTCCGTGTTTGTCCATCATGCGGTAAAATAAATCCGCCACAGGCTAGAAAATGCCAGAAATGCCACGAGGATATATCAGATATATTGCCGAGTCCGCAAAAAAATGATAGAAAACGCCATTACTGCTTTGAACAACTTGGCACTGATTACATATACACAATACCTTGTGGGACGCTGATAATTGGCAGAGAAAATGAAATGAGTGATGCACTCAGAAATAAGTCGTATGTTAGCCGTGTACATGCCAAACTTACGGTTGATGATGGTAAACTGTATATAGAGAATTTGAGTACCACTAATTATACATATGTCAATAATAAGCGTATTCCAGAAGGCCGTGTAGAATTGAAACCCGGAGATGAAGTGGGATTGGGTGGTGCTTTAATAAATGGGAAACGTCAGAATAATGCTGCGTATTTTCTAGTGGGGTTATTGCCATGAATGTCGCAAGAATATTATACCCAGTAAAGGTGCTTGGCCCTGGCAATCGTATCGGTATATGGATAGCAGGGTGTCCCCGACGATGTGCTGGATGTAGCAACCCGGAGCTTTGGGAAACTCAACCTAAGTATGAAGTGACCGTCTTTAGGATAATGCAGATACTAATACCTTTACTGAAACGGTGCGAAACTGATGGAGTCGTAATCACGGGAGGTGATCCGTTCTTTGACTCACGAGAACTTTATCATTTCTTGCGATCTCTTGAACCGTATACTAAGGATGTTCTGGTATATACTGGGTATACGATGGAAGAGATACAATATGGGGATGCTTGTATGAAGTCATGTCTTGACCACATAGGTGTTCTTATTGACGGTCCTTATCAAGAACAACTTAATGATGGATGCCGAATGCGTGGTTCATCTAACCAACATATTTATTATTTAAGACCAGAGTTGAAGCAACGTTATGAAGTATATATGACATCGGGCCCTAACAGAATACAGAATTTTACAGTTGCAGATGGTATAGTTTCAGTAGGAATACATTCACGTGGATTTAATAAGAAGTTGATATCTGAAGCAAGGAAAAGAGGCGTCATATTAGGTGAGCAATGAAAAGCTATTCATACCTAAATGGCACAGAGAACTTGATTTGTTTTCACATATTAAGCCTGTGCTGATACTTGATGGTAATGTGCTGGATGTATATCAGTACCCGGTAGAGGGAACTATTTCAAAAGGCTCTATTATACGTCTGACAGATTATCTATATTACTTTTTTAAGGATGCAGACTATAAGGATATAATCTTCTATGATAGTCTTCAGGGATTTTATAATAATTGCGAAACCGAAATGGTTCAGCGATTTGCCAATCTTGTGAATCAAAAAGAATATGACCATAAAAGCGAGGTTCAAGGGAGACAGTGATAGTGGTGCTGTAAAAATAATTCAAAAGGCACTTAGTCAGAATCAAGAGGCTACCGTGGTTGTATTGAGTATGGCTTCGCGATATATATCTTCACCTGATCAACTTAATCAGGATGAAGTTGATGCATTCACAGGGCTAGTAAAAGCATCTCTATCTGCTAAAGATGTGATGGATGCGGAAACGCATGATATTCGTAAGAACTTGCTCATCATAATAGTTAACAAACTGAATGATATCCCGGCCTGGTTTTATTTACAAAATCCGAACATAAGAAATATAACACTAGGGTTTCCATCTAAGGAAGAACGTGATAGTCTGGTATTAGGACAAAACTTTTCATCATTTTTTTATCGTGAGATATATCAAACGGATCTTCCTCGATATGATGAAAATCCTGATGAGTTGAAGAAAATCCAAGAGAAGTTTGTAGCTCTGACAGAAGGTATGAGTTTTACAGAGTTAAATGGCTTGCGAAAACTTTGTAAAAGAGAAAAACTGCATATCCATGAGATGTGTAATGTGATAGATCTTTTTAAATATGGCATACGTGATAATCCATGGCGTGAACTCAATCTCGACGATATAAAGCATGCAAAGAAACGATTTGAGGAGCGTGTTAAGGGGCAGCCATATGCACAGATAAAAACGCTTGACATAATTAAACGGGCAATAACCGGATTGTCAGGGCTTCAAGGATCATCTCATGGACGTCCCAAAGGTGTTCTATTCTTTGCAGGGCCAACAGGTACTGGTAAGACCGAGACGGCAAAGACCTTGGCCGAGATACTGTTCGGCAGTGAGGATGCATGTATACGTTTTGATATGAGTGAGTACAGTCAGGGACATAGTGATCAGAAATTGCTAGGTGCGCCTCCAGGTTATGTTGGCTATGAGGCAGGAGGACAACTGACAAACGCAGTAAAGAATAAGCCGTTCTCTATTCTTTTGTTTGATGAAATTGAGAAGGCACATCCAACTATAATGGATAAGTTTTTGCAGATACTTGAAGATGGACGTATGACTGATGGCCAAGGTCGAACTGTATATTTTTCAGAATGTATAATAATATTTACCAGTAATCTTGGTATATATACACGTGATCAAATGGGGCAAAGACACGCCAATGTTTCAAGGAATATGGCATATCCAGAAGTGTCAAAGCGCATACGCGAAGCCATAGAAAATTATTTTAAACTAGAAATCGGACGTCCAGAAATACTGAACCGCATAGGTGAAAATATAGTGGTGTTTGATTTCATAAGGCCTGATGTCGCTAAACTAATACTGGACTCACAGATAAAGAAAATCATTAAAACCATGCATTCTGACAATCACATTAAACTCTCTATTTCTGATAAGGTTCATGATGCATTACTAAAATCGGCGCTAGCTAATCTTGATAATGGTGGACGTGGGATTGGCAATATTGTGGAAAGTCAGCTTATAAATCCACTAGCACGTTTTCTATTTGATAACGACGCTTATGAGAATACAACCGTATCTATAGATGAAATTGACGAAACCACTGCGCCTGTATCTCTTAAAGGAACTATAATAAGAAATGGGGGTGCTACCTGATGCAAGTGTATTGGAGTACTATAAAAGGAACAGATAAAGCTGAAAGCGAGGATCGTGTTCTAGTGGGGCAGAGAATAAGCTTCGAAGAAACGAGTCCACGCTTCACTCGCCTCATTCCTGACATTTTTTCAACTCCTTGCATATATTTTTTACATATTCTGTAATTTTATACTATAATAAATGAACTTTTTT
>OGXJ01002470.1_pt1 | contig 12224 bp, 8 predicted proteins | sample 1576231 | NCBI WGS metagenome assembly OGXJ01 (sample SAMEA3541539, study PRJEB24748) | human gut metagenome | biome: human gut; feature: human-associated habitat; material: faeces | place: China | collected 2012
CTTGCCAGGACAAACATTTACGCAAGAACCGCAACCTGTGCAGTCCAGAGCAGACATTGTCATTACGAAGTTGTAACCAGGCATACCTGTCATAGCTACCGCCTTCTCCTGAGCAAGCTTAGGAGCCTTCTTCAGCTCAGCGTCTGTCATTACAACAGGTCTGATAACTGCGTGTGGACATACATATGAACAGAAGTTACACTGGATACAGTTGTCACCATTCCATGCAGGAACGTCAACAGCGATACCTCTCTTCTCAAATGCAGCAGAACCCTGTGGGAATGTGCCGTCTGCCATACCTGTGAATGTTGAAACAGGGAGCTTGTCGCCTTCCTGAGCGTTGCAAGGGATCTGAATGTTGTTTACGAAGTCCTGAAGAGTCTTATCTGCGCACTTAGCGGCAGGCATACCCATTGGAGTATCCTTGCACTTCTTCCAAGATGCAGGAACCTTAACTTCGTGAACCTGCTGACATCCAGCGTCGATAGCGTCATGGTTCATCTTAACGATAGCGTCGCCCTTCTTAGAATAAGAAGCTGTAGCGGCGTCCTTCATGTACTTGATAGCGTCGTCGATAGGAATGATGTTAGCAAGCTTGAAGAATGCAGACTGAAGAACAGTGTTTATTCTGTTGCCCAGACCGATCTCCTTACCGATCTTAACGCCGTTGATCGTATAGAACTTGATGTTGTTCTCAGCGATATATCTCTTTACCTGACCTGGGAGGTGCTTATCCAGCTCTTCATGCTCCCACTGGCAGTTCAGAAGGAATGTTCCGCCTGGCTTGATATCCTGTACCATGTTGTACTTAGTGATATAAGACTCGTTATGGCAAGCAACAAAGTCAGCCTGATTGATAAGGTATGTTGACTTGATAGGTGTCTTACCGAATCTCAGGTGAGAAACTGTTACACCGCCTGACTTCTTAGAGTCATAAGCAAAATATGCCTGAGCATACAGATCTGTGTGGTCACCAATGATCTTGATAGAGTTCTTGTTTGCACCAACAGTACCGTCAGCGCCAAGACCCCAGAACTTACAAGCTGTTGTGCCTGCTGGAGCAGAGTCAAGCTTGCCCTCAGTTTCGAGAGAGAGGTTTGTAACATCGTCTTCGATACCGATAGTAAATCTTGGCTTATATGTATCCTTCCAGCTTGCATTCCAGTAAACAGCCTTGATCTGTGCAGGAGTTGTATCCTTAGAACCAAGACCATATCTGCCTGAAGCGATAGCTACATCATGGAACTGTGTACCCTTAAGAGCAGCAACAACGTCAAGATAAAGAGGCTCGCCCTCAGAACCTGGCTCCTTAGTTCTGTCAAGAACTGAGATCTGCTCACAAGTTGAAGGGATAGCTTCAACGAGCTTGTCAGCACGGAAAGGTCTGTAAAGTCTAACCTTAACAAGACCGAGCTTTGTGCCTTCCTTCTCGTTGAGGTAATCAATTGTTTCTTCGATAGTGTCACAAACAGAACCCATAGCTACGATAACGTGTGTAGCGTCTGGTGCGCCATAGTAGTTGAACAGCTTGTAGTTTGTGCCGATCTTTTCGTTTACCTTGTTCATGTAATCCTCTACGATGCCAGGGATAGCGTCATAGTATGGGTTACAAGCTTCTCTTGCCTGGAAGAAGATATCAGGGTTCTGAGCTGTACCTCTAAGTACAGGATGCTCAGGATTAAGAGCTCTCTTTCTGAACTCCTCAACCTTTTCAAAGTTTACCATATCTCTTACGTCTTCCATATCCCATGTCTCGATCTTCTGGATCTCGTGAGATGTTCTGAATCCGTCAAAGAAGTGGATGAATGGTACTCTGCCCTCGATAGTTGAGAGGTGAGCAACTGTACCCAGGTCCATTACCTCCTGTACGTTTGAAGAACAAAGCATAGCAAAACCTGTCTGACGGCAAGCATAGATGTCAGAATGGTCGCCGAAAATATTAAGTGCGTGTGAAGCTACACATCTTGCAGATACATGGATAACGCAAGGGAGAAGCTCACCTGCGATCTTATACAGGTTAGGGATCATAAGAAGAAGTCCCTGTGATGCTGTATATGTTGTTGTGAGCGCACCGGCTGCAAGTGAGCCGTGTACTGTACCTGAAGCACCTGCCTCAGACTGCATTTCTGCAAGCTTTACAGGAGTGCCAAACAGGTTTTCCTTACCCTTGGCAGCCCACTGGTCTGTTACTTCTGCCATAACAGATGATGGTGTGATTGGATAGATAGCAGCAACTTCTGTAAATGGGTATGACGCCCAAGCAGCAGCGTTGTTTCCGTCCATGGTTTTCATTTTTCTTGCCATTTTAGAATCATTCCTTTCTCGATATTTCAAGCAAAAGCTCAAAACTCAAATTTCCTTTTTAGCGTACTTTTTCAAGCACGTCTGTTTAAGGACAGCAGATATTTTCTTCAAAAGTAAGCTGTAACAAACTTTCTCAGGATACATCTGTTTTAACTCTTATAGTATACCACTTATTTTTCAATTTGTAAAGACCTTTTACCACATTTTTTCTTGATTTATACGCTGTAAACCCCCTATTTTCGGTTAGTTATGACTTCCTCATATTTCAGACGTGCTGTATTACGGATATAAAAAAAATGCCTGCCGAAACAGACATTTTTCATATATATAAAGTATAAAACTAGCAGTTCATAAGAAGTTCGGCGAGGGCATTGAGTATCTTATCCACGTCAACATCAGAGCTGAATTTTACATCAAGCTTTGAGCCGCCTTTTTTATCCTCGCTTAAACTTACACGAAGCTTATCGGTAGCTTGATTTACTCTTATCTCAAACTCAGTGTACATAGGATTTGTGATAGTACGCTTTATTTTCTTTTCAGCTTTTTTATTTGTTTCCAAAGCGGCGATAGCTTTTTCAAGCTCTCTTACCGTCCAGCCCTTTTCTATACACTCGGTGGCAAGCTTCTCCTGAGTATCCTTATCCGCAACGCCTGCAAGCACCTTTGCGTGACCCTCGGTGAGCTTTTTGTCACGGAGCATTTCCTGCACATTTTCGCTAAGTGAAAGAAGTCTGATAGAGTTTGCCACAGCGGAACGTGAACGTCCAACAGCTTCTGCCACCTGTTGCTGAGTAAGACCATAGGTTTCCATAAGAGTCTGATAAGCTACCGCCTCCTCAAGAGGTGTAAGGTCTTTACGCTGGATATTTTCAATAAGGGATATCTCAGCGGCTTCAAGATCGGTAAGCTCCTTTATATAAACAGGTATCTCATCAAGTCCAGCCAGACGTGCCGCACGCCACCTGCGCTCGCCTGCAACTATCTTATATCCCCCATTGTCAAGAGGTCTTACAAGTATAGGCTGCAAAACACCATGCTGTCTGATATTTTCCGCAAGCTCATTAAGAGCGTCCTCATCAAACTCAGAACGCGGCTGATTTTTGTCAGGCTCAATAAGAGATATCCTTACTGTGGAAATGCCATTTTCGCCATCATCATTTTTAACCGATTCACTATCAGATCGTGTGATCTCATCTATAGAATTATCAAAGAACAGGCTATCCAAGCCTCTGTCCATTTTGCTTTTTTTAGCCATTGTATTTTCCTTTCACATTATAAGATACAATGTTCCATGTGGAACATTATTTTTCTTTATTTTTCTTTATTCTTTGCCGCTTTTTTCTTTTCTCTTTTAGCTATTTCTTTTGCAAGATTTTCATACGCCTTTGAGCCTTTTGCCTTCTTATCATAATAAATAGCTGGTTCACCAAAGCTTGGGGCTTCCGACAAAGCAACGTTTCTCGGTATGGTAGTTTCAAAGACTTCCTTTGCAAAATGCTTTTTGACCTCGCTTATTATCTGACCTGTTATCTTGTATCTTTCAACGCACATTGTAAACAAAATGCCCTCGATATCAAGGTCAGGATTGAATGATGTTTTTACTCTGTTGATAGTATTGTGGAGCTCAACAAGACCCTCAAGTGAAAGAAACTCGCATTGGAGAGGGATAAGTACAGAATCAGCCGCCGCAAGTGCATTTATTGTGAGCATATCGAGAGTTGGGGGACAATCTATAAATATGTAGTCATAAAATTCTTTTGCAGGCATAAGAGCATTGCGAAGCTTCATTGCTCTGTCCTTTTCATTCACAAGTGACACAGATGCACCTGAAAGATCCTGAGTTGTCGGCACAACTGAAACTCCACGGCAGGAAGTTGGCACGACAGCTTCAAATATCGAACATTCTTCAAATATTACATCAAACACTGTATTTCTGATACTTTTTTTCTTTATGCCAAAGCTTGTGGTAGTATTGCCCTGTGGGTCAAAGTCAACGATCAGGACTTTTTTGCCCTTTAGTCCAAAAACCGCTGCAAGATTTACAACAGTAGTAGATTTTCCAACGCCGCCCTTCTGATTTGAAACGGCAATTATTTTCCCCATATTCTTGACCTCTTTTCTTAGTAGAATTATATCATATTTATTATACTACAATTTTTCACTTTTGAAAAGACCCTTTTACAAATTTTCTTGAAAATGTTCCACATGGAACAGATCAGGTTTTTACTTTATCCGACAAAGCCCATGACAATTTAGAAAATAATACAAAGAATAAAGTACCAATATCAAAATCAAGGTCATAAAGAGCAGAAAAGTTTTCTGAATATAATATAGCATTGAGGATCGTGAAGTGTTATGATTATTTTAAAACGAAACGGAGGTATAAAATATGAGCATTTTCCCAAAAACATTAACAAAAGCTTTCAGCGAAGAAACTGACGAATCGCAAAGGGCTTCACCCTATCAGACATTAGGCAAAATAATCGACATTTCCATAGGAGAGATAAAGCCTAACCCTGTTCAGCCAAGGCGATATTTCTCACCTGCCGAACTAACAAGCCTTGCAAAAAGCATTTCTCAGGACGGGATCATACAACCTCTCACAGTGCGGCGTGTAAAAGGCACTTTTGAACTTGTGTCAGGTGAACGGCGTTTGCGTGCGGCAAAGCTTGCAGGATTAAGGTCAGTGCCGTGTATACTTATCAATGCCACAGAAGAACGTTCGCAGGTCATTGCACTTATAGAGAATATCCAACGTTGTGACCTGAACTTTTTTGAAGAAGCTGAAGCGATCTCTCAGCTCATTACAAAATATGGCATGACTCAGGAATCTGCGGCTATTCGTCTGGGACTTGCTCAATCCACAGTTGCAAACAAGCTTCGTATTCTGAAACTTAACGCTGAGGAACGCAAAATAATTCTCGATAACAATATGTCAGAACGTCACGCAAGGGCTTTGCTAAAGATCACAGATAATGACCGCAGGCTTGCTGTGTTGAACAAAGCGGCTGAAAGTGGTTGGACAGTTGACACATTGGAAAAATATATTGCCAAGCTTCTGAAAGATGATGAAAAGCGTGCAAGCTATCACAAAAGAGCGGCTATGTTAAAAGATGTTAGATTGTTTTTCAACAGTGTCAATAAGGCAATAGATGTTATGAGAATGGCAGGAGTGAACGCTGACGCAAAACGTATCGACCATGAGGATTATATCGAATATATTATAAAGATACCATCGGAAAAGCAGGCAGAATAAAATGTTCCACATGGAACAAAAAAATTGGACAGGCTCTGAAAGTCTGTCCAAATTTTTTATATATCGCTGTAAAAAAGCTGTTCCCAATAGGTGTATTCCCCGTTTTCTGACTTTGTGGCTTTTGCACACGCCATGTATCGAACATCAGGGTTGAGGATATTTTCTCTATGAGGCGGTGAATCCATCCATGCGTCGAAAGCCTCTTTCACAGTGCTCATGCTGTTCATTCCGTATGCGATATTTTCAGCCGCCGCACGCCATTCAGGAAGGTCAGTTTCTTCTATAGCTGTAATGTACGAATTGCCGTCAGGTCTGTCATGAGAATAATTTTCCAGAAGCTCGTTTGCTCGCACATCTGCCGCAGAGTCAAGAAGCTCAAGTCCCTCAAGCTCTCTTAAACCATACTGTTTTCTAACCTCATTTACATAGCCAAGCATTTCAGATGTTTCTGCAGAAAGATTTCTATTTGACATATTCGTGCTTGAATCAGGTTCAGCAGGCTCGGCAGGCTGAGGAGCAGAGGGCTGTTCTTCCTGCATAGGCTCGGTAACAGTTTCAGTTTGCGTTTCTGTTTTCTTTTCAGTTTTCTTTGAAGTCGTTGTGGTAGTAGTAGCCGTTGTCGTTGTTGTAGTAACAGTTGTAGTCACAGCTTTTATATCTGCACTGTGAGGTGGCCGCATGGTCTTTCCGTTTATGATAACCTTATCCCCTGACACGCTTATGTAGTTATTGCCTACCACTATGGATTCCATAAGCTCATTATCAGTGTTTGTTATCTCCATGCCCTTATCCATGGCTTCAAGCACATACTTTGAGCCGTTCACATCTTTTACAGTAGCTTTCTTTACTGTCTTGCCGTCTTTTACAATTTCAAACTTGTTCTCTGCGATACACCTTATAGTCACCTTGTCAGTTATGTTAAAGCTGCTGAAGCTTTCATCAACATATGTCACCTTTGTGTTTGCATAGTAGACCTCGTTGGCTGATATTATTATCCTTGTGCCTTTATAACTGAACGAGTTGACCTTTTTTCCGTTCTTAGTGACAGTGACAGTATTTCCATCACAAGTCAGTACAAGCTTATCACCGTTATCATCAGTTATCTCAAAAGAGTTCACTATCTCATTTGAACTGTTTATAAGAGTATATCCCCCCTGCACATTTGCAAAAAGGGTATAGCCGCCATCAAAAACTATCTTTGTACAAGTCGCTGCTGTTTGTATAGTAGTCACTGAACCCGTGAAAGTTTCGGCAGACTTTTTATTTGTGGTCACAGTTGTGGTGACTCCTGTGCTGACGCTTGAAAGCTTTTTGGGCTTTTCTTCCCCTGTGCTTCCGCAAGAGGAAAGACAACAGCCTGCCGCACAGACAACACATAATATTTTAACTAACCTATTGCTTTCCATGATATCTTAGCTCTCCTGTTTTATCAAATGTTCCACATGGAACAATACAAAAAAGGCAGCCCTGGGACTGCCTTTGTGAGTTTATTTTGTGTTTGAAAGTGTCCATCTGAAAGGTGCTATTCTCTTTGCCCTTGTGTTGTCTATGTTCCAGTTGTTGAATGTGATAGATGGGTCAAAATAGCGATAATCAGTTTTCATCTTACCTTTGTTGATGCTTATTCCCATTCCAGGTGATTTCTGGATAACTGCACCTATGCGGTGATGTTCCTTTTCATAATCAATTATCTCTTTTGCCGTTATCAGCCTTGAATCAGCAAGATTGTAAATTCCCTCATATCTTCCTGACGGTACATTGATAATACCATTTATAAAGTCGATAAGATTGAATACACAGCAGAATGAAAAACCGTATTCTCCATCATTGAATATGTATGCAACATTTTCCTTTGCGTCAAATACTCTGTCTCTCAGATTTTGTGTATACTCAGCGTCATAAATAGGAGCTACTCTGGCAATAACAGGTATAGTTTCAGACTTTTTAAATTCCTTCTGCATTATCTTCTCAGATGTCATCTTAAGATCTGCATAGTTTGAATTTCCCTTTTCAGGAGCAGTTTCCCTTATTGGTTCTCTGCCTTTCTGTACACCATATATTGCTGTTGTGCTGAGCAGGATAAAGCTCCTTACCTCAGCCTTGTTTGCAGCCGCATATATGAACTTATCACATATCTTGCTCTTTTTCATCTCAGCGTCTGTTACATATGGATCTATATCGTTATCTACAGAATTTGCCAGATGCACGACAACGTCGATCTTGTTGCTATCGATTACATTTGTAATAGCGTCCTTATCTGTAATATCACACTGGATAAAAGTATAGTTTGGATCAGTTCCAATAAACTCATTTTTGCGTGTATCTATACCGAATACACGATGCTTTTTGTGCAGTAAGCTGGATGTAAGGTACAAGCCTATCATTCCGCTTGCTCCTGTAACTAAAATTGAAGCCAACTCTGCCACTCCTTCCCCAAGTAGAATTGCACATTTATTTACTATAATTATACCACAGTTTTTATTAATTGCAAATACTTTTTGAAGAAAACTGAAAAATTTAGATTTTCTTTATAATTTTGCTTGCTATATTTAGTGAATTGTGATAAAATTATAGGTATAAATCATAAGTAAAAAAATATAAAATATTTTAACACATAAAAATATTAAGGAGCAATTTATTTTGGTTTATTCCGATCTTATATTTATACTGGGAATGTTCCCGATAATGACCATTATTTCGCTTTTCGACAGAAGTGCAGAATATAAAAACCTCATTCTGATAGTTTGTTCCCTGCTGTTTTTCAGTTGGGGCAGACCTTTTGTGTTCTGTCTTATTTTCCTGTCAGTTATCTTTGATTGGATATTTGGTCTTATTATTTCAAAAAACCGTGAGAACAAAGCCCTTTGCAGGATATTTTTGGTGCTGGATATTATAATGAACGTATCTCTTATGCTGATATTCGGTCAGAATATCCTTTATAATAAGGTAAAAAAGCTCAGTTTTGACGCTGCCATACTTCCACTTGGTATGGGTTATTATATGCTCAGAGGGATTTCTTATGTCTATGACGTTTTCAAGGGCAACTGCAAAGCAGAAAAAAACATTTTCTGCCTTCTGACTTATATGGTGTCACTGCATTTCATGCTTGTGGGACCTCTTGTGAGATACGGTGATATTGAGCCACAGATAAGGCATCGTGAGATCACAGGAGCAAAGCTCAACCAGGGACTTAATAAGATAGTTTTCGGTTTTGGCAAGGTGGTGCTTCTTGCAGGCGTTTTTGAACAGATAAAGCTTGCAGGACTTAACGGCAAAGAGATAACTACCCTTGGCTGTTGGCTTGGTATGCTGTCATTTTTGGCACAGTATTATTTTCTTTTCACAGGACTTTCGGATATGGCAAAGGGTCTTGGTCTTACAAACGGCTTTGTTTATCCCGACAACTACACAAACATTGAAGCTGACGGACTTTTCACTGGTATGATAAAAAGCTTCAATACAACTGTTGTTGACTTTTTCAGCGAGGTTTTCTGCTGCAAAAAAAACATGAACAAGGTCTTTACTTTTGTATGCTATATACTTTGCGGTCTGGCTCTTTCTATATGGTATCAGGCAAAGGTGAATTTCATTATCGTCGGACTTTGTGCGGCTGTGCTTTGTATCCTTGAAAAGCTGTTTCTTGAAAGACCGCTTTCAAAGCTGCCTGACCTTGTGAAGTATATCTATCTTTTACTCACTGCACTTGTTATTTTTGGCGGACTTTATTTTGACAGCTTCTATGGCTACAAAAAATGGCTCTTTGCACTTGCAGGAGTAAATGTGAAATACACCTTGAGCGTGTCTGTAAAAAGTGCAGTGCTGAAAAATATCACCCTTATAGTAATATCGTTCTTTATTGTCTGCCCACCTGCAAAAAGGGCTTTCTGCAAGATTTTTAAAAAGCTTTCACAGAAGTCTCAGGCGGCTTATGGCAGAATTATGATAACAAAGACCATTATGACAGTGCTTGTTTTTGCAGTGAGCGTTATAACACTTGCGGCGGAATATGCGGCATAAAAAGAGGAAAATACTAATGGATAAGAAAACTACACGATTCAATATCGTTCACGGTGACGATGAATATGAGATACCGGAGGAATGCGAGGCTGCGGAGGAAGCGGCTGAAGAGCTTGCCAAAACGAATTTGGAGGAGCATTACAGCTTTATAAATCTCCTTTCCATAGCGGTCATAATGCTATTTGCCTGCATATTCTTCATTTCGGTTTCAGGAAGCGACATTGTGGAGGACAACAATCTGTCTTTAACATTCAAGACTTTCTTTTCAGGGGATTACACTCAGGCATTGGAGGACTCTTATAATAATAGTATACCTTTTCCTGACGCCATGAAAGCTGTTGAGGAGCGTATCTCTCTTATTTATGGTATCGGCAATAAGGTCACTGACCCTATAAAAGAAACTCCTGACAATACTGATTCTAACCACAACAGCTTCGATCAGCCGACTAATAATGACAGTGATGATCCTGACGAAAATGTTATCACCACCACTGCAAAACCGCAGGACGGTGAAGTAACTATCACAAAGAAAAAAGAGGACAAGAAAAAAACAACAACTACCACTGCTATTGACAGACCAGAGGAAACTAAAAGCACCACAACGACTTCAACGGCTTCCACTACCACAAATAATGACAAGCCTTACTATACTGTCACCGAAACTGAGCCTATAGTACAGCCTGGTCCTACTACTACCACGACCACAACAAAGGCACCTGAGACCACAACTCAGCCGACAGAAACTGCAGAACCTACCACCGAGCAAACTGAGGGACCGTCAGATGAATAGCAGATTTGATAACCCTTTTCCCTATTCTGATGACAATAAAAGATATCATACCTACAATTATTATCTAAGGCACAAGTTCGGCACTAAGGTTTTCAAGATACCGCTTAATATTGATCTTGGCTGTCCGAACAGAGACGGCACAAAAGGTGTGGGGGGCTGTGTGTTCTGCTCGGCAAAAATGAGCGGAGATTTTGCAGGCGACCCTCATGAGGATATCCTTACTCAGTACAGAGAGATAAGGGAGAAAATGAGCAAAAAGTGGAGCAAGGGTCTGTGCATACCGTATTTTCAGGCAGGCTCAAACACCTATGCTGACGTTGAAACGCTGAGAAAAATGTTTTATACAGCCCTGTCATTTGAAAATACGGCAGGGCTTTCTATCGCAACAAGGGCAGATTGCATCAACGAAGAAAAAGCCGACCTGCTCGGTGAGCTTGCGGAAAAGACTTTTCTTACTATAGAGCTTGGCTTGCAGACTATACATGATGAAACAGCTTTGAAAATGAACCGCTGTCATACTTTTGCGGATTTTCTCAAAGGCTATGAAATGCTGAGAAAACGCAATGTGAATGTGTGTGTGCATATCATCGACGGGCTTCCCGGTGAGGATAGGGATATGATGCTTGAAACGGCTAAAACTCTCGGTCAGCTTGATATACAAAGCATAAAGATACATCTTCTGCACGTTTTAAAAGGCACTGCGCTTGCGCAGATGTATGAGCGTGGAGAGTTCAGAGCGCTTGAAATGGACGAATATGTTAATATCGTCTGCGACCAGTTGGAGCTTCTGCCTGCTGAGATAGTAATACAGCGTGTGACAGGTGACGGTGCAAAGGACGACCTTGTTGCACCTTTGTGGAGTTTGAAAAAATTCTGCGTTATGAACGAGATAGACAAGGAAATGGGAAGAAGAAATTCATGGCAGGGAAAGGCTCTGTCGGAGTAAAAAGAGGTAAAAATGAAAGATATATGTGCAGTTTCGACACCACTCGCTGAGGGCGGTATATCTGTAATAAGAATAAGCGGAGAAAATGCCATAAGCATAGGTGCAAAAGTTTTTAAACCGCTGTCATGCAAAAGTGTTGAAAACATGGCAGGCTATACCTGTGCATACGGAAAAATAGTTGACAAAAACGGCAGAGAAGTCGATGACGGCGTTCTGACGGTTTTCCGTGCGCCTAAGTCATACACCGGTGAAACCGTCTGCGAGATATCATGCCATGGCGGAATATATGTTACAAAAAAAGTTCTCAGACTTTGCATTGAACAGGGTGCAGAGCTTGCTCAGAGGGGCGAGTTCACAAAAAGGGCTTTTCTCAACGGAAAGCTTTCACTTACTCAGGCTGAGGGCGTAATGGAAACTATCTCCGCTCAGGGAGAATATGCACTTAATTCTGCAAATCTTACAAAAGAAGGCAGGCTTTTCAGGCTTATTTCTGATATGTCCAAAAAGTTTGTCACAATACTTGGCGAGCTTGCGGCATGGGTGGATTATCCAGAGGAGGACTTGCCTGAGATATCTGAGGATAATCTCAGAGAGAGCCTTAAAAACGCTTTGGCAGGGCTTGATAAAATAATAGCAGATCATGACAGCGGTATGATACTGAAAAACGGTGTTGACACTGTTATCGCAGGCAAGCCGAACGTTGGAAAATCGACCCTCATGAATATGCTGTTGGGATATGACCGCTCCATAGTCACAAATGTGGCAGGCACTACACGAGATGTTATCGAAGAAAGTGCAAAGCTTGGCGAGCTTATTTTGAAGCTTTCCGACACTGCAGGTATACATGAAACTGATGATGAAGTTGAAAAGATAGGCGTTGATATTGCAAAGAAAAAGCTTAAAAACGCTAT
>OGXJ01002475.1_pt1 | contig 12207 bp, 9 predicted proteins | sample 1576231 | NCBI WGS metagenome assembly OGXJ01 (sample SAMEA3541539, study PRJEB24748) | human gut metagenome | biome: human gut; feature: human-associated habitat; material: faeces | place: China | collected 2012
TGTGTTCCGTCTGTATTCGGTGTTGCGGTAATTGTCACAAAATCACCACTGGCATCCTTCTGGGAAAGTATCAGATTATCCAGATAAACATCCCCTGCAAAGGAACTGTTGGCTCCGATAAGTCCGATTGTCAGATCATCCATTGGTGTGGCAGATGGAGAAAATCCTAAAGTAACTGTAACTTTCTTATATCCGTTTCCTTCATCTGCTGCCTCGGACGAATCTATGCTGGTATCTTTATTGATTCCGCTATTGGAGAAAAATTTTATCTTGGAAATATTACTGTTTTCCGGATAAATCAAATCCACACTCACCTGATTATAATTGCTGATATCAGCCGGTGTCTTGGGTGTGAATTTCACTTTTGCCTCACTCCATGATTCGCCGGAGTTGGCTGTATAATTCAGGCTTACTTTTAATCTTCCGTCTCCGCCATTTGCATCATAGGAAAGTTCCGGAGCAGCATTTTCTTCTCCACCGTGGAAATACTGATATCCGGTTTCACCTGCCCACAGATTTACCTGGGATTCATCATTTAAATCAGAGAGAACGGTTGGCTCCTGTTTGGTCAGTTCCTGTTTATCGCTTGATAAATTTGTGAGAACTACATTTGAAAATGTCACAGTTCCCTTAAATCCGGTTCCCACAAGAACGAATTCAACATCCATCAATGTATCCGGTGTTATTCCTGAAAACTTTACTTTCAGATCAGCTGAATAATTCTCCCCATCTTTCGTAAAAGAATCCTGCTGCAGCCACTGGCAATCCGTACTGTTGTTCCATCCCCAATCTGATCCCAGTTTTGTTACACCCTGGATATTCAGATGCGCTTTATCTGCAGCCAGCGACTGATAGGATGCTTCATCCAGTGTTACCTTTGCAGTTAATTCATACTCTTCATTCACATTTCCCAACGAGCCATTGATGGAATTATCATATGCAAAAGTAATTTTTCCTGCACCATTCCAGTCTTCTTCTTGCAATCCTGAAAAATCAATGGTTTCTGTTGTTTTTGCGTTCTCATTTTTGTACAGTTCTGTACGTGTTACTGTTGGTGCTGACGCTTCATTTGTTTCCGCCGCATACACAATCTCATTCTGTAAAAATGTGCATGCCTCCGGTGTCAGCGACCCCATCATTGCTGCTGCCAGCGTGATGGCAACAATCTGTTTTCCTACCCTTCTCATGTTTTTGCTCTACCTTTCCTTTCTTCTCCATTTTAGTTGCAAAAACCTTCCAGCACTCTCCATCTATCCGGTTTCACTTAATAAAAAAGCAATTGCACGCTGCTTCCCATATTTCAGGGAGAGGGTACTGCATACTTGGGGAGTGCAGTAAAAAATATGGGAACCAGTGTGCAATTGCTTAATTTATTTGATAAATTCAGTATATCACAAAGTAATTTTAAGTCAATATTTAGTTAATAGAAAATTAATCGTTTGTAAAGTATTACTTAATTTAAAGTTTTTTAGTCTTTTTTTAGTCTTTTAATTAGACATTTTCACAAGAGACGAAAGTACCAGTTCCTTATTAATTGAAAAAAGCACCTGTAAAACAGATTATGTTCTGCTCTACAGGTGCTAATATCGTGCTAGTTCTTTTAAGCTGCCTTCCAAAGAATAACCCCCTCTTTTTGTACATTCTTATAAAATGGAAGCACTTCCCCCCTCTTTTTCATATTTTCTTCTTTAATATCAATGATAGAAAAAATCTTATCATAACGTATATCCATCTCTGCTGACCAGCAAATAAATTTATTTCTTATTTCTTCATTCATATCATTTTTAGTGATGATTGCTATATCTATATCGCTTTCTGATGTAGCTTCATTTCTTGCAACAGATCCATACAAAATAATCATTGATAAATTTTCATGAAACAGATTAAGTAACCCTTTTACCAATTCGTCTTTCATCATATCCGTTAACATTTATTACACCCCTACAAAAACTCTTTTTTATAGTCTACCATTTTTTCTGCACCTATTCCATATTTTCTTTTTCATAAGATTCCACCAGTCAAAGAACAATTCAAAAATTAAGGGGACGATCAAAACCATCCCCTTAAAAATTTTAAATATAATTAATCAATTTTTCTTAACATTGCCAAGTCAAGGTTACACCAGTCATTTGCTCCTGCTACAGAATAAACCCCGATCTCCAACGTATGATTTGTAACAACAATCTTGTCTATACTAAAAATATTCCAATTAATATCACTTGTTTCAATCGTGGTATCAAGCTCACTTCCTCCATAATTTTTTGCATAAAGTTGTAAAACATCCTGTTTCCCATTTGTCTTTGCCCAAATTGAGAATTTATATGTTCCATTCGGAATATTTGTATACGTTTTATATACAGAACACGAATACTCTTTATCATCCCAAAATGTTAATTTGTAATCTCCATCATATGCATCACCATATTCTGTTCTTACAGTATTTTCATCTGACGAATCACTTGTCCATACATTCCATCCACTCGGTGAAGTAGTTATCCCATTCTGTTCAAAACTGATATTTGTCAATAAATTTTCACACGGTTTATTAAGCACCTTAATAGAATCTAATGCATTTCCCTGAAAATTAAACAACGTCATGTTATCCCATGTATTACTTGGCGTTACGGTATCATTTTTATACGCAACCCCTGCAGATGTAGCATATGTTCCGCCTTCTACAGGTATCCATTCTGGTTCCCAATAAAAATATCCAATACCTTTGTCATCTGGTACATTTAAAATGATTGATTCCAGATCATTCATAAATTCAAATTGTCCTTCTACTGTTGCAGGATATCCTCCAACTTCTTCATCTCCACTAATGAATACATTTCCTTCACCATCACCATCTTCCGTTGTCCATGCATACGCAGTTTCTACAACACACACTTCTTTATTATAGGTGGTCGCCAAGTAATTCAAATTATACTGAAGCCCCTCCATGGTTCCATGCCACATTGGATAATAAGATAATCCAAATACATCAAAATCCAAGTTTGGTGACTCTTTCAATAATCCACCAAAATACCAGGTATACAACTGATTTTTTCCACCCTGATCCAGATGAAGCATAATTTTGGTACTTGATGCAGCAGAAGCACGTACTCCAGAAATTGCAGATTCTAAAAGACCCGCTAATCCGGAAAAATCCTCATTCGTCCCTATTTTGCCATCTTCATGAAGAATCCCCGATGATATTTCATTTTATCCTTTTACCCCTCCGGCAACCAATCCATTCTGAATAAATCGCTGTAAGCACATAAAGATGATCATGATCGGCAGGGATGAAATCACTGCTGCTGCAGCAAACAAAGTCCAGTGCGCAGCAAACTGATCGCTGATAAAAGACTGCAGTCCAAGTGCAAGCGTCATTTTTCCCGGTGTCTGCAAAAAGATTGAGGTAATCACATATTCACTGTATGTTGCAATAAACGAAAACAGGAAGATCACGGCAAGCTGTGGCATTGCAAGCGGGATGATGATCTTATAAAAAACCTGGAATTCATTTGCTCCATCCACCATTGCAGCTTCATCCAATTCCACCGGAAGTCCATCGATATAAGATTTAAGTAACCAGATATTGTAAGCACTTCCACCTGCAAGCACAAGAATGAGCGCAAAGCTGTTGTCCACCAACCCGAACTTATAAATTAAAATATAGTATCCGGCAACTGCCATGCTGTTTGGAAACACCTGTAATATCAAAAGTGCCATCAGTCCATATTTTCTTCCCACAAACCGCAGTCTTGCAAACGCATACGCTGCAAGTGAAGTAAGCACAAGTTGTATGATTGCTACAATAAAGCAAAACTTTAGGGAATTAAAAACCCAGATTCCAAAATCCGTTTCCCGAAACAGTTCCACATAATGTTCAATACTGAATTTTTCAGGGAACAATGAGGACAGGAAAAAGCTGTCACCCGCGGAAAAAGAGGACATAACAATCCATATGACCGGAAACAGCACCACGATCATTGTGATCCATATGACCACTCTGCTTCCCCACAGTGTCCGTTGTTCTGAGGCGGATATTTTCTTTTTATTTTTCATTTAATCAACCTCCTTAAATGAGCCGGACAGCCGCATATTAATCAGCGTAAATGTTCCGACAATGATAAAGATCAGCACACTGAACGTTGCAGACAGTTCATACCGGTTCGACCATGTGGTCATCTTATAGGTGGTACTGGCAAGGATATCCGTATAACCCGCAAACTGGTTATCCACTCTCGCTGGTCCACCTTGTGTAATCATATATATATTTCCAAAATTGTTAAAATTAGCCGCAAACGAGGAAATTACAAGAGGAATGGAAAGTTTTGTCACCATCGGCAATGTAATGCTCTTAAAGCACTGAAATTTTGATGCCCCATCCATTTTAGCCGCCTCATAGTATTCACCAGAAATCGCCTGTAGTCCACCAAGACAGACATTCATCATATAGGGAAATCCCAGCCACACATTCACGATAATCAACCCAACCCTTGCCCAGAATGGATTGGTCAGCCACGGTACATTCCAGGCAATACCGATTGTATGCAGTAAATTATTGATTCCACCATACTGCTCATTTAGCAGTCCCTGCCATGCGAGGATTGCAATCGTAGATGGCAATGCCCACGGAACAATTAGCACTGCACGGTAAATTTTTGATTCTTTCATATGCGGATTGTTTAACAAAATGGCAAGAATCAGTCCCATTGCATAGGAACCTGCCGTACTTAACAGCGCAAAACAAATCGTCCACCCAAGTACCGGGAAAAACACATTTTTAATGCTTCCGGAAAATACGGTCAGATAATTTTCCAGACCCACAAACGTGTAATCTGTCAGATGATACATGTTGTAATTAGTAAAAGATAAAATCACCGTATAAATAATTGGCAGACATGTCACCAACAGAATCGAGATCAGTGCCGGTGCCAGATAAGTATACCCAAGCGCATTCTTTTTCTTTCTCATGCCATCACTACTTTCCTGAATTCATCAATTCAATCGCTTCTTTCAACTGCGTAACCATATTTTTGGCAGCTTCCTCTGGTGTTTGCTCCCCAGACCACATCGAACGGATATTGTTTGTGTGGATACTCCAGAGCTGTCCCATTTCTGATACGGTCGGCATCGGCTCTCCATCATTGATCTGCTCGACAAATGCCTGTGTGTATGCATTACTCTGGATCTCATCAAGTTCCTGATCTGCCAATTTTGCCGGTATACGGTCACCCGCCTCATACATGCCAAGTGCACCGTTTTCCAGCAGATAGGAAATAAAATCCCATGCTGCATCCTGATTTTTACTGCTGTTGCTCACAAAACTTACCTGTGTACCCACCGGGGTCACAAACGGCTGTCCGTGGAAAGTTGGCATTTTTGCTACAGCAAATTTAGTTCCTGCAGAGGTAAAACCGTCAATGTCCCATGGTCCACCAATATAATAAGCACATTTTCCGTTTTGGAAATTACTTCTTGCGATATCGGCTGTCACATCTGCCGTGATCAGTTTATATTTATTGCACAGGTCATTGATAAAGGCATAGGCATCCACACTGCCCTCATTATCAAGACCGATGTCTGCCGTGTCATATGCCCCATCCTGATATTTAAAAATATAACCTCCGCAGGCTCTCACAAAACCAAGATCGTAGTATATGCTTGTTGCATCAAACTGTACACCTCCGTCTGCGGCTGCCTGATCGACCAGTTCTTCCCATGTTTTTGGGACTTCCGATACAAGATCTGTGTTGTAAAACAGTGCAGTAGTCTCTACGGAAAGTGGTGCTGCATATCGTTTTCCATCTACATAACATGCCTGGATGGCTGCATCGGAAAAATCCTGATCCGCATACAGATCCTGTGGCACTTCTGCAGTAAGATCTGCGTTTACATAATCTGCAAGCTGGTCATTGGGAATACCCACCACAGCATCCGGTCCGGAAGCACTTTTTACTGCCTGTGCAAACTGCTGGACAGATGGAGACTGGTGAATGACTTCTACCTTTCGTCCGTTCTTTTCTCCCCATTCATCTGCATATTTCTGAATGGTATCCACTTCCACGTTCATGTTCGTCCAAATCACGAGTTTTTCCCCGGAAGCTTCCTTTTTTCCGTTTCCACTTCCACTTCCACAGCCAGTCAACATTCCCACTGCCATTGTTACAGCCAGTACAGCTGTTATTATTTTTTTCATATGATTATCCTCCCTTTACATTGTTTTCATGTTTATCAGCGCGCTGTTTGCGTTTCCATTTTCGTCAAACAATGCCATATTTGCCATGGCATTTCCTGCTGTCATCTTGTCTTTCATGTACTTGCTGCCACTCTTACTTGCCCACGTACAGTCCGGTATTGGCAGCCATGCCGGTTCCCAGTAAAACACACCGATGCCTCTTTTATTGTTTACACTTCTTACCGTTGCAAACAAATCCCGCAAGAATGCTTCCTGTCCCTGCTGTGTTGCCGGGTATCCAGTGATTTTTTCATGCTCCTTCGAATAAACGATTCCGTTACAGCCAAATGTTTCCGTGGTATAACCAATTGAAGTCTCTGCAACAAGCACATCTTTGTCATACCGGCTGCTGATATCATTCATATTATCCAGAAGAAGTGAAAGACTTCCGTTCCAGTGCGGATAATACGACATTCCAATAATATCAAAATCCAGCGCATACGATGAAACCTGATCAAACCACTGTCGATACATTTTATTATCCGTTCCGAAATCCAGATGCAATACGATCCTTGCATCCGGACACTCCTCGCGCACCCCCTTAATCCCTGCCTTCAGAAGATGTGCCATATTTTCAGTCTGTTCGATGTAACCATCCGGCCACAACAGCCCTTTTGTAATCTCATTTCCAACCTGCACCATAGTCGGCACAAGCTTGTGGTTTTTCAATGCCTTTAACGTATCTACAGTATGCAGATACACCGCCGTTTCCAGTGCCTCTCCGCTTAATTCTTTCCAGGCTTTCGGTTTTACCTGTTTGGCCGGGTCTGCCCAGAAATCACTATAATGGAAATCAAGCATAAAATCCATACCGCTTTGTACAGTTCTTTCTGCGATCTCAATGGTGGTCTCCAGATCATTTCCACCTCCCCCGTAAGAATTTCCGTTTTCATCATAGGGATCCGGCCAAATCCGAATCCTTACGTTATTGGTTCCGCATGTCTTTAAAATTGCAAACAGATCTTCTTTTTTCCCGTTCAGCCGATAGGACGCACCATATTGTTCCAGTTCTTTCACCATGGAAATATCCATGCCCTTAATAAATTTCATAACTACTCCTTCACAAGTGTAATATCATCAATGGTTCCCCAGCCGCCCGGTGCTGTTGCCACGTGTGCTCCTACTGTGATTGCTCCGTCCGTTGGTGTAATGCCCGGGATTTCCACCGTATACCAGTTAACATACCCCTGCAATTTGCCATCTGCTTTTACCTCTTCGCCATCCACGAGCGCATAAAAATATACGGTCGGATTTTCATCCCCGGCTGCATCACCCTGAATATGAGCGGTTAGTTTGTAGGTGCCATCCTCAAGTCCACTCACTGTCTGTTTCATGGAAAAATCCACCGGATTGTTTCCTGAATAAAAATGCAGTGACTGTGCACCTGCAAAACAGTCTGTCTCACGATCATAAACATCTAACTCCTCTGTAACATCATTGTTGTTTGTCACCGTCCATCCGGAAAAATCTGGTTCTTCAAAACTTCCGTTGATCAGATAATTTCCGTTTTCATCTGGCGTACCTGTTGTATTTTCCTTCTGTTCTGCGGCAGCAACTTCTGTGCCTCTCTCCTCTTCAATGTTCTCTGTTTCTGTAGCTTTTTGTGTTTTCTCCGCATCAGCATTAATACCAGATGTGTTTCCACATCCTGACAATGCTACTGCCATGCTCGCTACAAGGACTGCATGTAATAACTTCCTTTTCATAAATGTTCCCCCTTTTCTAAAATTAAATCTTTACTAATATTCAAGTAAATTATTTACTTATTAAGAATGTATCATCTAAGCCTAATAATGTCAATACTCACAAATACACTTTTCACTATATTGCCAATTTTTATTTTTGTATTTTATGCAATATATACAAAAAAGGCACAAAAAAAGATGTTCGCAATCGAACATCTTTTTTCAACAACTCTTCCGGAAAACTGGAATTCCATTTACAAACACCAGCTTGGTTACGCGTCCGCCATATAGTACCCTGTTTCGCAACAGATCAAGCGCGGTTTCACAGATACATGGAATATCAATATGAATAGTAGTAAGGGGTGGTGATAAATACTTTGCAATATTCACATCATTGATGCTAAAAACCGCCACCTGCTCCGGAATCTGTATATTGCCTTCATTTAAAGCCTGTAGCACACCCACCGCCAGTGTGTCACTTGCCACACAAAGTGCTGTTGGCAGTATCTCTTTTTTAAGCAGTTCTTTTCCCATGCGGTAGCCATCATCCACCGTAAATCTCTCGGAAATGAAAATGTACTCCTCATTGAGATACCCATAGTATGCAGCGCTCTGTCGAAATGACCACTCCCGGATATCCATGGAAGGTTTTCCGGTGTCAATATTTCTATCACTGCCCCCGATAAATCCAATCCGTTTATGTCCTTTTTCCACAAAGTAATCAACCATCTGTGTCACAAACGAATCCATATTGGGCTTCACGGCATCAAAAAGTTTTTCATCCGGGGATGTGCCGATAAACACGCCCCTTTTGCACCGTTTATACAAAGCATTGATTTCTTTTCTGGTGAGCCATCCAATCGCAATAAAGGCACTTAAATCTTTCGGAACATGATCCATGCCGTCTTTTCGGTCATAGATGCTGAGCTGAATATTCATCTTTTTCGCCTGCTTTATTATCTCATCCTTTACCCCGTGGTAAAAGACATCTTCGAGTTCATCCTCGTGGTCAACAAAATACAGCAATGCCACATTTTCGATCTTGGGATAGATTACTCTCTTTTTGTATCCGATTTTCTCTGCTGTGGCAAAGATCGCCTCTCTTGTCTCATCACTAACAGAGATTCCCTCATCATAATTGAGTACCCGTGAAACTGCTGAGCTCGAAACCCCTACGATTTCTGCAATTTCTTTAATTGTTGCCATACGATTCCTCCAATGTTTTCATGGATTTCTTTATTGATAAATTCTGTTATAATTATTTTACATAAATATTTTACTTTGTCAAACAAAGTTTTGCACATAAAAAAGGCATACATTCCTCAAAGGATCATGTATGCCTTTACAAACCGTTACCCAGTCTTATTTCGTAGAAACCGTAGAAGCTACCAGCTCCAGATTTCCTTCTATCTCGACATTACCGTATCCACAAGGAAGAATAAAATGATCTCCCTTCTTGACACTGGTATGATTCAAAAGACCATTGCCCTCGACTACGCTGACGATCAGGAACGGATAAGACTGCTCAAACTCAGCCTTCCCATCCACTTTCATGTGGAATACCTGATAATACTTACACTCGATGAGTTTCTGCAGTTTGTTGGTCTCCGCTTCCCCAGTCTCGATCATGCACTCGGACATCGGTGCTGCCGGCACTTTGATGACATCGAGACTCTGCTGTACATGAAGCTGCCGCGGTTTGCCGTTGGAAAGACGGTCATAGTCATAGACACGATAGGTAATATCACTGTTCTGCTGTGTCTCAAGAATTGTAATTCCACCCTTGATTGCATGTACCGTTCCCGGATCAATCTGGATGAAATCACCTTTCTTTACCGGAACCTCACGGATCAATTCACTCCAGCGTCCGTTGTGTACCATGTCTTCCAGTTCCTCGTGTGTCTTTGCATTGTGTCCGATAACAAGCTTGGAATCCGGCTCACAGTCTAAGATATACCAGCACTCCATCTTACCGAGAGAACCATTTTCATGCTCTGCGGCATAGGCATCATCCGGATGTACCTGAATACTTAAATCTGCCTTTGCATCAATAATCTTGATCAGCAGTGGGAATACTTCCCCCTGTGTATTTCCAAAGAGTTCTCTGTGTTCCTCCCACAGATCGGATAATTTCTTTCCCTTATACGCACCGTCTGCAATCGTACAGGTGCCGTTTGGATGTGCTGCGATACCCCAGCATTCTCCAATGTCATCGCCCTCGATCGCATAGCCAAACTCCTCACGCAGCTTGGTGCCGCCCCAGATGTTGTGGGTAAATACCGGCTCCATAAAGAGGATCTGCTTATACGGCTGGTTACAACTTAAATTTTCTCCATTCATTCTCATCACCTCTCTGTACCAATATGCGGAATCTTTTGCAATCCTGCGCTGGGTTGTGTAGTCTACATAAACAAGTCCAAAACGTTCTTTGTAACCTTCTGCCCACTCGAAGTTATCCAGAAATGTCCAGAGGAAATATCCGATAACCGGCATTCCCTCATTGACCGCACGCTGCACAGCACCCAGATATGCATCCAAAAATGTGATTCTTTCGCTGTCATGCACCTGTCCGTCCGCGGAAATATTGTCAAGATCGGACATTCCGTTTTCTGTAATATAAAGCGGCAGATGGTAACGCTCTGTCAAGAAACGGATTCCGTAATACAATGCCTCCGGTGTCACTGGCCAGCCTGTGCCTGTCTTAGCTGCCCCAGGGGCGCGGTCTACATATTCCGGTTTTCCATCTTTTCCACAACGGATCATATAACCGTTATATATATTTTGTCCCATAAAATCGAGCGGCTGATGAATGAGTTCCATATCTTCTTTCGTAATCTCCGGAAGATATGGTGCAAATTTTTCCAGTCCTTCTTTTGGATACTCTCCTAAAAAGACAGGATCGGAAAACCATGCCACATTCCAGGTCCAGTTGTCCATTGGGTTGTCAAAACCAAAATATACCTTTTTTGCAGCCTCTATATCCTTTGTACCCTCCGATGCCGGATATGCCACACCACAGGTCGGTGCATAGCCGACACGTATCTTCTGCTTTGCATATTTACGCAGATTAATCACTGCCTGACCATGTGCTTTCATCAGATTGTGTGCCATCTGAAAGGTCTCTGGAACAGAATACTGCATTCCCGGTGCATGTACCCCGCTTAAGTGTCCCAGTCCAATCGCACACTGCGGCTCATTGATTGTGATAAAATCGGTACACAGATCAGAGAAATTTTCTGCAACGACTTTTGCATATTCTCCAAACCACTCCACCACATCTTCATTGAGCCATCCGCCTTTTTTAAACAGCTCATATGGAAACTCCCAATGAAACATGGTGATAAACGGACGAATTCCGTTTTCTTTCATGCAAAGAATCATATCGCGATACATCTGTACAGCTTTCCCATTCACCTTCCCGGTTCCCGCCGGAAGGATTCTTGACCAGCTGAGTGAAAAACGATACCCGCAGGTGGGCCAGCAGGTCCTCCTGGCGGTCGATGGGATGTTTTTCGATCAGATCGAGAATTGCCTGATGACGCGCGCTTTTCAAGTGAGATCAACTCCTCATCAATTTATTTTCAATGGCGTGGAACTGCTCGGAATCATAAAATGTGATCAGCTGCAATTTTTGGGGCGCAGCTGTTACGGTAAGTACATCGCCGGGCTGCAGATCGCACTGGGCGGTGCTGTCAGCGCAGGCATAGCAGGTATCGCGGTTTTCGGCATCAGCCACCAGCTCCAGCCTGCGGCCTGCGGCAAACACCAGCGGGGCCACCTGGGCGTTGTGGGCGCAGACAGGCGTCAACACCACCACATCAGCGGCGGCATCCAGCACCGGGCCGCCCGCTGAGAAGGAGTAGGCCGTGGAGCCGGTGGGCGTTGCCAGGATCAAGCCATCACTGCGGTAGCTGCTGACAAAGCAGCCGTCGCAGTAGACTTTATAGTCCATCGGGTGCATGCGGGTGCGGCCGAAAAGCACCACATCGTTGATGGCTTCGGCCTGCCAGCCGTTGGCAGACCTGGCCAGCAGCAGGCCGCGCGGGTCGAGGGTATAGCGGCCCTCGGCCAGCAGACGCAGCTTTTCGGGCATCTCCTCCACCTCGCAGGTGGCCAAAAAGCCCGTGCGGCCCAGGTTGACGCCCAGCACCGGCTTGCCATAATGCACACAGTCCAGCCCGGCTTTCAGCAGCGTACCGTCACCGCCGATGGTGATGACGAAATCGGCTTCGCGGTAGGCTTCTTCCTCAGGCAGAAAGCGGATGGGCACCTTGGATTCAAAGACCGGCTGGGCCA
>OGXJ01002479.1_pt1 | contig 12196 bp, 10 predicted proteins | sample 1576231 | NCBI WGS metagenome assembly OGXJ01 (sample SAMEA3541539, study PRJEB24748) | human gut metagenome | biome: human gut; feature: human-associated habitat; material: faeces | place: China | collected 2012
CGGCATTCAGGCGGCTGTCTGCGGCTCCTCCTTTTCGTCTATGGTGGAAGGCATGTCCGGATTCAGCATCCCTGTATGGCTTTCCTCCGTGGTCTGGGGCATCGTCATGCTGCTGACCGCCTGCTTCCGTTTCAGCGGGCTCAAATGGCTCAATAAGATTGCCGTTCCGCTGTTGGGGATTGTTCTCATATATGCCTTGATTACCAATCTATTGTCCGGCAATGGCGCGGTTTTAGTTGGATATCAGCCAGCTGCTCCTATGAGCCTTGTGAACGGCATCAGCCTGACGGTTGGTTCCTTCGTGGTTGCCGCTGCGATTTCCGGAGATTACTGCCGCTTTGCAAAGAACCGTAAGGACGTTGTAAAATCCTCTGTCCTCGGTGTTTTGCCAGCAGGCCTTATTGTGCTTATGCTGGGAGGGATTCTTGCTATTTGCACAGGTTCCTATGATATTAGTGTATTTTTATCCACAGCGGGACTACCGCTTGGATTTCCGGTGACACAGACGAAAAGTATCCGGAGAAGTTCCAAAACAATAGAAGTTTACAATACCGGGAACTGGTCCACAAAAGAGTATCTGCCGATGGGATTTCTGAGCCATCCGCAGAGTGGCGCGGGGCTGATCTGGCAGATTGAAAACAATGGTTCCTGGCATTATGAGATCGCAGACCAGAATGATCATTATGTTTTGAATGTCAGCGGGCCAAACGAGATACAGTCACATTTCAGTAAGGTGCTGCGCCCGGGAGAGACATTTGAAAGTGTGCCGGCAGCAGTGGGTGCAGTGCGGGCAGATATATCAGATGCATTTTCTGCAATAACGGAATACCGGCGAAGAATCCGCAGAAAAAACCGTGACAATGATACGCTCCCGGTAATTTTTAATGATTATATGAATTGTCTGTGGGCAGATCCAACGACGGAAAAAGAATTACCGCTGATTGATGCTGCAGCAAAGGCCGGATGTGAATATTTTGTTATTGATGCCGGATGGTACGCAAAGGGAATCTGGTGGGACAGCGTAGGAGAATGGAAAGAAAGCCGCGAGCGTTTCCCAAAGGGAATCCGGCAGGTGACCGATTATATCCGGAGCAAAGGGATGATACCGGGAATCTGGCTGGAACTGGAAGTAATTGGAATCCACAGTCCGAAACTTGCAGAATTAAGTGATGACTGCTTTTTCAAACGGCATGGCAGACGGATATATGACAGAAGCCGCTATCAGCTGGATTTCCGGAATCCGGAGGTGATCGCCCATGCCAATGAAGTGATCGACCGTGTTGTGAATGAATATGGCGTCGGTTATATTAAGATGGATTATAACATTGAGCCGGGGATCGGAACGGAATTGGATGCAGACAGTTTTGGAGAAGGACTGCTTGCACATGAGAGAGCATATCTGGCCTGGCTGGATACGGTATTTGAAAAATACCCAGATCTTGTGATCGAAAATTGTTCCAGTGGAGGCCTGCGCATGGACTATGCCCTGTTGTCCCGGTTAAGTATCCAGTCTACCAGTGATCAGGAAGAATATGATATGTATGCACAGATTTCTGCAAATGCAGCTACCGGTGTCGCACCGGAGCAGGCAGCAGTGTGGTCCTATCCGTTAGAGCAGGGAGACCGCGAGGAAACCATCTTTAATATGGTAAATGCGATGCTGCTTCGCATTCACCAGAGCGGACATCTGGCACAGCTTTCACAGGAACGGTTCCAGCTTGTAAAAGAGGGGATTGACTGTTATAAACAGATCCGCAAAGACATCAAAAACGGGCATCCGTACTGGCCGCTTGGACTTGCAAAAGCAGAGGATTCATGGATGGCATACGGAATGGAAGCACCCGCACAGGAAGGTGCGAAAACCAGAACATTTTATCTGTCTGTCTGGAGAAGAGGCGGGGAGCAGAAAGCATGCACATTTCTCCCGGTACCTGCATATAACACACCGGACTGGAACGGGGCGGATATGACAGTAAAACAGATTTATCCGGTGGAAGAGGCACAGCATGTGCGCATCAATCAGGATCATACAATCACGGTGGAATATGAGCAGCCGGTCATGGCGCGTGTTTTTGAAGTTACTATTTGACTTTTTTCTTTGAAACCAATATATTGACAGAGTAAGTATGATTAGAATCATAACAGACTGAGTGAGGAAGAAATGTACAGAGCGGGAATTGATCTTGGTGGAACCAATATAAAAGCAGGGATTGTTGACGAACAACAGCATATAATTGCAGAAGCATCTGTGCCGACGAATGTAGAGAGACCGTATCAGGACATCATAAGGGATATGGCAGAACTGGTAAAAACGCTTTTGAAGCAGAAAGGTATCGGGGAAACACAGCTGAAGAGTATAGGAATCGGAAGCCCGGGAACGATTGATGCAGTACATGGAGTTGTGTTGTATTCCAATAATTTCGGGTGGGAAAATGTTCCGCTCACAGAGCAGTTAAGACAGTACTTTTCCTGCCCGATTGCAGTTTCCAATGATGCAAACTGTGCGGCTTTGGGTGAAGTAAAAGCCGGCGCGGCGCGGCATGCAAAAAATGCCATTCTGCTGACTCTTGGAACCGGTGTGGGCGGTGGAATTATTCTCGATGGAAAGGTGTTTGAGGGCGCACATGCAGGAGGTGCCGAACTCGGACACACAAGTCTGATATGTGGCGGTGAGCCGTGCACATGCGGACGGAAAGGCTGCGTGGAGGCATATGTATCGGCGACAGCGCTGATCCGCGATGCAAAAAGAGCCGCGCAGCAGTACCCGGAATCCAGCCTGAATGCGATGTGTGAGGGAGACCTTTCGCATATGAATGGAAAAATTCCGTTTGATGCCGCGCAGGATGGGGATACAGCAGCAGAAAAAGTAGTAAATGATTATATTTGCTATCTTGGAGAAACCATTACAAATTTTGTCAATATTTTCCGGCCGGATATTGTTTTGTTATCGGGAGGCATCTGCAATCAGGGGAAAAAACTGACAGAGCCTCTTGAAACATACATTCAGGATAAATGCTTTGGTGGCAGCAAGGCGTTTATTCCGAAAGTTGCATGTGCGGTTCTTGGAAATAAGGCGGGGATCATCGGCGCTGCAAATCTGACAGGCGGTAAGGAAAGATAAGGAGAATGGAGTTATTATGGAAGAAATTTTTGAACAGTTTAAAGATAAGGATGCATTTGATGCCTACTGGAAAGAACATTATGTTCCACTTACTTATGAGGATGTAAGGGAAGCATACGAGGATTTTGTAAAATCTGCGGATAAGCATATTTTTCTGTCGGATTATGAGGAATCCGGTAATGTCAGCCGGGAGGATTTTATGGACAATCTTTCACAGGCGGCGCAGTTCGCGTTTCAGGATGGATTGACGGAAGCGTTTTATGAGAAGAATCCGGAAGTCTACGAGAATGCATTTGCATTATTTGAGGCGGCACAGATGGAAGGCGGGGATGCGAATATTGCGGCAGCTTTTCATGAAGAGTATCAGCGTTTGTACCATGATTTTTTGTTGGAACTGTTTGATGCACAATATGCGGAATAGACCGGGAAAATATAGGAAATAAAAGAAGGAGGCGCATAATGCGGCCTCCTTTTAAAATTTCATAAATGTGCAGGTTGTATTCTTAAAAACAGAATAAGGAGCATTTGCCATGAAAGTTACGCTACGCGTAAGGCAAATGCGTATGTCATATTCTGGAAAAGAAGAATAAAGGAGCACTTGTTATGAGAATTGCGCTACGCGCAAAACAAGTGCGTAGGTTGTATTCTTGAAAAACAGAATACAACAAGAACCGAGTATCCCGCTTCGAATCAGAAACAATAGACGTTACCTTTGCAGTTAACTCCCCCCAGGCACCCTCACGTCACATGAGAGCTTTCGCTTAGGGCTGCTGTATTCCTACCCTGACCCGGTTCACGAATTCCCATTGCGCAAGACCCAGACGTCAACGCCACTTGCGAAGGGCAGCTCCACCGCCCTGACCCTCTGCGGGATATCACCCCAACTATAGCGGATTGTTGGTACAAGGTACCGCTACCACCCCGGCTACTCGGAGACTTAAGTATAATTCATATCAGAGGCTCTTGTCAAGCAAAACTGCCCGTATCTGTAAATTTAAAAAAAAGCTAAAGTATCTGCCAAACGAACCGATAAACAATGTATAGAGATGCAAGAACAGATGCATTTCGGAAGCTTATTTCAAGGAAGAAAGGAGATGCTGAGCATGCGTATAGATGCATATAACCAGGTAGCACAGTTATACGGTATACAAAAGAATTTAAAGACACAGAAGGCGCAGAATGCAGCAGGTCCGAGAGATCAGGTGTCCATTTCACAGGCCGGACGTGATTATCAGGTCGCAAAAAGTGCAGTATCAGAAGCTTCGGATATCAGGGAAGATAAGGTAAGTCAGCTCAAATCAATGATTGATGCGGGAACATATTCCGTTGAGCCTGGCGATTTTGCCAGCAAATTACTTGAAAAGTATAATGCCTGATGAGGAAGGCAGACGAGAGAGGTTTTTGAAGTGGCTAGTTTAGTAGAAGAGCTTGTAACAGTACTGGAAGAAGAAGAAAAGATTTACCAGACATTGATTTCTTATGGAGAAAAAAAGACAGACATCCTGATTCGGGCAGATGTTCCGGAACTGGAAAAACTGACATGTCTGGAACAGCTGGCAAGTGATGATCTGGTGACACACAGCAACCAGCAGGTACAGCTCTTAAAGGATATTGCCAATGTACTCGGACGTACAGAAGAAAAGATGACAGTTACCAGACTGATCACTTTGCTGGAGTCGCAGCCGGATGTACAGAAAAAACTGACCGAAGCGAGAGACCGTCTGCTTGCGGCAGCAGACCGGATGAATCATCTGAATGATCAGAACGTGGCTCTGATTAAACAGGCCATAGAGTTAAACGAATTCGACCTTACGTTGTTCAAGAGTTTGCGGCAGGCCCCTGAGACCGCCAATTATGACAAAACTGCCTGCAATACAGGAAGCTTGCTGGGCAGCAGCGGATTTGACGCAATGAGTTAAGGAGGAACAAAAGAATGGGAAACGGATTCGGAAGCTTATATATTGGGGCGTCTGGACTTCAGAATGCCCAGTATGCACTGAATACAACGGCAAACAACCTTGCAAATGTGAACACAACAGGATATGTCCGCCAGCAGGTTCGTTTTGCAGATAAAACTTATAATAAATTAAAGGACCCGAATAAAAATGTGAACATGCAGCAGTATGGGCTGGGTGTATCCATTGGGGATGTGGTTCATGCAAGAGATATTTTCTTAGACAAATCTTATCGGCAGGAGAATGGACGCAAGGGATTTTATACTTCTTTTTATGAAATCACGGATTATGTGCAGGATCTGTTTCAGGAATTAAACGGAGAACAGTTCAAACAGAGCGTCAGTGATCTGCATCAGGCATTTCAGGAACTGGAGCCTAATATGGATAATTCCACACAACAGAATCTGGTACTTGAAAAAGCGGATCTTCTGCTGAGCCGTACGAAGTCATTGTATGATGACATGAAATCGTACCAATCCAATATCAATGAACAAATTAAAGATGATGTTGACCGTGTAAACAAGATCGGAAACCGTATCTATGAACTGAACCTGCAGATTCAGAAAGTAGAAGCTGGCGGACAGGAAACTGCAATGACCCTGCGAGATGAGCGTGACAATCTGCTGGATGAGCTGGGCGGATACGGAAGTGTCTCCATTAAGGAAGATGCGACGGGATTTACGTATGTAGATTTTGAAAGCACACCGTTTATCGATGACAATAAGTGCTATAACATCGGACTGCAGGAAGACAAAGAAACCGGATTTTACACACCGTACTGGACGCAGCTTTCTGATGTGGACAAGCAGCAGTATGTCCGCGTATTTAAAAAGAACGAAGTGATTTCCACGGATTTAAATACCGATGTGGGAAGTATTAAAGCCAAACTTCTTGCCCGTGGGGACGGATACGGAACGTATCAGGATCTGGAAAGCGAAGAGGCGTATGACCGTATTTCCGGTTGTACCATGATGGAGACAGAAGCACAGGTTTCTGCACTGCTTCACAATATTGTGACAAAAATCAACGATGCATACTGTCCGAATAAGACAGTAGATACGGATGTCACCTATACCGATGCCGATGGGAATCAGGTATCATTAAAGGGAAAGAAAGTTCTGGATGCTGCAAACTGTGCAGTCGGGGAAGACGGACAGCTGCCACCGAGGGAACTGTTTACCCGTGTGGGAATGGATCGTTATACCAAGGTGACAGGAGATGATGGGAATACTTACTATGTATACAACGAAGAGGACGAAAATGATCCCACGACGCTGTATTCCCTGAACAATATCAGCATCAATAAAGAGTTGCGCAAGCAGATCACACTGATGCCGTACAAGAATCAGAACGGTACGGATTATCCACTGGGTGAAAAACTGATGAGCCTCTGGAATGACAAGGAAATGACACTGAATCCGTACGACAAAAAGCCGTGTACGTTTGAAGGCTATTATGACAAGCTGATCGGGCAGATCGGAAATGATGGAAGCACTTTCCAGTCGGCAAGTGAGACACTGACGGGGGCACTGTCTTCCATCGACAATCAGAGACAGCAGACGATGGGCGTTTCCTCCGATGAGGAACTGACACACATGATCAAATTCCAGTCTGCATATAATGCGTCCAGCCGTTTTATGACGGTAATCAGTCAGATGACAGAACTGATCGTGACAGGATTGAAATAGAGATAAGGAGGCGTAGTTATGCCATCACAATTTTTTGGATTGAATATCGGGGCAAGTGCGTTGTCGGCATTTCAGACCTCAGTGAATACAGCGGCAAACAACGTTGCAAATGTGCAGACCAAAGGATATACCAGACAGACGGCAAATCTGTCCGCAACCGATCCGATCCGTGTATATACCAGATACGGCAGTGTCGGAACCGGTGTGGAAGTGACTTCCGTGACACAGGAGCGAAATCTCTATTATGATGAAAAATACTGGCAGAGTAATTCAAGCCGGGGATTTTTCGAACAGAAACTGTATTATGTGGATCAGGTCCAGACAATCTTCCGGGATGATGAGCAATCGCAGAAAGGATTTTCCAGTATTTTTTCCCAGATGTTTAATGATCTGGATACCTTAAAGACACAGGGAGAAGTGAAAGCCGTCCGCAATCAGTTTATTCATCAGGCACAGAGCCTTTGCACTTATTTTAATGCTTTGTCCAAGAGCCTGACGGAGATTCAGGAGGATACCAACGAAGAGATCAAGGCTTCTGTGGATAATATCAATTCCATTGCAGAGAAAATTTCGGTGCTCAACAAGCAGATTAATAATATTGAAGTACGCGGAGGACATGCAAATGAGTTGCGTGACCAACGCGCGAATCTGATTGATGAGCTTTCAGGGATTGCAGATGTAGAGACGAAAGAATTCGAGGTGACAAACTCCAACGGACAAAACTTAGGAGGAACCAATTACCGCGTATATATCAACGGACAGACACTTGTAGACGGAAACGATTACCGGACATTAAAATGCACCTCTTCAAAGTATCTGAACAATCAGATGGATGCCGAGGGCATGTATGCCATTACCTGGGAAGATACCGGAATGGAATTTAATGCCAAAGGTGCCAGTGCCAACGGAAGCCTCAAGGCATTGTTTATGATCCGTGACGGAAATAACAATGAAAATATGAAGGGAACGGTCTCGGATGCAGATCTGTCTTCTATTACGATAAAGATTCCGGATACAAAAGTGAATGAACTGTCACTGGCGAATAAGGGCCGGATTATGGTAAATAATAAGTTTTATTACTATGATGGATGGACAGCAAAAGTCGGTGAAAACGGGGTAAACAGTGTAACATTTAAGCTTGCTCCGGAATCCCAGATGGCAGATCAGGCAGAAGCTGACCGTGTCAAGGGAGACGGGCAGAGCAATTATCTGACAACCGGTTCTTCCATGGATGCAATGGGAATTCCATATTATCAGAATCAGATCAATGAGTTCCTGCGTAATTTTACCCAGGCATTCAATGATATTGAAAAACAGGGTGTTACATTAGATGGCGATAAAATGGGAGCCTTTTTTGTGGGAACTTCCCCAACCGGAAACACGTTTGATGCAGATTCGTGGGATGCGAAAGTACAGGCGGCAAAGAAAGACGGATGGACAACGGATATTGAACTGTCATCCGATGGGGACAGTTATTATCAGTTTACAGCGACAACCCTTGCAGTAAACAGCAAATCATTAAAGGATTCCAACTACTTTGCAACGTCAACCAAGATTACACAGGGTGAGGCGAAATACGATACCGTTGAGGATCTTTTGAAGCTGCAGAAGGATGTGCGGATGTTCCGCGGAGATTCTGCGGAGACGTTTCTCGAAACACTGATTTCAGATGTGACGGTTGACGTGAACAAGACAACAACAAGTTCCAATAATTATTCGAACCTGTCTACCGCGATTGCGACACAGCGTACCTCGGTATCCGGCGTGGATGAAGACGAGGAAGCGATGAACCTGATCAAATTCCAGAATGCATACAATCTGGCATCTAAGATGATTTCCGTGATGTCTGAGATGTATGACAAACTGATCAATGAGACCGGGGTGGTATGATGCCTGCGGACGAAACCGTGTGAGCTGACAGCATAAAACTTAGGAGGGAGATCCTATGAGAGTTACCAATAATATGATCACAAGCAACACAAAGAGCAATATCAATGCAAATAAGGTGCTTGTGGATAAATATAATACCCAGATGACAACGCAGAAGAAGATCAATAAACCGTCGGATGATCCGGTCATTGCGATTCGTTCCCTGCGTATGCAGACCAGTTTGTCCCATATTGACCAGTATCTGAACAATAACATTTCGGATGCCAATTCCTGGCTGAATGTGACGGATACGGCGCTGGAAAATATGAAAACAATCCTGACGGATGTCCGCTCATTATGTGTCAAAGGGGCAACGGATACCTTAAAAGAAGATGACCGCAGAACCATTCTGAATCAGCTGAAATCTTTAAGTGATCAGATTTATGCAGAGGGAAATGCAGATTTTTCCGGCAGAACGGTATTTACCGGATATCGTACGACCGAGCAGCTGACATTTAAGACAGATGAAGAGACAACATCCTACACGATTGATCAGAAATTATCCTATAAAGATATTTCCGAGGCACGCTACACATACGGAAACGTAGATGTACCAACGGATGCGGCAAACAGCTTTGATGAAAAGATTTCCATCGGGGAAAATACCTACGACCGGCTGCGCCTGGCGTATGGAAAGATTAACGGAAAAGATAATTCGGATGGAACGGGAGCAATTGATCCGATTTCCAGTATGAGTTATACGACAGCTGCAGGAAAGAAAGTGAAATTAAATCTTGCACCGGGACAGACTAGCGGACAATTTGTAGATGAGAATGGGGCAGCAACCGGCAGTACGTTTACCATGTACGAATCCAAAGAGGAGTGGCTTAAGGATAAGGCGAACAACGGGGAAGCCAAAGTCGGAGACAATGCCATGGTATTTATCAAAGATACCGGTGAAATGATTCTCGGAAAAGATTTGTCCAATACATTAAAGAGGGAAAAGGCAGATCTTAGCATCACGTACACCAAAACCGGATTTGATGCAGGAGAGGTTCGTCCGGAATATTACTATGACTGTAAGATGAAGACTCCGGATATGCAGGAGGCGGTACAGTATACCAAGGAAGATCAGCCGATCAATTTCGAAATTTCCAGTGGAATCATGCTCGCGGCAAATACACAGGCGAGCGATGTTTTAAGTACTGACATTGGACGGGATATGACGGAGATGATGACGCTTGTTTCTGCTTCCACACAGGCACATGACAAAGTTTCACGAATTGAAAAGATGATGTCGATGGATAAGTATTCGGATGAGGAGAGCCAGAAGAAACTTCAGACCTATCTGGATGCTGCCAATAAAGAAGCTACCTATGCAGACGATAATCTGTCAAAAACCTACCAGCAGTTTATCTCAAATTTTGACGGATACCTGAATAAAGTAAATGTGGCACATACCAATGTGGGTGGATTGCAGCAGCGCGTGGAGCTGACAAAGACCCGTGTGGAAAACCAGAAAGAGACGGTAGAAGAATTGAAGTCTAACAATGATAACCGTGACATTTCGGATATTATCATTGATTACTATGCTGCTTACAATGCATATACGTCCAGTCTGACGGCTGCATCGAAAGTTGGAAGCCAGACATTACTGAACTATTTATAAAAACGCGGAGCGAAGGAGAAAGACCATGAAGGCTGATTCACGTATTTTTGGAAAAATTGAAATAGAGGATGATAAAATCATCACGTTAGAGAAAGGTATGATCGGTTTTCCGGATCTCAATCATTTTGCACTGATTTATGATGAAGAGAAAGAAAAAAAATACAATTCCATTATGTGGCTGCAGTCGATGGATGATCCAGACATTGCATTTCCGGTTATGATGCCGCATATTGTCAAGGAAGATTACAACCCGAATGTAAGTGAGGAAATGATTGCACCACTCGGAAAGCTGACACCGGAAAACACATATATTCTTGTGACGGTAACGGTCCCGAAAAATATAGAAGATTTTTCCGTAAACCTGAAAGCACCGGTTGTGATCAATATGGATAACCGCAAAGGGGTACAGATGATAGTGGAGGATGATTATCCGGTAAAATACAAAGTATATGATGTGCTTAAGGCAAAGAAAGAAAAGGCGGGTGAATAAGATATGCTGGCATTGACAAGAAAAAAGGGGGAGGCCCTTGTAATCAACAACAATATCGAGATCACCGTACTTGAAATCCGGGGAGACCAGATCAAACTTGGAATTACGGCACCGAAAGATGTTCCGGTATACCGTAAGGAAGTGTATCTGCAGATTCAGAAAGAAAACCAGGAGGCAATCAGCCTCGATGGTATCGAAGCATTAAAAGGAATTCTTGGATAAAGCGGAAAAACAATCGGAGGGTGTTAAGTTTTTACTGACACGCTCCGATAATTATTTATAGAATGACAGTAATAGATTGGCTATGCAGCCGGCATAACCGGCGGCGGATGATGGAGACAGGAGGTAATCATCATGGCAATGGAGGCTATTAAAGGTGCAGGAATGACGTATCAGGGAAGCGTGTCATCTGCAGAAAGCCAGCCCAAAACAGATTCTGCGGTAAAAGCTGCAGAGACCGATGCACCTGAAAAGGGCATCGTATCGGAGAATATAAAGCAGGCTGGTGAGGAGAACGTAAACACTTCCCAGGGAGCAGATCAGCGGAATACAAATGCGCAGATCAAAAAAGCCGTGGATGAAGTGAATAAAAAGGACCTCAACATAAAGAAGATCAATATCGAAAAGCTCAACGAGTATTATTTTGAAACGATGCATCATGAATTTGCCCATATTTTGCATCAGACCAAGGATTATCCGATAGAATATAATGAAATTACAGTCGGAAAGTATACAGGTCCCAGTTGGACAAACTTGACTGAAGAAGAAGCTTTGGAGTTGGGTTTTATATCTAATTATGCCAGTACGGAACCTCAGGAAGACTTTGTAGAAATGATTGCCAATTATGTGACCCACAATGCACAATGGTGGAGAGAAAGAATGGACATGGCTGGTGATGGGAAAGAGGCCTTACAGCAAAAACTGGAGTTGGTGAAGGAGTATTTAGACCTTTCCTGGAACATCAGTCTGGACGAACTTCGTACTATTGTTCAGCGCCGTTCGGCCGAGATATCTTCCCTTGATTTAAGTAGTTTAAAATAAGATACGAATTATGAAAAGAATAAATTATATATTGTCTTTTTTTATTGCGTTCACTTTGATCGCTTGTTCGCCGGAGGAAAAGGATTTGTTTGACGACTCATCAGCCAATCGTATAGAAGCTTCTTTGGCACAGGTGAATGAGGTACTTTTAAGTGCAAAAAACGGATGGTTGATGAAATATTATCCTAATGCAAATCAAAAGTATGGGGGGTATAACTTGTTCCTGTATTTTTCTGCAGATGGAAAGGTGACGGCAGCCAGTGACGTAGCCGGGGTCGGTGAGAGAATGACAAGTTTATACTCATTGAAACAGTCGGCCGGTGCGGTATTGTCGTTTGATACTTATAATTCCATCATTCACTT
>OGXJ01002481.1_pt1 | contig 12185 bp, 5 predicted proteins | sample 1576231 | NCBI WGS metagenome assembly OGXJ01 (sample SAMEA3541539, study PRJEB24748) | human gut metagenome | biome: human gut; feature: human-associated habitat; material: faeces | place: China | collected 2012
ATTCCGAATCTATGAATATTCCGTTCCTGGTTCGTTTCCCCGGTAAGATTCAGCCCCGGGTAGATGATTTGTTGCTTTCTGCTCCCGACATTATGCCTACCGTACTCGGCTTGTGCGGTCTGGGGGATTCGATTCCTTCCGAGGTGCAGGGACGCAACTTCGCACCTCTTTTCTTCGATGAAAAGGCGGAAATTGTTCGTCCGGCAGGTGCGTTGTATATTCAGAATCTGGATGGAGAGAAAGATAAGGATGGATTGGTGCAATCTTATTTCCCCTCTTCGCGCGGCATTAAGACGGCTCGCTATACATTGGCTCTGTATATCGACCGGAAGACGAAACAGCTAAAGAAAAGTCTGCTGTTTGATGACGTAAACGACCCTTATCAGCTGAATAATCTGCCTTTGGATGAAAATAAGGAAGTTGTGGAGCAACTTTATCGTGAAATGGGAACAATGCTGAAAGAAATCGACGATCCGTGGTATACGGAAAAGATTCTTTCGGACCGTATACCTTACTGATACCGTATACTAATACGGTTTGTATGACACCCGGGTCTCATACATACCGACACCCGGGTCTCATACATACCGACACCCGGATCTCATACATGCTGACACCCGGGTGTCGTGCATCCTGACACCCGGGTGTGGTAAGAACTGCCTTTAAACAATTAATGATCATGAAAGCTGTTTGTTTTATATTTCTGTTCTTGTTTTGTTCTTTGTCCTCTTATGCGCAGGTCATAGGGTTTGAAGAAAAGGTTCCCGAGACGTTCAAAGTTTCGGGGAAAGGTGAAGTGAAACTTTCTTCTCTTTTCTATAAAGAGGGAGAAAGCAGTCTGGAATGGGATTTCCAACCTGCCTCGACACTGGACGTTCAGATAGAACCTTTATCGCTGAATGCCAAAAAGGAACAGCAATTTGGTATTACCCTGTGGATATATAACGAGAAACCCCAACAGGACTCTATCCGTTTTGAGTTTCTAAATAAGGCGGGTGAAGTCTCTTATTGGTTCACGTATCATCTGCAAGCGGCAGGCTGGCGGGCTTGCTGGATATCTTTCGCCTACATGAACGGGGATAAGAAAGATAAAAATATAGTTTCTTATCGTCTGGTCGCTCCCGACCGTAAAGGGCGCATCTTTCTGGATCGCCTGACCTTTCCGGAAAAGAAGATGAACCTGCGCACGACACCGGACCAACAACTGCCAGCTAACAACGGTCTTTCCAATCGTGACCTCTGGCATTGGTGTCTTGTATGGAAGTGGGAACAGCAGTCTTATGATGTCCCCTTGCTTTCTAAACTGACAACTCGGCAAAAGAAGGACTTGAAAACAATCGAACAACGCCTGACTGAATTTCTCGATGTGAAGAAAGCTCCCCAAGGACAGATCAACGCTGCAAGGAAGACTTTTGAAAGAGCTGCCATTGCTCCCTCCGCAGCCGGAACCGGCTTTACCGGAACTCCTGTTGTAGCACCGGACGAGCAAGACAAGAAGAAAGGGGAGATGTCATGGAATGATATCGAAACGATGCTTGCCGGTTTTGCATACGATGCCTTCTACAATCAGAATGAGACATCGAAGAAGAACTATTTTACCGTATTCGACTATGCAATGGATCAGGGATTCGCTTTTGGCAGCGGCATGGGGACGAACCATCATTACGGCTATCAGGTACGTAAAATATATACTACCGCCTGGCTCATGCGGGACGCGATTTATAAACATCCTCACCGGGATGCCTATCTATCCACTTTACGTTTCTGGGCTGCTTTACAGGAGACTCGTCAACCGTGTCCGCCGGAGCGGGATGAATTACTGGATTCATGGCATACGCTCTTGATGGCAAAGTTTATCTCCGCCATGATGTTCCCCGATGCAAGAGAACAGGAACAGGCTTTGAATGGTTTGTCGCGCTGGTTGTCTTCATCGCTGAATTATACTCCGGGCACTCTCGGCGGTATCAAAGTAGATGGAACGACCTTTCATCACGGAGGTTTCTATCCCGGCTATACAACCGGAGTACTGGCTACCATCGGCCAATTTATCGCTCTCACCAACGGGACCGGATTTGAACTGACGGAAGAGGCACGGCAACATATCAAGTCTGCCTTCCTCGCCATGCGCAATTATTGTAACCTTTACGAATGGGGGACAGGCATTAGCGGTCGCCATCCTTTTGGCGGAAAGATGGGAAGCGATGATATAGAAGCATTTGCCAATATTGCATTGTCAGGAGACTTGTCCGGTCAGGGAAATACATTCGATCATGGACTGGCCGCCGATTATTTGCGTCTGATACGTGATCGGAATACAAGGAATGCACATTTCTTCAGAAAAGAAGGTATTCAGCCTGCACAGGCTCCCCACGGTTTTTTTGTTTATAACTATGGATCGGCAGGTATTTTCCGCCGTGCAGACTGGATGGTGACACTGAAAGGATATACCACAGATGTATGGGGTGCTGAAATCTATGCGAAAGATAATCGTTACGGACGTTATCAAAGCTACGGATCGGTACAGATTATGGGAAAAGGAAATCCCGTCTCCCGTGCCGGAAGTGGTTTTGTACAGGAAGGATGGGACTGGAACCGTCTGCCCGGTACGACCACCATTCATCTTCCTTTTGAACTCTTGGACAGTCCCCTGAAAGGTACGACGATGGCACGGTCTACGGAAAACTTTTCCGGAAGCAGCTCTTTAGGCGGCATGAACGGAATGTTTGCAATGAAACTGACGGAACGTGATTATGAGAACTTTACTCCTGACTTTGTAGCCCGTAAATCCGTCTTCTGTTTTGATAACCGGATGATCTGCCTCGGAACAGGCATCACGAACAGCAATGCTGACTATCCTACGGAGACCACTCTCTTCCAGACGAAATTTAACGGCAAAGAGCAGAAGACAGGTAAGGATAACTATTGGTTGCACGACGGCTATGATAATTATTATCATGTAGTTGACGGAACCCTTCGTTCACAGATAGCCGAACAGGAGTCGCGTCATGAGAAAACCCGCGAAAAGACTACAGGAACATTCTCTTCTGCCTGGATTGAACATGGCAACGCCCCGAAGAATGCTACTTATGAATATATGGTACTGATTCAGCCTTCAGCTTCGGATTTGGATGAACTGAAGAAAACGCCTGCATACGAAGTATGGCAACGTGATCAGACTGCGCATATTGTCTATGACAGGAAAACGGGTATAACCGGATATGCTGTTTTTGAAGATTACCGGTCTGCTGACGATAAGCTGGTGGTTGCTTCCATTCCTGCGGAAACGATGGTCATGTATGCGGCAGAGGGAAAAAAGGCGATTCGTCTCAGCGTCTGTGACCCAAACTTGAATATTGCGGAAAAGACGTATACGACAAAAGAACCGAGCCGCCCTATTCGTAAAATAATAGAGCTGAAAGGACGCTGGAGTTTCTTGGAGACACCGGCGAATGTAAAGCTTGAATATAAAGGTGCCCATACGATACTGGATGTAACTTGTCAGCATGGACAACCGGTGGAAATGATTCTTGAAAATAAATGAAGAGAGAATTTAAATAGGTATTGATGTTTGTGTTTCATACCTTGAAAGAGGGTCGGTTCAGCGAAGAATCGACCCTCAGTTTTATATGCGGTTAATGAGACAGTTTGCTAGGGAGAACTTGAATTACTTGTTTAATCTCCATTCGAAACCATCTTTTGTATCTTTCACTTCAAATCCGAGTGCAGTCAATGTATTACGGATTTCGTCGGAAGTAGCCCAGTCTTTGTTGGCTTTTGCTTTCATGCGTTGTTCAAGAAGCATATCAACGACTTTGCCATAAGCGGCTTCGCGACCGTCGGAAGAACCTTTCTCTTCTTTCAGCCCCATGATGTCGAAGCAGAACAGGTGGAAAGTTTCTTTCAGGTCTTTCAGATCTTCTGCGGAGATCGTTGCATTTCCTGCGTTGATATTATTGATGATGCGGGCACCTTCGAAAAGCTGTGCGATGACAATAGGAGTATTCAAGTCGTCATTCATAGCTTCGTAGCATTTAGCACGCAGCTCTTTCACGTTGATACCTTCCGAAGTTGTTGCGGCCGGAGTGATCTTGTCGAGTCCTTCGATTGCTTCTATCAAACGTTGCAGCCCTTTTTCCGAAGCTTGCAATGCTTCGTTACTGAAGTCTACAGTGCTGCGATAGTGAGCTTGCAGGATGAAGAAACGGATGGTCATCGGAGTGTAGGCTTGTGCCAGCAACTTGTGAGTACCGTTGAAGAATTCATCCAGCGTGATGAAGTTGCCGAGTGATTTACCCATCTTCGTACCGTTGATGGTAATCATGTTGTTGTGCATCCAGTAGTGAACCATGTCATCGCCTTGCGAAGCTACCGACTGTGCGATCTCACATTCATGATGCGGGAAGATCAGGTCCATTCCTCCTCCGTGAATATCGAAGTGCTCGCCCAGATACTTGCGTCCCATGGCGGTACATTCGGCATGCCATCCGGGGAAACCGTCGCTCCATGGAGAAGGCCAGCGCATGATGTGTTCCGGCTGCGCTTTTTTCCAGAGGGCGAAGTCGGCGGGATTACGTTTTTCGCTTTGTCCATCGAGGTCGCGGGTGGTATTCAGTACGTCGTCCAAGTTGCGCCCTGAGAGTTTGCCGTAATGATAATCCTTGTTATATTTAGCTACGTCAAAGTAGACGGAACCTTCGCTTTCGTAAGCGTATCCGGCGTCCAGAATCTTCTGTACGAGCTGGATTTGTTCGATAATGTGACCCGAAGCGTGCGGTTCGATGCTGGGAGAAAGTACATTCAGTGCTTCCATTGCCTTATGATAGCGGTTCAGGTAATACTGAACAACTTCCATAGGCTCCAATTCTTCGAGACGGGCTTTCTTGGCTATTTTGTCTTCTCCTTCGTCAGCATCATGCTCCAGATGACCGACATCGGTAATATTGCGTACATAGCGTACTTTATATCCTAAATGAGTCAGATAACGGAAGAGTACGTCAAATGTGATGGCGGGACGGGCATGTCCCAAGTGAGCATCACCGTATACTGTCGGTCCGCATACATACATGCCTACATGCGGTGCGTGAAGCGGTACGAACAATTCTTTCTTTCTATCTAACGTGTTGTAAATGGTAAGTTGATGTTCCATAACATTTTATATTTGTTCTATTGGAAGTGCAAAGTTAGAATAAATAATTGATTTCAACTTAACTTGCAAGGGATTTTGTCTGATCTGCTGAAGGAAGAATGCCTTATGGGACGTTGAAGATTCTCTCTATCGCTTCCGCAACCCCATCTTCGTCATTAGTCAGTGTAATGTAGTCGGCAGCCTTCTTCACAGGCTCCTGCGCGTTGCCCATTGCTACGCCCATACCAGCAAATTTGATCATCGACAGGTCATTGTAGCCATCGCCTATAGCTATCACTTCCTCGCGTGTCATTCCTATATTTTCCAACAGGACGCTGAGGGATAAAGCCTTGTCGATACCTTGCGGAACCAACTCCAGGAAATAAGGTTCCGAACGGAAGACATTGATCTTTCCTTGCAGGCGGATACAAAGCTCGGATTCTACAGGAATTAGCTTGCCGGCATCTCCGACGATGAGGCACTTGGCTACTGGGAGGGTGATGTCAGTCAGGAAGTCGTTTGTTTCCCGTATCGCCATTTTATTGAGGAAGGCTTCTTTTTGTACGTATGGATCCAACGAGTTTTCGGTCACTATTTCTGCTCCGTCGTAAGTCAGTATGCTTAGATGATTGGTGCGGGCACATTCGTAGAGTACCGGAACGACTTCGTTGGGCAGTACATTCTCGTACATCATTTCTTTGCTTTCCCAGTTGATGATTTCCCCACCGTTATAGGACAGGATAAATCCGCCGAACTCATTCATGCGTAACTCGTTGGCGAGCGGTACGATGCCATAAGTCGGTCGCCCTGATGCAAGGACCAGACGGATACCTTGTTCTTGTATGCGTATCAGCGTTTCCCGGTTGCGGGAAGAGATTTCTTTTTTAGAATTGGTGAGTGTGCCGTCGAGGTCGAGCACTATGAGTTTGTATTTCATGTCGCATTGTTTTGGGTTGCAAAGATAGGAGAAAATGGATGACTACAAAGTGCGTGGTAATTAAAATATGCTTAGATTATGCACTTTTATGGTGCAATAGTGAGATGTTTGATTGTTATTTCAGCAAATCCGCCCACTGCTCATTGCTCAGTGCAGGCAGTGCCTCACTATCCGTAATAAATGTTTCTGCCAGCCTCCTCTTGTCCTCCTGTAGTTGGAGAATCTTTTCTTCGATGCTATTCTGAGTAATAAAACGATAGGCGATAACCTGTTTATCCTGACCGATACGATGTGCACGGGCGATGGCTTGTGACTCGGCAGCAGGATTCCACCAGGGATCGATGATAAATACATAATCGGCTTGTGTAAGGTTAAGGCCGACTCCTCCTGCTTTCAAAGAAATAAGGAATGCCTGCACATCCTTTTGTTCGGTGAAATGGGCGATTTCGGAAGGTCGGTTGTTGGTGGAACCGGTCAGCAGAGCATACTTCCAGCCCCGTTGGCGGAATACCTCGGCAAGTATCTCCAGATGCCGGACAAAGGAAGAAAAGATAAGTACCTTATGTCCTTCACTTCTTAGTGTGTCAAAGGTATCGATGATTTGTTCCGTTTTTCCCGATACCCCATCGAAGTCGGGAAAGATAAGCTGCGGATGGCAAGCCAGTTGACGGAGACGCAGGATACCGTTCAGGATGCTGAACATATGGTATCTGTCTCTGCTTTCGGGTTGCTGGAGTAATATATTGCGGAGGCTGTTTTTCTCCTGTTCGTAGCTCTCACCCTGCTTTTCGGACATGGCGCAATAGATCGTTTCTTCGGTAAGCGGAGGAAGTTCCGGCGCTACCTCGCTCTTGCTTCTGCGAAGGATAAACGGAGCGATGATCTGTTGCAGCCTTTTCTCCATACGGACGTTTCCTTGCCGGATCGGAATGATAAACTGCTTATGAAAAGCGCTTTCTTCCCCTAGCAATTCCGGTTGCAGGAAACGGAACTGTGCCCACAAATCTTTGAGAGAGTTCTCGATAGGCGTACCGGTAAGTGCAATCCGGTGCTTGCCCTGCAACTGGATGACCGAACGGAAAGTAAGGGAATCATTGTTCTTGATATTCTGACTTTCATCAAGTACGATGTATTCGAATGTGTAGGAGCGGAGAATATCAATGTTATTCCTCATCATCCCATAAGTCGTGAATATCAGATGGAAATGATTGAAGAACTTCTCCGGATGTCCTTTGGGAAACGCGGTGTTGCTGTTATATTCCGCTATCGCAAGAGTCGTGAAGCGTTTAGCCTCTCTTCGCCAGTTGTGGAGCAGGGAGGTGGGGACAACGATCAGAGTGGCAGGCTTACGGGAGTTCTTTCCGTGTTCCTGTCTGTGACCATCTTCTTTCGGTCTGTTTTTCTCTCTGATTTCCCGTGCGTCCGGCAGCAGCTCATCTTCGGAGGAAAACGAGAATAAGGAGAATTGTCCTTCGGCATCTGCTCTCTGCTCTCTGACGGGAGGATTGTTGGCAGTACATTCCTTGTCTGGCTGACTGTCGGAAGCTGTGGTTTCTGTAAATACGGGCTTCATAGGAGCAGTGACCGCATCAGGAAAAAGCGGCTTGTATATATATTGCAACAGCGTTAGCGTCTGAAGCGTCTTTCCAAGTCCCATATCATCTGCCAGGCAGCCGCCGAATCCTTGCTTGTTCAGCTGCACCATCCATGAGAATCCCTTCTGCTGATAGGGTCGTAGTTCCGCATTCAGTCCCTGGGGAACAGGAACATTGCGTATCTCTCTCTTGAAAGGCAGGCTTTTAGGTCCGTTCTCTTCTAAAGCCGATTGTACGGCACCGACAAAGGTCGGTTTCAGACGAATCCCCGTCTCCGTTTGAGTGCCCAGTTCCAACAGGTTTCCGTACTTGCTAAACCATTCTTCCGGTAAAAGAATCATGCGTCCGTCCGGTAACAGAAATTCTCTTTTCTCTTCAAGGATGTGCTTGCGGAAGCGTGAGAAAGGGATACGCAGATTGCCGATGACTACCGTGATATGTAGCTCAAACCAGTCGGGTTCGTCATCACAACTCTGTTCGATGCGGATTTCGTCCAGACAGTAAGGGGTATTCCCCATGTTTCCTGTCAGCAGAAAAGACTGTTGGAGCATCTCCCGATATGTACTGATCCATTCGGTAATTGTTTTTTCGGGTGCATCGGGCGACAGCTTGAAATGAACGTCGCTGACTCGTTGCAAGCCGGAATCCGTTAACATCCGGAGCTTCTCTTCTTCGGCATCGCTATCCCGACGGAAAAAGAATATCTCGCCGAAATCGTTCCGGTAAATGATCTTCTTCATTTCGGTCACGGTGTCGGGAGTAAATGACTGGTCTCCATAACGGAAGCTAAGCTGCAACATCTGTTCGTCGTAAATGGTATCTTCAAGAGACAGGACAGCTTCGCAGGCATACGTCTCTTCAATGATATTCAGTCCCTGAGTCGTAATTTCATGATAGCGTGCTATCGGAATGACGATGTTATCGATGTATTTCTCGATTTGGGAAGCAGGGACGCTGATTTTCTTTTTCTTGGTAAAGGGCAGAATGCGTACGCTCTCAATATGCGGAAAGAAGTACAGCTCCATTCCCAGTAAGAGGGCAGACGGTGAGGAGGTCAGCACGATAACAGGCTTCTGCTCACTTAATGAGAGCGGCTGCCCGTCATAATAGCATTGCAACTGGTAGCGGAAATTGGTCTCATCGGCAAGAAACGTAAAACGGATCTCCACGTCATGAGGATGCACATGATAGGCGTGATGCGCATATAGCAGTTTGCTTCCGACCTGTTTCTGATACAGAGGAAGATTATGATGGCGTATCAATGTCAGCATCTCCTGCATTTTTTTCTCGATGAATGGGCGGATATTGTTCTTTACCCGTTCCGGATCTTCGGATAATTTACGCAGAAAACGGGATACTGTTTTCTCACGCGAATAGATCCCCATCAGATATTTCTCTGTATAATGAGAGGCGATGTCGATAGCTTGTTGCTCGGCCTCGTTCATCCGGCTGATTGCTTCGGGGGAAGCGTGAAAAGCCTGTTCAATGAGTTGGTATGTACCGTCGTCAGATTTTTCTGCCATATAAGGAATCAGCAGTGTGCCGAACGTCAGATGTTCGGTTAAAACGATGATAACTTGTCCGGTATTTGCTTTCTCTTCCATTCTCTTTAGGCTTTAACAAACAAAGATACGGGAAAATCCTTAATTTTGCAGCATGATGGAAGAAAACAAACGAGTATTGTTAGGAATGAGCGGTGGTACGGACAGTTCCGTAGCTGCCATGCGATTGCTGGAAGCCGGATATGAGGTGACCGGAGTTACTTTCCGTTTCTATGAGTTGAACGACTCGACCGAATATCTGGAAGATGCCCGCCATCTGGCAGAGCGTTTGGGAATCCGTCATATCACGTATGATGCCCGCGAGATATTCCGCGAACAGATCATCGAGTATTTTGTGCATGAATATATGGTGGGGCATACTCCTGTGCCCTGCACATTGTGCAATAACTATCTGAAATGGCCCCTTCTTTCCAAAATTGCCGATGAAATGGGGATTTTTTATATTGCTACAGGGCATTATGTCCGGAAAGTAAAGGTGGATGATACCTATTATATAACTTACGCAGCCGATTCGGACAAGGATCAGACCTTTTTCTTATGGGGACTCAAACAGGATATTCTTCGGAGAATGTTGCTTCCGATGGGAGATATTACCAAAGTGGAAGCACGTGCCTTTGCTGCTGAACGGGGATTTCAGAAAGTGGCGGTGAAAAGGGACAGTCTGGGCGTTTGCTTTTGCCCGATGGATTATCGAAGCTTTCTGAAAAAGTGGTTGGTCAGCAATTGTCAGCCACAGGTCAGCGTAGGTCAGCCCCAGGTCAGTGCAGGTCAGACTTGGTCAGCGGAGGTCAGACGTGGACGATTTGTCGATGAAAAGGGAGATTTTATAGCCTGGCACGAGGGTTATCCTTTTTATACCGTCGGACAGCGGCGTGGCTTGGGCATTCATTTGAATCGTGCCGTCTTTGTGAAGGAAATTCGCCCGGAAAAGAATGAAGTAGTACTCGCTTCCCTACAGGCTTTGGAGAAAACAGAGATGTTACTTAAAGATTGGAATATTGTTAATCGGGAACGTTTGTTAGGGCATGCGGATATCATTGTGAAGATTCGCTATCGGAAACAGGAAAATCATTGTACCGTGACAGTTACACTAGATAATTTCCTGCATGTACAACTTCACGAACCGTTGACGGCAATCGCATCCGGGCAGGCTGCTGCCTTCTATAAAGATGGTTTGTTGCTAGGCGGTGGAATCATTGTAGAATAATCATTGCTTCAGTCTCCTATAAAGTTTGAAAAAGTAAAAATCATCTGCCATCTGCAACAGAATCGACTCATCTTATTCTTTATTTTTTGCTTATAGCGTTGTAGATACCAGTTGCAAGCTGGTAATACAAAAAAGTCCCACAGTGCATATTATGTACACTGTAGGATACTTTCTGTCATATAATGATTTAATTTGTTCGGATAACTTTATTCGTTGTTCAGCACCAGCATTGACTCTATATATTCGCGTGTATTGCTTAATCTGGGCACTTTGTGCTGTCCACCTAATTTCCCCTTCCTTGCCAGCCAGTCATGGAACAATCCCGGACGCGCAACGATGACTTCCAGTGGTTGCAGAGCAATATCTTTCCAACGCTTCGCCTCATAGTCCGAATTTACTTCTTTCAATGTAACATCAAGTATTGCGGCAAATTTCTCTACGGAATCCGGCATCTTGGCAAATTCTATCAGCCATTGATGACGGCATTTGGCATGTTCGTCCATAAATACCGGTGCAGCAGAGTATTCGCAAACCTGCGCTCCCGTCTCGGCACAAGCTTTAGCCAGGCCTTTTTCGGCATTATCTACAATCAGTTCTTCTCCAAAAGCATTGATGAAATGCTTCGTACGTCCTGTGATGACGAACTTATATGGGTTCTTGCTGGTAAACTTCACCGTATCACCGATCATGTATCGCCACAATCCGCAGGACGTAGAAATCACCATTGCGTAATTCTTGTTAAGTTCCACCTCTTCGAGGCAGTAAGCACGTGGATTTTCCTTATCAACTTCTTCCAGCGGAACGAACTCGTAGAAAATACCGTAGTCGATCATCAGCAACATGGCAGGGTCCGAAAGATCGTTCTGCGTACCAAAGTATCCTTCGGAAGCGTTGTAGGTCTCTACATAATGCATCATCTTTGAGTGAATCACCTGTTTGTACTGCTCACGATAAGGGGTGAAAGCCACTCCGCCGTGGAAGAATACTTCCAGATTCGGCCACACTTCCTCCAGTGTTTGTTTGCCGGTCTTTTCGAGAATACGCTTGATAAGTACCAGCATCCACGAGGGCACACCGGACAAACTGGTCACATTGACCGGAATAGTACTGTTGGCTATCGCTTCTATCTTGGTTTCCCATTCGCTCATCAAAGCGATTTTCTTGCTCGGCACACGAATGAAATTGATTAACGGATTGACGTTCTGAATCAGAATCGCCGACAAGTCTCCCACCAAACTATGGTTGGAGTTGAGGTTCGGACTATGGCTGCCTCCCAGAATCAACCCTTTTCCCGAGAAAAAGTGGCTGTCCGGATTGATGCGGAAGTAAAGTGCCGCAGCATCTTTACCGCCTCTATAGTGAATGTCTTCCAGAGCTTCTTTGCTGACAGGCAGGAATTTGCTTTTATCATTGGTCGTTCCGGATGATTTGGCAAACCAGCGTATTTCCGATGGCCAAAGCAGATTCTGTTCCCCCGCCCGCAAGCGTTCTACATAAGGCTTTATTTCCTCATAAGTCTGTATTGGAAGGCGGTTTCTGAAATCCTCATAGCTACGGATGGAGGCGTAGTCGTACTTTTTTCCCCACTCTGTCTGTGCAGCTTGGTTCACTAAGCGACTCAGCACACGGTGCTGTATCTCACTAGCCTGACTAGCATAAAGGTCTATTTGTTTTAAACGGGAATCGAAAGTCTTACTAATAATCTTTGTAATATTCATTTCTGCTTTAACATAATAATGTTTAGTCGTGCAAAAGTAAC
>OGXJ01002484.1_pt1 | contig 12175 bp, 12 predicted proteins | sample 1576231 | NCBI WGS metagenome assembly OGXJ01 (sample SAMEA3541539, study PRJEB24748) | human gut metagenome | biome: human gut; feature: human-associated habitat; material: faeces | place: China | collected 2012
TGACGGCTTTGCACGCCATCTGCTTGCAGATTTTCCGTCATATCACACAAAAATCCCTTGACATACGGCAGTATGCCTGCGGAATTTTTGTGCAATCTGACAAAAAATCTGACTACGCATCTGACGCACAATCTTTGTGCGGTATTGCCTTAATTGAATAAAATTTATCATTTAAGATGAGCTGTTACTTGCGTCAGACTTTATTTTCCACTGACTATTGAGCCAATAAATGCGGTTTTCGATCCAATTGAAAAGATCCTCCGCAGAGTCAGGACCCCACTCTTCGCCTTTTCTAAGGTCGGCGTCATACTCTTTAAGATATTCACGCTCTGTTTTTATACAGCCCTGTAAAAGCTTCTCCCGGCTCATCTCCGTCCACTTTTCCTTGACAGTAGCCATAAACCAATCCTGCTTACAAAGAACGATAAACCATGGGTTTGAACGGTCGCCTTTTTTAGCCACAAAATTCTTGTCTGTGAAAGCACCAGCATAATATTTCTCAGTGCTGTCATTATATGCCCAGTTAAAATCCCAAGGTGAGGTGAATTTCAGCTTAGGACATTTACTGTCCTTTGAAAGATCGACGCACATATAGAAGCTTCCCTCACCACAGTCATAGTCATGTACGATCTCATAAAGAATATACATATCTCTCACTGAGTCTATATCCATAACGGCAGAAACGGCTTCCTCAGCGGTGGTAACATCGGAGTCAACAAGGTCATAATTTTCATCAAATTTATAATACTTGCCGTTCTCGCAGGCTTCATAAACTATCTTGAACAGATTGTTGAGATACTTGTCAATAAAGTCTATCTGATTTTGCGAATATAGGTCATTCTTGATAGAATATTCCGCTGGAACGAACTGCCTTGTTTCGCCGTTTATGTCGGTGACAGTGGCATTTTCATAGTCCATGCTTATATAATGGTTATCCTCATCGCTTGTTGCATAGTTGTCAAGCTCAAGATAATAGCCTATATCAGTGTCGGTGTAGCCCTCCGCAGGCTCGGAGATATCCACTCTGTTTGGATTTATCTGACACTGTTCGCAAAGCTCATAAACGCCTTGAAACTCCTCATTCACATAGAGGTGAACAAGCTGACCGTCTGAGCAGAAATTGCTGTCACCCATGATAGTTCTGCCAAAACGGAATGCGATATCGTTTCTTATTAGATCCCAATCTGATTTCAACAGCACCCAGCTTTTGCACTCTGCGCCGTTATTAAGCCCAAGCATATTTGTCTTTTTATCAAATTTTATCCTATAAGGCACTTTGTTTGCAAGGATCTGACTAACATCGCCGTAATATGCGCTTGAATTTCCTCTTACCTTTATGCCTGCTGAGGCTTCGTTTATCTCCAATTTTTCATCACAATTGAAAACGTCCACCACGCAGGAAGTATACTTCTCCCTTGAAGCTATCATATCGTCAGGGGCAGTCGTGACGCTTATAACAGGTATCTTACTTTCTGATCGTATCTTTTTCTTAAAACTTTCTTTTTCAGCCTTGTCAGCACTCAAGCTTTCATAAGTAGCAGGTTCAGAGTTTATCACCTGTTTTGTGGTGGCAGGGAGAGTTACAACAGGCTCAGTCGTTGTTGTCACAGCCTGAGATTCGGCAGGACTACTCTCTGCTTTTGAATTTTTCCCTGTTTCTTTAGCACAGCTTGTGAGCATTGCTCCCGTCATGACTACTGCACATACAGCAGCGATAATTCTTCTGTTCATATCATTTCTCATATTATTATCTTTCCATTTATTGTGCATTACACACATATTTTTTATCATATAACTTATTCAATTATAGCACATTGACATAGATAATACAATATGCTATAATCATAAAAGTAAGTGGGATAATTTATGCACTAACACGATTATATAGGAGGTTTTTTTGAAATGTTTATACCTGACGATAAAAGATATGACAAAATGATATACAACCGCTGTGGAAAAAGCGGGCTTAAGCTTTCTGCGTTGTCTTTGGGCTTTTGGCAGAATTTCAGCCTGAAAAACAAATTTGAGAACATGGAAAGAATGGTACACACTGCGTTCAACAGCGGTATCACACATTTTGACCTTGCAAACAACTATGGCAATCCCTACAACGGCTCGGCAGAGGAAAACTTCGGCAGGATACTCGACCGTGGCATGAGAGAGTTCCGTGACGAGATGTGCATTTCCACCAAGGCAGGCTATGAAATGTGGGCAGGTCCATACGGTGACAGAAACGGCTCGAGAAAATATCTCACGGCAAGCCTTGACCAATCTCTCAAAAGAATGGGGCTTGAATATGTTGACATTTTCTATCACCATGTAAGAGATCCCGAAACGCCTCTTGAAGAGACTGCCCTTGCACTTGACAATGCAGTAAGACAGGGCAAGGCGCTTTATGTTGGCATATCAAATTACAACAGAGCCGACACAGCCGAAATGCTGAAAATTTTCCGAGAGCTCAGAACTCCTTTTATTATCAATCAGCCCTCATATTCCATACTCAACCGCTGGATAGAGGACGATAAGCTTGACAGCCTTGCACTTTCTGAAGGCTTTGGCATTGCAGTGTTCTCGCCGCTGTATCAGGGCTTTCTCACAAGTAAATATCTCAAAGGCATACCGGCAGATTCAAGGGTAGGCAGAGGCGAAACATGGATAGGCAATGAGCTTAACGACAAAATGATAGAAAAGCTCAACAAGCTTAATGATATCGCTGCTTCGAGGGGACAGACCCTTTCGCAAATGGCACTTTCATGGGTGCTTCATAACAAGGCTGTTACTACTGTGCTTATCGGTGCAAGCCGTCCTGAGCAGATAACAGAAAACATAGGCTGTCTTGACCGCCTTGACTTCACAGAAGCTGAACTTGCAGAGATAGACAGGCTTGCGAAGATGTAATAAAGAAGCTGTCAGAGCCACCGCCCTGACAGCTTTTTTATGCGTTATAATAGCGAACGTAATCGTCAAGCACATCTGCCGTAAGCTCAAAAGGATAATTTTTAAGCTTGGCAGGGTTGGCAAGTATTCCGTCCCTGTCCTTTTTCCAAAGCTTCTCTGACATATCAAGCTTGCCAAAAAGCGTCCTGATATAGTCCCTGAAAGCGTCAAGATCATCAAAGTCAAGAAGCTGTTTTACAACATATCCTGCTTCAATGCTGTCACCGTATTTTTTCAAAAAGCCTGACAGAAAAACGCCTACTGCCTTGCCGTGTGGGACGCCATTTTCATAGGTCAAAGTATAGCTCAGACCGTGAGGTATGCTTGTGCCTGTGTAGGCTATCGCCATGCCTGCAAGCACTGATGCCTGCATGAAAGTTGAGAACTCATCATCGGTCATTTGAGCAAATCTCTCCTCTGTTTCAAGACAGCCCTTACAGCTTGCCCAAAGCTTCATGCCCTCCTCTGCATATGCACGGCTGAACGCATTTGCGTTGGTGTTGAGCCGTGACTCTATCATGTGAGCAAGTGCATCAACGCAGGTGCTTTTCATACCGCCATATGATGATGTTTTAAGATAGCCGTAGTCCACCAATGCAAGTGACGGGAATATTTTGTGGGCAATAGATTTCTTGGTCTGCTTGATGTGGGAAGTCAGGATAGAATAAGGTGTAGCCTCAGAGCCTGTTCCGCAGGTGGTAGGCACACAGACTATAGGATAAAAAGGTAGTTTCGCAGGAGTATAAAGAAACTCCTCTACCTTGGCAATGCTGTCTGAAAGCTCACACTTTTCAGCTTTTACAACGCTCTCGATTTCGGAAAACTCGGCATTTTCGCAAACTATCCCATTCTTAGCAAGCATTGATATTGCCTTGCTTGCGTCCATTGGCGAACCTCCGCCCACTGCCACGAACATATCCACGCCGTATTTTACCGCCGCCGTTGCCGCTGTGTAAACAGTTTCCACAGACGGGTTTTCCTCAATATCATTATATATCACATATCCAATGCCCTGACTTTCAAGCACTGCCTTGACATCATCAAGAGAACCGTTCACCGCAGAAGAATGTCTGCCTGTGACTATCATGGCTTTTTTGCCAAGTTCCGCTATTTCGCCCCCGTGATTTTTTACCGCTCCATTTTCTATGTAAATATCTGTAGGTATATTTCTCATTTTCAACGCTCCTTTTGGCTTTTAATCCATTATAGCACCTTTGAAGTTGTTTTTCAAGCCTCAACATCGCAGAACATATATGCTATAGTATCACCACTTTATCGCCACTTATCGTCATTTATCGTCAAGTGATGCCAAATCACCGAAAAATCGGGGCTTTTGGCGGTAGAAAAGTTAAAAACCGCGCTATTACGGGAAATCGTAAAAATCGCAAATCAGAAGATTTTTGGTAGAAACTCGGTAGAAACCCAACAGCACAAAAGTTGGTAGAAACTTGGTAGATACCGAAAACAACCCTAAAACGGTAGAAAGCCTGTTGACAAAGCAAACTGAATAATGGACAATAGCGGACGGTGTTTCATAACAGAAGCGCTGTCCGCTATTTTTATGCCCAAAATTGAATACCGTACATCGCTTCTCAGAAATGAGGAGCGATTTTTTTATTTCAGATGAATTATGTCAAGGAGGTCTTTCTATGCCTAATCCTACGAAAATCAGCTTGCCGAGAATAGACTATCATTTCGAGGAAAGTGCCTGTGAACAGGTTCTTACCGTCATGCTCAACAAGGTCGATAAGGACTATTCCACGGTCGATGAACTGGCTGAACACGATGAACTGTCAATGTTTACCCGTGATGAGATCAAGAAGGCTGTATCCGAGCTGAACGGCAGAAAGTTTCTCCTGAAAGTGGATAAGCCGTATGGCTGCGTTTATGCGGTAAATAAGCTGTATATCCCCAACATGGAATTTGTTTACGGCAGATGAGCTGAGGAGGAACGGAAATGGACAAGCGCAACAGGAAAAAGAAAACCGTGGACGATACCGTCTGCGAGATACATAAATTCAGCGGATATGCCGTTCTGAGCAACTGCTTCGTGCGGTCTACCAATCTCGGCTGTCCTGCTATCGGTCTGCTTGGCAGAGTTATGGACTTGCCGCCGGAGTGGAACTTCTCAAAGGCAGGGCTGATTGCAATCTGCCCTGACGGTGAGACAGCTATCGACAGCGCCCTCAATGATCTGAAAGAGTGGGGCTACCTTGAAGTCGTGGTAAAGATGCCGAATGAGAACCCGACCGGCAGGATACAGACGGTCTACAAGTTCTATGAGTATTCAGCGAAGGATACCTCTATCCCTCAGTATGACTATGAGCTTGAAACCTTTACGGTGGATAACGCCGTTCTGAATCGTGTCAAAAAGGACAGCAACTTTACTATGGTAAGCACTGCTCTCCTGCGGAACAAGACGATTCCCAATAAGCTCCTCGGCTTGCTGCTCAAAGTGCGTTCTCTGCCTGACTACTGGCATTTCTCTATGTCGGGACTGAAAGCGATCTGCAAAGAGGGCAGGACTGCGGTTCATAACGCTGTAAACAAGCTCATAGATATGGGTTACCTTGTACGCACACAGCTTCTCTCCAATGAGAGCGTTCACAACTGCTTTGAGTACGTTTACAGCTTTTTCGATGTGCCTGTCACCAAAGAACAGGCTGACGAGCTTGAAGCTGAGACCAGACGCAAGGCAATCACGATACGTGCAGGCGGTCGGGCTGAAAAGCCTATTTCTTCTAAGGGGGAAAAACAGAGGGTGGAAAACCTGTATCCGGACATTCCGTCTGCTGAAACTCCGCTGTCTGAAAACCACGGACAATATAATAACAACAATACATTACAGAAAAATCAATTACGGAGTGATAAATCCTCTATCATTCCTTCTGCGGCAATTCCACAAGTTTTCAACGGTGAAAATGTTGAAAAGTCGAACGAGGGATATAACGCAGAAGAAGTTGAGTATTATACGGAAGTCGTGAAACAGAACATCGGCTACGGCTATCTCGGAGACTGGCTGACCGTTGACGGTCGGGACGGCTATGCAGAAGCAGATAATATCGTCGGCTTTATCGTTGACGAAATATGCTCTACTCTGCCGTACACCACGCTCAGAGGTACGAATTTCCCCAGAAGCGTGATAAAGTCCAAGATGCTTAGGGCTAATATTTACATGGTCGAGAATGTCCTTGTGAATATGGCAAAGGTCGATAATATCAAGAATTTCCGCAAATATTTCATCAGCGCCCTCTACAACGAAGTCCTGACATATCATTTCAACGAAGGCTGTGAAAGCCGATGGGCTGACAATGCTGTGGCAGAGATGTACGGTCGGGCTGTCTGATTACGAAGGGAGGTGTTCCTATGGGTGCAAAGAGAATCAGTGAGCATGATCTTGTGTTTACGGGAAGAAATGTTCCTCTGTCGGAGATCGCACGGGCAAGCGGTATCGGTATTACTACGCTGAAAAATGGTATTCTGTCCGGAGTTCTTGACTTCGGTTATGCGATCCCCTGCGGTGAGGGCAAACAGCATCGCTATTACTGCCCTGACAGGGTAGTATATCTCAAGACCGGATATTTCAATCCGAAGCCGCAGCAGACCAATGAGGAGGTGTAACTATGCCCGATAATCCTTCTTTTCAGGAGATAGACGGACTTTTTAACCGTTTTCATAGCGAATTTGAAGCTATCGTTATGGATATGCTCGGTGATAAGGTCAGCTATAATCTTCTGAGCTGCGTTTTCTGCGATCTCGATGAAACGCAGGAGGAGTATCACAACAAGCTCTCAGAGCTTTACGGAAAGGATGGTGAGGACAATGGCTAAGACTATCGTTACGCAGTTTGGCGAGTTCCTGAACTATGCCAACATCGTGAAGATCGGCGTTGAAACAAATTGGGATGATGCCGAAATTGACGAGGAAAACGGCACGATCAAGCCCGATTTTGAAATGATCGGCACGGATACCGCTGGCAACAAGATTCCTATGGGTATCTATGACACGCCCGATGAAGCAGATAATGCACTCAAAGCCCTTCATGACTGGCTTTCGACCGAGGCGTATGCCGTTTATGAGATCACGGGCGGTGATGCGTAATGCCGTCCGACTACGAAAGCGGTGCTAAGAAAACCATAGATATTTCGATCAAGGCGGAGAAACTGACCGCCGATGTGCTGAAATCTGCCTTGCAGGAGTTTATGTCGGGTAAGGCGGAGAAAAAGGGACGAATGACCTACAAGCAGTTGCAGGCGAAGTCCCCGTCCAAGCTCGACAGCATTGAGGTTTCAGACCGGAATATCGGTGATTTCCTGAAAACCGCACGAAAATACGATGTGGATTTTGCTCTGAAAAGAGATAAAAGCACCCAGCCGCCTACCTATCATGTTTTCTTCTCCGCTGCTAAAACGGAGAATTTCAAGAGAGCATTTTCGGAGTATCTCGGCAAGGGACAGGGCAAATCGCAGAAGCGCGGCGAGTTTACCCGTGAGCAGATGCACCAGCAGGCTCAGAAGGTGGCAAACAGACCTCGTAAACAGAAACAGAGAGAGAAAAACCGTGCGAAGAATCGCACATAGGAGAACAGACGTTGATCTATGACTACTTCAAGTCCGCACCCGTTCCACGGGCAAGGGGCGATGATATTTTTACGGCAGACTTTTGTGCCGATAACTGCGGAAAGGATAAGACTGCGTATTGCAGCTTAACACCAGAAAGCTCAAAAAGCTGATCATCAAGGCTGTTCCCTATGTAGCTTTCTCTTATGTGGGCAACCTGATCGGCTTTGCGTACCGAACCGCTGAGGGCAATGGATTTCAGGAAAAGCTCCTGCCCTTTATGAGCAATCTCGGTGTGGCGTTTGCACGAATCTTTCCCAGTTTACACCCGTTTGATCTTCTTTTCGGCTTGGTTCTTGCGGGTGTAATGAGGTTAGTCCTCTATGTCAAGTCGAAAAACAAGAAGAAATTCCGTCAGGGAGAGGAGTACGGCTCTGCCGTATGGGGCGGTGAAAAGGATATTGAGCCGTATATGGACTGCTCAAATCCCGATAACAACGTCATTCTCACGAAAACGGAATCTCTGACTATGGGCAAGCCCTCTGAACCGAAGTATGCGAGAAATAAAAATATCCTCGTTATCGGCGGTTCAGGTTCAGGTAAAACGCGCTTTTTCGTGAAGCCGAACCTGATGCAAATGCACTCCTCCTATGTAGTTACCGATCCGAAGGGAACGGTTTTGGTCGAGTGCGGAAAAATGCTTGCACGGGGCCGCCCAGCGCGCGGCAAAAACGGCGAGGTGCTGTATACAGTGGACAAGGACGGCAAGAGACAGATTGTTTATGAGCCGTATAAGATCAAGGTGTTCAACACCATTGATTTTGCAAAGTCGATGCACTACAACCCGTTTGCGTACATCAGCGAAAAGAACCGTGAAAAAGACATTCTGAAATTCGTCGAGGTCTTGATAAAAAACACTTCTTCCTCTCAGCAGCCGTCCGGCGATGACTTTTGGGTAAAAGCCGAAAAGCTCCTGTACACGGCATATATCGCTCTTATCTTTGCGATGTATGATCCTGAACAATGGAATTTTGAAACGCTTATTGATATGATAAACGCTTCGGAATGCCGTGAGGACGATGAGGAGTTCAAGAATGCGATAGACCTTGAATTTGAAATTGTAGAGTGTTGGCTGAACGGTACAGAGCATAGTGATCCCGAAGTAATGGCAGACTATGCCGATCTTTTTGAAACAGAACCCGATGCCGAACAACGGCGCTTGGGTGCTTTTGCACTCAAACAATTCAAGGCGTATAAGCTCGCTGCCGGCAAAACGGCTAAGTCTATCCTAATTAGCTGTTCGACACGACTCGCGCCTTTTGCAATAGATGAGGTTTTGGAGATCACCTCCTACGATGAGCTGCACCTCGACAAGCTCGGTGACGAGCTGAGTGCGCTTTTCATCATTATCTCCGATACAGATGCCACATTCAACTTCCTTGTAGCGATCATGTATTCCCAGCTTTTCAACCTACTCTGCACCAAAGCAGATAATTCCCCAGGTGGAAAGCTGACCTATCATGTACGCTGTTTGTTAGACGAGTTCGCCAATATTGGCGAAATACCGCAGTTTGAGAAGCTCATTGCGACTATCCAAAGCCGTGAAATATCGGCAAGTATCATCTTGCAAGCTAAGAGCCAGCTAAAGGCTATCTACAAAGACAATGCAGACACGATCGAAGGCAACTGTGATACGATGCTGTTTTTGGGCGGCAAGGAGAAGTCAACATTAAAGGAGATCAGTGAAAGTCTCGGAAAAGAGACAATCGACTCCTTTAATACTTCTACTAACAGAGGTCAGAGTGAAAGCTACGGTATGAACTATCAGAAGCTCGGCAAAGAACTGAAAAGTCAGGACGAACTGGCGGTCATGGACGGCGGTAAATGTATCTTACAGGTGCGAGGAGTGCGTCCGTTCTTCTCGGACAAGTTTGACATTACCCGTCATAAGCAATATCCAATGCTCTTGGACGATAATCCTGAGATGGGGTTCAACATCGAAAAATTTGTGAGTGACCAAAAGGCGATGCGTTTGAGACTGTCTCGACAGGAAAAGTTCACGGGGTATGGTGTTGATATGACGGCCGCCGGACAGGAAGTTACAACAGTATCAGCAACAGAAACAGAAACCGCTGATACACAAAATTCTGAGGAAACCGACGAAAAAGAGATATATGTCGGATTTTAACTCGGACAGTGAAGAAACCGAATAAAAGAGAAACGGTTGAAGCTGCGGACACTACTTTTTTTATTTTGAGGGAGACTTTTTACCTATGAACGAACTGAATATTTCTGCGGTCGATGCTACCGCTATGGAGACAGCAACCACTACCTCTGCACCTAAGCACAAGTGGCTCTCTAAGCTCACCCGTGGTGCAAAGAAGGCAACGATGTTCTGCACTGTTGCAGGCATCATGGCATCTACCTGTGCAACTCAGGCATTCGCAGCAGGCACCGGCGAGGTCGATACCTCGTCCTTTATCACTACTGCCTGCACCGTACTCAAAAGCGTCATCTGCCTTATCGGCGGCGGTGTTTCGCTTTGGGGTGTCGTAAACCTCCTCGAAGGTTACGGCAACGATAACCCCGGTGCGAAGTCTCAGGGCATGAAGCAGCTTATGGCTGGTCTTGGTCTGATCCTCCTCGCTATCATTCTCGTACCTGTTCTTGAGGGTATGATGACGGGTGCGGTGTAATCTGACACACGCTAATCAAGAAAAGAGACAAGCGTAAACCTCGGCTGAACGCTATATAAATGATGCCGTTCCAATAGAATTATGAAAGGTCGCTCAGCGGTGGGCTGTGGTGGGTATGGGCGATAAGACAGAATGGGAATAAACATCGGTTATCTGACAGCGAACCGAACAAGTGCAGGAGATGAGGTCTACACACCATTTTATGCGGTAGAACCGTTACTGGAGTTTCTTCCGAAAGACAAGAAGATATGGTGTCCGTTCGATGAGGAATGGAGCGCTTTCTATCAGTTCCTTTCGGAGAAAGGCTATGAAGTGGAGCGAAGCAGCTTAAAGGAGGGACAGGACTTTTTCAGGTATGAACCCGAACATTGGGACATTCTTGTGTCCAATCCCCCATTCAGCAAAAAGAATGATGTACTGAAACGAGCATTTTCTTTCCAAAAGCCCTTCGCTCTGCTCCTGCCCGTGAACAGTATTCAAGGCAAGGCGAGATATAAGATTTTCAACAACGAAATCCAGATGCTCTCCTTTGACGGGCGTGTGGACTATCATACACGGCAGAACATGGAATGTACCACTAAGGGCAATCACTTCGGCTCTGCTTATTTCTGCCGTGACCTTCTGCCCTCCAAACTGGAGCTTCGGCTGCAATAATTTTTGCACATACTGTATTGTACCGTATGTTCGCGGACGGGAACGCAGCCGTGATCCGGAACAGATTTTAAATGAAGTCAAACAACTGGTAGCAGACGGCTATAAAGAAATCATGCTGTTGGGACAGAATGTAAACTCCTACGGAAAAACTCTGGAAACACCGGTAACCTTTGCAGAACTTCTGAAAGAAGTGGAAAAGATCGAAGGGCTGAAGCGTATCCGTTTTATGACTTCCCATCCGAAGGACCTGTCCGATGAGCTGATCCAGACCATGGCAGAGAGCCAGAAGATCTGTCACCATCTGCATCTTCCGCTGCAGTCCGGAAGCAGCAGAGTCTTAAAGGAAATGAACCGCCGTTACGACAAGGAGAAATATCTGGAGCTGGTAGATAAGATCCGTAAGGCGATCCCGGATATTTCGCTGACAACAGATATCATGGTCGGATTTCCGGGAGAAACAGAAGAAGATTTCCAGGAAACACTGGATGTTGTAAGAAAAGCAAATTACGATACTGCCTTCACATTTATTTATTCCAAACGAAGCGGAACCCCTGCAGCCGGCATGGAAAATCAGGTGCCGGAGGATGTGGTAAAAGACCGTTTCAGCCGTCTTCTTACCCTGGTACAGGAAAAGGGCCGGGAAAATTCCTCCCGTTTCCAGGGAACCATTCAGGAAATCCTGGTAGAAGACGAAAACCGGGAGAAGGGTACTCTTACAGGTCGTACCCAGCATAATCTCTTGGTTCATTTCCCGGGAGAAAAAGATCTCATCGGCAAATATGTAAAAGTAAGCCTGGATACCTGCAAGGGATTCTATTATTTCGGACATATCGTGGAAGAGTAGAATTATAGCCAAGTCCCCACCCACTGCTTTTTGCTTTTCGCAACCCCGTTGGGGACTTACCTGATTCGGCTAATTATAAGTTTATATTGCCCGCTCATTGCCATTATCGGATGAGCGGGCTTTTTTATTATAAAAATACTGTTTCTATTGACAAATACCCCATGAGGGTATATATTATTCCATATATAGAGGATACCCTATGAGGGTATTTATAGGAAAGGAGAGACAGCCTATGTCTGAAAAGAAAGCCTGTCCCTGCTGTTGTGAAAAATACACTGCACGTTCAGAGGAGGAGAAAAAAAAGCTGATCAACCGTCTGAAACGTATTGAAGGCCAGATCAGAGGCATTATAGGAATGATGGAGAATGATGCCTACTGTAATGATATCCTGATCCAGTCCGCCGCAGTCAATGCTGCAGTGAATGCGTTCAACAAAGAGCTGCTTGCCAGCCACATCCGCACCTGCGTTGCCCGGGATATCCGGG
>OGXJ01002495.1_pt1 | contig 12115 bp, 6 predicted proteins | sample 1576231 | NCBI WGS metagenome assembly OGXJ01 (sample SAMEA3541539, study PRJEB24748) | human gut metagenome | biome: human gut; feature: human-associated habitat; material: faeces | place: China | collected 2012
TAAGTGCGCGTGTCAGCAAAGGTGAGTTCTGGTCACTGGATTTTCTGCGCAACGGCGAACGTATTACCGGTAGTCAGGTGAAAAATAATGGCTACGTGCAGGACACGAATAATCAACGAAATTATATGTTTGAGCGGCTGGATCTTGGCGTTGGCGAAACAGTTTATGGTCTGGGAGAGCGCTTCACTGCCCTGGTGCGCAATGGTCAAACGGTAGAGACCTGGAACCGGGACGGCGGCACAAGTACTGAACAGGCGTATAAAAATATCCCGTTCTACATGACTAACCGTGGTTATGGGGTACTGGTCAATCATCCCCAATGCGTCTCTTTTGAAGTGGGATCGGAGAAAGTCTCCAAAGTGCAGTTCAGCGTTGAGAGTGAATATCTCGAATACTTTGTTATCGACGGTCCGACGCAGAAAGCGGTACTTGATCGTTATACCCGCTTTACTGGTCGTCCGGCGCTGCCGCCCGCGTGGTCCTTCGGTCTGTGGCTAACCACTTCATTTACCACCAACTACGACGAGGCGACAGTAAACAGCTTTATCGATGGTATGGCGGAACGCAATCTGCCACTGCATGTTTTCCACTTTGACTGTTTCTGGATGAAAGCCTTCCAGTGGTGCGATTTTGAGTGGGACCCGCTGACTTTCCCGGACCCGGAAGGGATGATCCGCCGCCTGAAAGCGAAAGGGCTGAAAATCTGCGTCTGGATTAACCCCTATATCGGGCAAAAATCCCCCGTCTTTAAAGAGTTACAAGAGAAAGGCTATTTACTCAAACGCCCGGACGGTTCGCTGTGGCAGTGGGATAAATGGCAGCCAGGTCTGGCGATTTATGACTTTACCAATCCGGATGCCTGCACATGGTACGCCGACAAACTGAAAGGTCTGGTCGCGATGGGCGTTGATTGCTTTAAGACCGACTTTGGCGAACGTATCCCAACCGATGTTCAGTGGTTTGACGGTTCCGATCCGCAGAAAATGCATAACCATTATGCGTACATCTACAACGAACTGGTGTGGAACGTGCTCAAGGACACCGTTGGTGAGGAAGAAGCCGTCTTGTTTGCCCGCTCGGCCTCCGTTGGTGCGCAGAAATTCCCGGTACACTGGGGTGGTGACTGTTACGCTAACTACGAATCAATGGCGGAAAGCCTGCGCGGTGGTTTGTCTATTGGCCTTTCAGGTTTTGGCTTCTGGAGCCACGATATCGGCGGCTTTGAAAATACCGCTCCGGCACACGTTTACAAACGCTGGTGCGCGTTTGGTTTGCTCTCCAGTCATAGCCGTTTACATGGCAGCAAATCTTATCGTGTGCCGTGGGCCTACGATGATGAGTCCTGTGATGTGGTGCGCTTCTTCACGCAACTGAAATGCCGCATGATGCCGTATCTGTATCGTGAAGCTGCGCGTGCAAACACGCGGGGTACGCCGATGATGCGGGCCATGATGATGGAGTTCCCGGACGATCCGGCTTGTGATTACCTTGACCGTCAATACATGTTAGGCGACAACGTGATGGTTGCGCCGGTGTTCACTGAAGCGGGCGATGTGCAGTTCTACCTGCCGGAAGGTCGCTGGACACACCTGTGGCACAACGATGAACTCGACGGTAGTCGCTGGCATAAACAGCAGCACAGCTTCCTGAGTCTGCCCGTTTATGTGCGTGATAACACTCTACTGGCGCTGGGCAACAACGATCAACGTCCCGATTACGCGTGGCACGAAGGCACGGCATTCCACCTCTTTAATCTGCAAGACGGGCATGAAGCCGTCTGTGAAGTGCCCGCTGCTGACGGTTCGGTGATCTTTACTCTAAAAGCAACACGTACTGGTAACACGATTACTGTGATTGGTGCGGGCGAGGCGAGGAACTGGACACTGTGCTTGCGCAATGTTGTGAAAGTAAATGGTCTGCAAGGCGGTTCGCAGGCTGAAAGTGAGCAGGGGCTGGTGGTGAAGCCTCAAGGGAATGCGCTGACAATTACGTTGTAATCTATTGATGGAATGCCGGGTACGTCTGAGTCGTACCCGACGAGATTGATGTTTACTGCACCGGCTCCGTCGATGTAACTTCACCGCTGGAAACGACGCCCGCATTCATGGTTTGAGTCACTTGCTGCTTTGCGGCGTTCACGGCATGCAATTGCCCGCTAACCGTAGGTTTCAGCGGGGCATTGGCCTGAATATCTCCACTGGCGGTAAGCTGAATATTGCCGTCGCCAGTCAACGGTAATTCAGGCCATCCCCATTGTTGCAAAATATTCACCGGCACACCGCGTCCATTCAGGCTGATATGGGTCTGACGTTGTGGCGTTTGTGAAACACTGGCAGTGGCTTCCAGAATGCCTTTTTCAGTAAATGCACTCAGTTCGCTGATATTCACCGTGCTGCTGTTGGCGGTCAGCGCCAGCGACGGGCGACGAACATCAACACGATTGAATGTCGCGGCGGCGGCATTCAGATTCGCCGAGCCACTCCAGACGCCCCATTTATGATCGGTAACCAGCGTCAGGTTGGCACCGTAACCATCGAGCGTGGTGAGCTGCCACGGGAAGTCAGGGTCGATATCAATGATCAGATTGCGGCTGGCGCTAAATCTCTTCAGTTGCAGGCTGTTTAACCAACCGGGTGTCGTTTCCATCCACAACTGTTGCCAGTTTTTCGGCAAGGTATATTCCAGCCCGGCAATTGCCGCATCATCAAGGATCAACGTTTTCCCGTCACGCAGCCAGTTCCCTGACGTTCTGACCATACCCCCTTCCCAGCGGCTGGTGAACTGGCGCAGCGCTACGCCCTGCGGGGAAAATTCCGCGTTTATAATCGGGTCAAATAAATGCAGCGAACCATAAATGAACTCGCTAGCGTTCATCGACAGTTTGCCTTCTTGTGTCTGCCAGTCATCTTTACTGAAGGTCATGTTGCGCAAGCTGAGATCGAGGTCGGTCACCGCCCAGTCCGGACCTTGCAAACGAGCATCGATCACTTCCAGGCGACCAATCTGCAACGACGGGACAGAGCGTAATGGCGCAAAGAAGTCGGTTAGCGATTTTTCGCTTTGTAGACGGATATCCGCCATGCGCAGGTTTTCCACTTGCCAGCTGCCGTCGGCGTTACGCTGCGCGTTTCCGGTTAATGTCCCGCGCGCGATGTCGGCACCCAGGTTAGTCAGCGTAACGCGATCGTTATCAATACTGCCTTCAATCAGTACATTGGTGGCAGGAACATCATTGAGCGAAAGCGATCCGGCACTAAACTGAATCTGCGCCTTCGTACCCAGCACTTTACCGGCTTCTGGTGACCACGGAACCACGCCGCCATTTACCCGCTGCGCGCTCAGTTTCCATTCGCTATTCGGGCTATTAAACGCCATATCACGCAGTTGCAGACGATCGGCTTTGAACGGTAGCGGCGCGGTCTGGTCGGTGAGATTCAGCGTCCCGTTTTCCAGCAGGATGGTATCGACATGGCGTGGTTCGGTCAGTTGCCGACTACTTAGCGCAATGTCGACACTTTTGGCCACCAGGGTCGCGGGCTGGCCATCACGACCAAACGTGACATTCTCCAGCACGATATGAGATGGCGCGGAAAAACGGTGATCCATCGCCCCGAAGGCCAGATGATAGTCGCTATTCTCGGAAACCCATGCGCTGATATGTTCTGCTCCCCAGCGGGTTTGCAGAAGAAAATAGAGGCCAGCGATCACCACTAACAGAGCGATGAGAATGTAGAGAAGCAGCTTCCCAATAAATTTCATGGTCTTCCATCCCGTGAAATGCACATAAGGGAGTTATGCACGATTTACGCGCAATCCTCAAGGCGGGAATGGTGAAAGAGGTGAGACTGCGGCGGTAATTATCTTACCGCCGCCAGTGAATTACTGTTTTTCTGGTGGGAAAATCAGATTCAGCACGATGGCAGTAATACCGCCCGCGGCGATCCCGGAGGAGAGCAGGTTTTTCAGCCATTCAGGGGCAAACTGCAAAATCAGCGGCTGCTGAGACACGCCCAGACCAACCGCCAGCGACAGCGCGATAATCAGAATCGCCCGACGGTTCAGCGGCTCACGAGAAACGATACGCACACCGGAGGCGGCGATGGTGCCAAACATTACAAGCGTTGCGCCGCCCAGAACCGGTTCTGGAATGTGTTGTACAAAACCGCTCACTGCCGGGAACAGACCCAGCACGATCAACATCAGCGCGACGACAAAACCGACATAGCGGCTGGCAACACCAGTCAACTGGATCACTCCGTTGTTTTGCCCGAAGCAGGAGTTCGGGAAGGTGTTAAACACCGCCGAAACAAACGAGTTCAGGCCGTTTGCCAGCACGCCACCTTTCAGGCGTTTCATGTACAGCGGACCGGACACTGGCTGTTCGGAAACGTCAGAGGTCGCCGTGATATCGCCAATGGTTTCCAGCGAAGTGATCATAAAGACCAGCATCAGCGGCAGCAGCAGACTCCATTCAATGCCAAGACCGTAATAGAGCGGCGTTGGCACCATAATCAGTTCTTGCGTCATCGGTTCGTTGCTTTCTGGCAACATGCCCATAAACCACGCCAGCGCATATCCGGCCGCCATCGCAATCACCAGTGAGGCCACGCGTAAGTAAGGGTTACGTTGACGGTTAAGCAGGATAATTAAGGCTAAGACCACGCCTGCCAGCAGCAGATTTTTCGGTGCGCCGAAGGTGTTATCGCTCATGGCTGCGTAACCGCCGCCAATGGACGTTAACCCAACCTGAATTAGCGACAGGCCGATAATCATCACCACAACGCCAGAAACCAGCGGCGTAATAATGCGGCGCGCCAGATGCAGAACGCGGGAGATCACCATCTCGGTGCAACTTGCCAGCATCAACGTGCCGAACAAAGCCGCCATCATGGTAGGAACATCAGCACCACCGGTTTTCAGCGCGGTACCGCCCATAATCAGCGGGGCAACAAAGTTGAAGCTGGTGCCCTGAATAGACAACAGCCCGGAGCCAACCGGACCCCAGGCCTTAATTTGAATAATCGATGCCACACCGGAGGCAAACAGCGACATACTAATAATGTGTTGCGTGTCTTGTGCCGGTAAACCCAGCGCCTGGCAGATTAATAGCGCTGGCGTGATCACCGCAACGAACATCGCCAGCAGATGCTGACAGGCGGCAAACAGGGTTTGAGGAAGCGGCGGACGATCTTCAAGACGGTAAATCAGTTCGCTGTTTTGAGTCTGCGCAACCGGTTGCGCATTTTCTGACTCGAGGGTGGAAACAGACATCGAAAACAATCCCGTGGTAGCAAAGCGGGCATTTTAGCTGACCGAAAGAGAAAAGCAAACGTTTGCCACATCCTCATCTAAATATTTAAATGAGATAAATGCACTTTTTTATATAACTTTTGGTATTTTTCTGCTTAAAATCCATGCCATTTGTTCATTAACAGCTGAGAATTTGACCCAGGAAAGCATAACTCGATACCCGTCATAGTTCATGAAGTTGCCACTGCGCGATGAAGTATGACGAGTATGAAAGAGTGATGCGGATACAAAGGAGTAACTATGTTTCATCTCGATACTTTAGCAACGCTTGTTGCCGCAACGCTGACGTTGCTGCTCGGGCGTAAGTTGGTCCATTCCGTCTCCTTTTTGAAGAAATACACCATACCGGAACCTGTTGCGGGTGGTTTGTTGGTGGCGCTAGCGCTACTGGTACTGAAAAAAAGCATGGGCTGGGAAGTCAACTTTGATATGTCCCTGCGCGATCCGTTAATGCTGGCTTTCTTCGCCACCATTGGCCTGAACGCCAACATTGCCAGTTTGCGTGCCGGTGGGCGTGTGGTTGGCATCTTCTTGATTGTGGTTGTTGGTCTGTTGGTGATGCAAAATGCCATTGGCATTGGTATGGCTAGCCTGTTAGGGCTTGATCCGCTGATGGGGCTGTTGGCCGGTTCTATTACGCTTTCCGGCGGTCACGGTACGGGCGCTGCGTGGAGTAAATTGTTCATTGAACGTTATGGCTTCACCAATGCGACGGAAGTGGCGATGGCCTGTGCAACGTTCGGTTTGGTGCTGGGCGGCTTGATTGGCGGTCCGGTAGCGCGCTATCTGGTGAAACACTCCACCACGCCGAACGGTATTCCGGATGACCAGGAAGTCCCGACGGCGTTTGAAAAGCCGGATGTGGGCCGCATGATCACCTCGTTGGTGCTGATTGAAACTATCGCGCTGATTGCTATCTGCCTGACGGTGGGGAAAATTGTTGCGCAACTTTTGGCTGGCACTGCTTTTGAACTGCCGACCTTCGTCTGTGTACTGTTTGTTGGCGTGATTCTGAGCAACGGTCTGTCAATGATGGGCTTTTACCGCGTCTTTGAGCGTGCGGTATCCGTGCTGGGTAACGTAAGCTTGTCGTTGTTCCTGGCGATGGCGTTGATGGGGCTGAAACTGTGGGAGCTGGCTTCGCTGGCGCTGCCGATGCTGGCGATTCTGGTGGTACAGACCATCTTCATGGCGTTGTATGCCATCTTCGTTACCTGGCGCATGATGGGCAAAAACTACGATGCGGCAGTGCTGGCTGCGGGTCACTGTGGTTTTGGCCTCGGTGCAACGCCAACGGCAATCGCCAACATGCAGGCGATCACTGAACGTTTTGGCCCGTCGCACATGGCGTTTTTGGTGGTGCCGATGGTCGGTGCGTTCTTTATCGATATCGTTAACGCGCTGGTAATTAAGTTGTATTTGATGTTGCCGATTTTTGCGGGTTAACCGATGAAGCGGCGGTAGAAGTGCCGCCGCAACAAAGACAAATGCCTGATACGCTTCGCTTATCAAGGCTGCGCATTGATTCACAATTTATTGAATTTGTAGGGTGAATCGCATCCGGCAGGAAGGTAGGGTAACCTGAAATGGCGGTCTTCTCACTGCCGCCTTTTACGCATTCGAGTAACGTTCTGTCTCCGGCATCCAGCGTTCTATCAAGGCTTTTGCCTGTTGTGGGTAACGTTCGTGAATATGTCGCGCCAGGCGCTGAACTTCCGGGATCATCGCCTGATCGCGCAGTAAATCCGCCACTTTAAATTCAGCATTACCCGTCTGACGCGTGCCTAACAATTCGCCAGGGCCGCGAATCTCCAGATCTTTTTGCGCAATCACAAAACCGTCGTTACTGTCGCGCAGCACTTGCAGGCGAATTTGCGCCGTTTTAGAAAGCGGCGTTTTGTAGAGCAGCACGCAGTGAGAAGCCACCGCGCCACGACCTACGCGCCCGCGCAGCTGGTGTAACTGCGCCAGACCCAGACGCTCAGGGTTTTCGATAATCATCAGGCTGGCGTTAGGCACATCAACACCGACTTCAATAACGGTAGTGGCAACCAGCAGATGTAGCTCACCTTGTTTAAACGACGCCATCACCGCCTGTTTCTCGGCTGGTTTCATCCGCCCGTGTACCAGGCCAACATTCAATTCTGGTAGCGCCAGTTTCAACTCTTCCCAGGTAGCTTCCGCCGCCTGCGCTTCCAGTAACTCTGACTCTTCAATCAACGTACAAACCCAGTACGCCTGACGACCTTCAGTTATGCAGGCGTGGCGCACGCGGTCAATGATGTCGGTACGGCGGGTATCAGGAATAGCGACCGTAGTCACTGGCGTGCGGCCTGGCGGCAGCTCATCTATCACCGAGGTATCGAGATCGGCATACGCCGTCATTGCCAGCGTGCGGGGGATCGGCGTGGCGGTCATGATCAACTGATGCGGATGGAAGCCCTGCTGCTGGCCTTTCTCCCACAATGCCAGACGCTGATGCACGCCAAAACGATGCTGTTCGTCGATAATCACCAGCGCCAGGCCGTTAAACTGCACCTGTTCCTGGAAGATGGCGTGTGTACCGACAATCATCTGCACCTGACCGCTGGCGATGGCTTCCTGCTGAGACAGTCGCGCTTTGCCTTTCTGCTTACCGGCGAGCCAGCCCACTTCGATACCGAGCGGTGCAAACCAGTTGCGGAAGTTATTGGCGTGCTGCTCGGCGAGTAATTCGGTTGGTGCCATCAGTGCCACCTGTTTGCCGTGGGCAATCGCACGCAGCGCGGCGAGGGCGGCGACCAGCGTTTTACCGGAACCTACATCGCCCTGCACCAGACGCATCATCGGCACATCCAGCGCCATATCATGCTCGATCTCCGCCACTACGCGTGCCTGTGCGCCCGTTGGCTTGAACGGTAAGGCTGCGAGGAGTTTATTTTTCAGCGCGTCATTGGCGCTCAGCGGCTGGGCATGAAAACGCTGTGCTCCGGCACGTAAGGCTAACATGCTGAGGTTGTGCGCCAGCAGTTCTTCCAGAATCAGACGACGTTGCGCCGGATGCTGCCCGGTTTCCAGATCGCTAAGCTGTAGCGTCGGTGGCGGGCGGTGCAAAGTGCGCAACGCTTCCGGTAGCGTCATCATTCCTTGTGACAGTTCCGGCGGCAGGAGTTCTTCAATGGCGCAGGTGTCGAGCAGATCCAGCGCCTGGTCGGTTAATTTACGCAGCGTGGCCTGCTTTACGCCTTCCGTAGTTGGGTAAACCGGCGTGAGCGTTTCCTGTAACTCTGGCGTGCTGAGATCGCCTTGCACGCGGTATTCCGGGTGGATCATCTCTGCGCCATATTTGCCGCGCTTTGCTTCACCATAGGCCAGTACACGGCGGCCCGTCGCCAGGCTATTCTTCATCGCCGCGCTGAAGTTAAAAAAACGCATGGTGAGAATGCCGGAGCCGTCGCTGATCTGGCAGGTCATCATTCGCCGACCGCCGAAGGAGATATTGCAGTTCAGCACTTCGCCTTCCACCGTGGCATAAACGCCCGGCAGTAGCTCACCGATGGGGTAGAGATGGGTGCGATCTTCGTAGCGCAGGGGAAGGTGTAAAAGTAAATCCTGCACGGTATGCAGGTTGATTTTCGCCAATTTGTTACTAAGCGCTGCGCCAACGCCCGTTAGGGAACTGAGCGGGACAGCATCTAACAGGCGACCTTTCATGGCACTTACCCTGCAGCCTGCATAGTAGCCCACCAGTCGGCATCAGCTTCGATCTCGCCTTGCTGATTGACGTGGGGATAAGGCAGCCCTTTGCGTTTTGCGACTTTCGCCAGCACCGGATAGCCGCCTTCAAACAACAGGCGTTGTTGCTCTGCTTCCGGCAACATGCTGTTTTCACGCAGGTACATGCCTGCATTTTGCCGCTGACGCTGGGCTTCGTAAAGAATAAGGGCTGAGGCAACGGAAACATTCAGCGACTGCACCATGCCGATCATCGGAATGATGATGTCCTGATCCGCCAGGGCCAATGCTTCCTGCGTGATGCCCGTTTTCTCCTGTCCCATCAAAATGCAGGTCGGGCGAGTGTAATCAATTTCGCGGAAATCGACAGCGTTATCAGAAAGATGGGTTGCCAGGATCTGCATGCCTTGGCCTTTCAGATGAGCGACGGCATCGCCAATGGTGCGGTGTGTTTTCACCTGTACCCAGCTGTTACTACCCGCCGCTGCCGAAGCCATGGTGCGCATGCGGCTACCAGGCCAGACGGCGTGAACTTCATGTACGCCAACGGCATCTGCGGTACGAATAATCGCAGAAACGTTATGAGGTTTGTGGACCTGCTCCATGCAGACGGTCAGATCAGGCTGCCGCCTGGCGAGCATTTCGCAGATGCGTGCATAACGTGTTGGGTTCATAAAACATTAATTTCTGTTTCGGGTGACTTTAATCACGTCTGGCATCACGCGGATTTTGCGCATGATATTCGCCAGATGCACACGGTCACGAGCGGTCAGACGAATAAAGGCGCTGTAGACGCGACCATCTTTCTCTTCCGTATTCAAACTTTGAATATTCGAAGTCGTGGTGTTAATTGCCGCCGTCAGGTTTGCCAGCGCGCCCTGATGATTGAACATCTCCACCTTGATTTCAGTGATGAACTCCTGCGCCGTCTCTTTATCCCATTCCACAGCCATAAACTTCTCTGGCTCTTTCTGGTAGCCACGGATGTTACGGCAGGATTCATGGTGGATCACCAGACCTTTACCGGGGCTGACGTGGGCGATAATCGGGTCGCCAGGAATGGGGCGGCAGCATTTCGCAAAGGTGATCAGCACGCCATCAGCGCCTTTGATCGGCAGATGCCCGTGGCTTTGAGTCGCCGGTGGAATGGAACCGTCTCCCTGCTGGAGATTCTTCGCGACCACCACGCTCATCGCGTTGCCAAGACCAATTTCTGCCAGCAGATCGTCAAGCGTTGCCAGCTTCATGCGATCCAGCTCGCGCTGAATATTTTCCTGCGGGATTTCATTCAGCTTACGGCTACCACCCAAAGCATGGTTGAGCAGACGACGGCCCAGGCTTACAGAATCATCACGCTTGAGGTTTTTCAGCAACTGACGAATTTTGGCGCGCGCTTTTGAGCTAACGACAAAGTTCAGCCACGCGGCATTCGGGCGAGCGCCCGGTGCGGTAATGATTTCAACGGTTTGACCGCTGGTAAGCGGCTGCGACAGCGGGTAAGGCTGGCGGTCAACGCGTGCGCCCACGCAGGCATGACCGATATCGGTATGCACTGCATAAGCGAAGTCGACGGGCGTTGCACCGGCAGGCAGCTCGACAATGCGCCCTTCCGGTGTGAAAACGTAAATCTCATCCGGGAAGAGATCGGATTTAACGCTCTCGATAAATTCAAACGAACTACCGGCGCTCTGTTGCAGCTCCAGCAGGCTTTGCATCCAGCGCTGGGCGCGGATTTGTGCGGTAGTACTGGTTTCGCCGTGCTCTTTATAAGCCCAGTGCGCGGCAACACCCATCTCCGCCATCTGATCCATATCTTCGGTACGGATCTGGACCTCAACCGGCACGCCGTGCGGGCCAATCATCGAGGTGTGCAACGACTGATAGCCGTTCGCTTTTGGAATGGCGATATAGTCTTTCACGCGGCCCGGACGCGGCTTGTACAGGCTGTGCATCTGGCCCAGCACGCGATAACAGGTGTCAGAATCATTGACGATCACGCGGAAAGCGTAGATGTCCATGATTGAGTGAAAACGCTGCTCTTTGAGCACCATTTTGCAGTAAATCGAATAAAGATGCTTTTCGCGACCACTGACGCGGCACGGTATTCCCGCTTCCTGCAAACGTCCTTCGATTTCAGAGAGGATTTTTTGGATCATCTCTTTACGGTTGCCGCGCGCGGCTTTCACCACTTCTTTAATTACGCGGTAACGATTGGGATACAGCGCCTCAAAACCCAGCTCTTCGAGTTCGGTTTTAATGTGGTGGATACCTAAACGGTGCGCCAGCGGGCTGTAAATTTCGAGAGTTTCACGGGCGATGCGGCGACGTTTGTCCGGGCGAAGTGAGCCCAGCGTGCGCATGTTGTGGGTACGGTCGGCAAGTTTGATGAGGATGACGCGGATATCCTGCACCATCGCCATAATCATCTTGCGAAAGTTTTCGGCCTGCGCCTCTTTCTTATCGCGGAACTTGAGTTTATCAAGTTTCGACACCCCCTCTACCAGCTCGGCGACGCTTTTACCAAAAAGCTGTTCCATATCCTGGTAGGTGGCGGGAGTATCTTCAATCACGTCATGCAGCAGCGCCGCCATCAGCGTTTCATAGTCGAGTTTCATCTCGGCCAGAATGCAGGCAACTGCTACCGGGTGCGTGATATAGGGTTCACCGCTTGAACGTGTTTGCCCCTCGTGAGCATCACGTGCAACGAGATACGCCTGCCGCAGACGCTTGATTTGGTCTTCCGGCAGGTAGGTTTGAATCAGTTGATTCAGGCTTTCAAACAGATACAAGGGCGACCCGCTTTGTGATTAACGACGACCTTCAGCAATAGCGGTAACGGCTTGTAATTCAGCGGCTTCCTGCTCTTGCTGTTCCTGGCGTTCGCGAACGTCGAGGATCTGGTTGTTGATCAGACCTTCTTCGATTTCGCGCAGCGCGATTACAGTGGTTTTATCGTTTTCTTCCGGTACCAGCGGATCCTTTCCGCCTACCTGCATCTGACGAGCGCGACGCGCGGCGACCAGTACCAGGTCAAAACGGTTACCAATTTTCTCTACAGCGTCCTGAACAGTTACGCGTGCCATACTTAAAA
>OGXJ01002512.1_pt1 | contig 12062 bp, 7 predicted proteins | sample 1576231 | NCBI WGS metagenome assembly OGXJ01 (sample SAMEA3541539, study PRJEB24748) | human gut metagenome | biome: human gut; feature: human-associated habitat; material: faeces | place: China | collected 2012
TAATTAAAGATATTACCAAGATTCCCACACTGGATTTGCTAGAAACCACTGTGTATGATATTGAAACGGAAGCCGGGAAGACCTACACATTTGTTCCTGTAAGTAATATTTATGAATGGACAGGTGCCGAATCAAATTCTTGGAATCAGCCTAATAACTGGAATCCTGCCGGGACACCGAAAGAACAGGATCAGGGAATTGTGGCTCATGGCACGATAGATTTTGACGGGGGAGATTTTGCCGGTAATATCACTCTTGAAGAGGGAACGACAGCATTGGTTTCTGCTGCTTCGAATCTGAAGGGAAAATTGTCTTTCAACGGTGCAGTAATAAAAAACAGATCGGAAGGGGCAACTTTAACTACCGGAGGCATCTCATTGATGTCGGATGTGACTGCGGAAGTGGCCGGTAATCTCGTTCTTATAGGAAATATGGATGGCGAAGGCACTTTAAGCAAAACAGAAACCGGAAAACTGTTTATACAGGGAGTGAATGATACCTGGACCGGAAATCTGGATATAAAAGCAGGTGAGGTAACTGTCCATGGTAAGAATGCAGCCGGAACCGGTAATATCGATGTTGCTGCGGAAGCCGGACTTCGATTGGCAGGCGGTGATTGCCTGTATCACAAAACCAAACTGAATATTGCCGAAAGTGTCCGGACGCTGCCGATCACGATGTGGACGTGGATGTTTCCCGAATGGTTGTGCCCATCCGGGTGAGTGCAGACGATGGCAGGATGACCGGGGAAGTTTTCTTCGCAGAATTTCAGGCCAAGTGCCTGTGCCTTTTCCATGGTCAAGCCGTTGTCGGCTGCATCTCGTGGGTCAAAGCTGATGACATACTGATGGCTCTTGATATCGTCGCGTTGGGTGTTCTTGCTATACTTGCGGTTTGCCAGCAGACAGGCTGTTGCAAACGAGAAATCTCCGCACTCAAGGGTATCGAGGATGTACGATTCTCGCAGCATGGGTCGGCCTTGCTTGTCCAGAATTACCTTGCCGGAAAATTCATCGTGCTGGTAAACGAGGTACGCTTCGATGGCGGTATAGTCCGAGTTTTTAGAGGCGATGTGCTTGAGCGTTGCCATACAGTTCACCCAGAACTTTCTCGGCGTTGAGCCGAAATGCAGTCAGGTCTGCAAGTTCGTCAAGGATTTTCGCCCGGATCTGCTCGGTGTCCGCACCGCCGGAATTGAAGTGCCTTGCAAGCTGGTTGAGGTTTCCGCCCACCTTGCTGCACTGGGCAAGCAAAGTGGAAACAGCGGTCAGGGTTTCTTCGCCGCCGCCTGCAACGATGACCGTTTTTTCAATCTTGACGTTGTGGATGGCGCGGCGGATGAAGGTGGAGAGGGAGAGATTTAGGAGTTTGCAAGTGAGTTCCAGTGACGCTTTTTCCTCCGCTGTCACACGGAACTTGATGACGTGCGTTTTGTTGTTCGGCGTGTCGTGGTGCTGGGAATTGCTAGGGGTCGATTGAACATTCGTTTTGGTCATTGTACCTCCTGTCTGTTCGATAACTCCTCGGTGAAGTTATGTAAAGCACGACACGCCGTTGCTGTTCGCACCGTCAGGTGCGAACCATGAGCAGGGTTTGGGGCAGGCACGCCCCAACAAGATCACTTCGGAAATGCAGACGCATTGCAGAAGTGAAGTCCCGGTGGAGCACAACATTTTCAAGAATTGAAAATTTGTGGCCACGGGACGGTTCTTGCCCTCTACCGCTGCGCTCAAAATCAACTTTCGACAAATGTTTCCGAATTGTTAAGACGCAAAAAATAAGTAGAGGTGGTGCTGCTCATGCAAGGGGGTCACCGTTCACACCGAACGAAGTTCCTGCCCCTGTTTTGCAGCGGCGTTGTCCGGCTCGCTCACAGAAAGTGTGAGGTCGTGGCACAGTATCTCGTTCAGACGGCTTATGTAAGATTCAAGGTTCAGTATGAAGAAAGCTAGGCGCAGTGCGGACACTACGTCCGGCTTCTTTCAAGCACAAGTATAACACTTTGAGGTTGTGCGATCAACAACTGAAAACGAATTTCGGAGAACTGCACAACTACAAAAGGTTCTATTTGTAAAAAAATACCGCCCATGCAGCGCAGCGATGATTTTGTCGGGTGAAACAGCGGCAAAATGAATCGGGTGTGTTGCGGGGCGGTATCGGAACTCCACACAGCGTCTTAAACAAAAGAAAATGCGAGCGACGTCAGTGACGGCACTCGCACAAAAGATTACTCTTTTTAATATCAATGATATTATATGTGAACTAATTCAACTTGTCAACAACTTTTTTCAGAAATTCAAAAGAAGTTGCTATCAATTTGTTTCCTTCTGGACCTTCAAAATAATCTATATGCCTTTGCATTCGACCGTTTACGAATTCAGTGAGTTGCTTTATCCGACGTTTTTTGACGGAAGGGCTAACAATTTTGTTATAAGCATATAGCAAGCAGACAATTTCAAACATCGGACGGCTTGTCAATTTACTGCGGCGTTCACCAGCTGAGATATTGTCGAGTGATGCAATAAAGGCCGAGATCTCAGGTGATGGCCTTGTTGTGCTCGTGCGAGACAGCGCATTGAGCAAACAGTTATTATGCGCGCAAGCATTGCGCAAACTTTTGACCGGATTCAAAACTCTTTGGTGTAACAGTGGTGTAAACTGTGGATTTCGCTCTGCATAAAAACGATACATACGCAAAAATTCGCCAAATCCAATCAGTTCTTCCAGAACCCACATTGGACAATCAACGTCATAAATACGTGTTGATAGATACGCCTGCGGACTCTGTGCCGGGAAAACAGAACATACTGCAAAATACTTTTCAATTAGTTCGCCTGTAAAGGAGGCGTCTGTTTTTCGTTCGATAGCTGCCAAAATCTCCGGGTATTGTGCAAGAAAATCACGGACGATTGCATAGCCGTCTTCACTCGGATTTTCTTCTAATTCACGCAGAAGCGAAACTTTCAAATCATGCTCTACATCAATGCACATTTGCAGAAGAAGCTCCCTTAGGTAAAAATCCAGTGTAGACAGCTCAGTCAAATATGCAAACTCAAGATGGATGTATTTTCCTGCATTTGGGCCAGCAATATGTTTGGGGTAATTTTTTCGATAAGATGCTGTGCGCAGATAATTGTTTCTCTGTGAAAAACATTCTACGGCCTGTTCTTCTGAAATGAGATGAAATTGGATACCTTTTTCATCATGGAGCATCTGAACAAGTTCTTCCGCAGTCTTTTTCGGTTTCATTTTAGAATTTTCGATTATGCTCACATCCTGTTCAATCGTTCTTTTTCAGTTGCCCCATCAATTCCTGAAAACTTTCCAGAGCACTCTGCAAATTTTCAATAATATCCGCGGCAAGTTCGTCCGGCGCAGGGAGATTGTCCAAATCGGCAAGCGACTTGTCCTTCAGCCAGAAAATATCCAGACTGGTTTTATCACGTTCCAGAATTTCATCTACCGTGAATCTGCGCCAGCGGCCTTCTGGATTTTCCTGTGACCATGTTTCTGTGCGTTCGTGGCGGTTTTCTGGATGATAGCATTGAATGAAATTCTGCAAGTCAGCGTCCGTCATGGGATGCTGACGAAGCGTAAAGTGAACATTTGTGCGAAAATCGTAGATCCAGACTTCCTTTGTCTGACGCTCTGGGCTGGCGGGACGCTTATCGAAGAAAATCACATTTGCCTTTACACCCGGCTTGTAAAAAATGCCAGTTGGCAGGCGGAGAATGGTGTGCAAGTCCGTGGTGTCCAATAGCTTTTTACGGATGATCTCGCCTGCACCACCCTCGAATAGAACGTTATCCGGTACAACAACGGCCGCCTTTCCGGTCGGCTTCAGAATCGTATTGATATGCTGGATAAAGTTGAGCTGCTTATTTGAGCTGGTCGTCCAGAAATCCTGCCGGTTGTAGACCAGATCCTCTTCTTCCTGCTCCTCTTCTTCATTGGTGAAGGTGATGGAGGATTTTTTACCGAACGGCGGGTTCGTCAGTACATAGTCTACACGATAACCCGGGTCAGACAGCAGCGCATCCCCACGCATGACAGGGACTTTGCCGTACAGGTCACCGATGTTGTGCAGATACAGATTCATCAGACAGAGTTTGAAGGTTGCAACCACAAGTTCAGTTCCATAGAACGTTTCGTTTTTCAGGAATTCTTTCTCTGTACGGTCGAGTGCATAGTTCTTTGGGTCAGCCAAGAACGCCTGTGCAGCAAGGAAAAAGCCGCCGCTTCCACAGCAGGGGTCAGCAATCGTCTTTTTCGGTTCCGGGCGCAGACAGGCCACCATTGCTTTGATGAGCGGGCGGGGTGTAAAATACTGCCCTGCACCACTTTTTACGTCCTCGGCGTTCTTTTGCAGCAGCCCTTCGTAGATCTCGCCCTTCACATCGGAGGACATGGACACCCAGTTTTCCTTGTCGATCATCTGCACCACGCGGTACAGGATGGAAACATTGCTGATTTTGTTGACGGCCCCTTTGAAGATCTGCCCTAAAATGCCGCCCTCATCGCCCAGCCGTTCCAGTATAGCGCGGTACTGATTTTCCAGCTCTGCGCCCTTAAGCGTGTTCATATCTGACCAAGTGTAGCCTTTAGGGATGCCGGTTTCTCGCTTATACGGCGGGTGGGAGTATTCATCGGACATTTTCAGGAAAATCAGGTAGGTAAGCTGTTCAAGATAATCGCCATAGGATACGCCATCGTCCCGCAGCGGATTGCAAAGTCCCCAGACTTTGGAGACGATATTCGAAGATTGTTCGCTCATTCAGATGCCTCAGTTGTATTAAATTGTTTGGTATTTTGGGCAATTGCCCGGATACTTTCTTTCATTCGTTTTAGTTCAGCAGTTTGATTTTTCATTTCTTTTAGAAGCTTTTCTTCGTCGCTTTCCAAAGAGAAAATCGTTGCATAGTGTTCCGTATCAATATCGAACTCACTTTGATAATTTACGCCATTATCCTTATAATAAACGGTTCCTGTTGCAGGCACTTTGTTTGGAAGGTGAATATAGGTATGATTTGCAAAGAAGAGGTCATAGTGTTGGTCAACGCCGATAACACATTTTTTCCCCTTTTGCTTTTTTAATAACTCCGCAAAGTTTGTGCTTCCCAAACTATCAATAAAAGCGTCACTTAATTGAATTTCAACATTTTGCGCAGTCGATTTTCCGTGATTTATAAAGCGTAATCCGTAGAATGACCGTCGTTCAAATAAAAATTCAACCTCAATAAGTGGCCTGTTTTCCTCTGCATATTGTTTTTGCATTTCTTCCAGCTGTTTCTTGGAAGCATTCGCTGATTGAATGTTTGCTTTACAAATAGCGATGGTAGCAATAACATAAACAACCGTAATAAGAAATGTTAAACCACCGCTATTATCGTTTAGTAATTCAAAAAACTTGGAAAGACCAGTTAAAACATCCATTTTGACGCCTTCCTTCTAACGGCATTTAATGTATGGTTATATGATAACTGTTTATATTTTTGCACCTAAACCTTGGCGCTCTAAAATATAATCCAGCAACTTATAATCTTTTTGATTTTCCCAGTCACAAATAAAAGCATTTGGCTCATGGATAGGCGGTTTATCGAAATACGCAAGAGGAACACCCCATTGCCAAAAGCCATATAAACATAGCACTCCAATAAACTGATTTTGAATCATTGCAAACTGACACCAGTGCGATTTCTCTGGTACGATTTTGTGGAGTGCTGCTGTTTCTTCAACTGCGCTCGGAAGTCGGTAGAATTTCTCCGAATGATTTCCATGCAGAATCCATGCGCGGACTTCATCAAATTCTGGTTTCTCTGCAAATTCTTTTCCATAAAGATATGCAGTTGCATTCAGCAAAATCTTTGCGCACATTCTGGACGTTTCAGGTGTTTCCTGAAGCTGGAATCCCATTTTTACGTGTGTTTGTTCCTCTCTCATATTTTTGGCGTTTAACACGGCATCTGAGCAGGACAAAAAGCCCTTTATTTCTTTTTCGATATGATAGGAATCTTTTTGGGAGGGATGAGACGCAATATAGTACTTTCCTTTGTGATATCCGACCAAAACTTCGCTTGGTGAAATATCTTTTGAAGTGAGCGTTACATATTTCGTATGCTCATCAAAATTATTTAAGGCTGAAATGAATTTAGTGGCAGCATCCGGCATATCCTTGACTGCGAGAGAAATCCGAAAATGTTTTTCACCACGACAAAAATGGCTGATATTATATGGATTACCTAACGCCATATAACTAAGAACGCAGTCTCCCTTTTCGTCCACACCAACACACACATCGCTTTGAGCCGCTTTTTGTGGCGCAAGAGAGCCTCTTTTCCCTGGCCCGAAAAGAGCACGTTCTGTTGAAATCAGGGAACGTCTTGTGAGAATTTCCTCCATAGGAGAAAACAACTCGTTTGCCTGATCGGATACCCATCCTTTGGGAAGCATTGTTTTGCATCCCAGCGACGCAGGAAAAACGTGTTCTCGTTTATTGTATGTTAAGCCCTTTTGGTTTCCGTAATAAATGCAGGACACAAAACTCACTCCTTTTTACATTGTCCCCTCAAATGCCTGTTTCAAAATACTCTGCCGCATTGCATCTGTCTGTGCAAGCGCGGTATCAACTGTTTTTTCAATGCTATCGCAAACTGAAAGCCTGTCCGATATTTGTTTTACCAATTTTTCTTGCTCCTGCAAATCCGGTACACCAATAGGAAGATTTGCATAAGCAGATACATTTAGGTGACCTTGTGCGGCACCTCGTTCATTTTTCTTTACAATAGCTCTACCCATCGGAGAATTGGTGTATTGTGCTAAGAATTCTGGAATAACTTTGGATATATCCGGAACGGCAATGACCACATCTATTGCATTGTATCCATTATACCGCGCAGGAACGACCGATGCCATTCCCAAATTTGCTCCGGAACGTGAGATAAGAACATCATTTGTGTGAACTTCACTTCTACAATTTTGCTGGTGACCTTCTTTTGAAATCATCACCCAGTCAGTATCGTTAATATATCCTCTACGAACATTTGCATTGCGAAAAGCAGGAACACCATTTTCGGAAACATAATATTGAGTTGGTTTTATAACAATGCCAACCTTTATATCTAAGCAAACGTCTTTTATATGAACCGATGTTGTTGAGACAGAATCAAAAATTTCTTTTAGCACAGCCTGCCGATATACCTCTAACTGCTCTTTTGTAGTTTTAAGAGTATCAACAGCCTTATCAAGCTCCGAGAAAAGCTCGTCGATTCTGGAAACAATTCGGGATTGCTCATTGAGAGGAGGAATTGGAATCTCAAGATTTTTTATCAATTTTTGATTGATTGCCTTGAATGTTGTTCCGGTTCCTTTTGCCGATAGTTGTGTCTCAAAATAGCGAAAATAGTAGAGTAGATACTTCAAATCCAAAGAATCATCAGGCCGAATAGCTGCTAAACCACGACCGATACAAACAGTTCCGGGGGACAAATTTGTTGGGCCAACAGGTGCTCTTACAGAAAGCAAAATATCATTATATTGTGCAATTTTAGTTGGGCTAGAACAATACACACGGACTTTAGGATATAACTCTCCAAAATCAGCCTTTCCCTGAAAGAAAGGAATTCCCTCTCCAGTACTATTATAATATTTCGATTCTGGTGACTGCCCGGCTATAATAGTTGCGCAGTCCTGTAGTTTTTTTATTGGATACATTAAATGCGTTCTCCTTACGCTACCAATTCCTCATTCATTTCGTCCAAAATCTCCTGATACTTTTCTCCGAACACCCGATAGAACCCACCTAAGCCGCCTTTGCTGTCAAACGGCGTATACTCCAAGTCCTCCGGCAGAATGCTCAGGGATGTGATGATATGCTCCTTGATCAGCCGCAGCCATTCCATCTGCTCAGCGGTAAAGTGAACCGCACCGGTGTTGCGGCGGAAAGTCCACTGTTTGAAGTTATAGTTTACCCGGTCGGCAAAGGGCGACAGGGTATCCGTATAGCCCATCTGAAAACGGATAATAGAAATCAGGTCGGTCAGCTGGGCAAGTGTGCCTTTCTTTACCTTGCCAGGCTGCTTGATGGCATAACAATCCCACAGGCGCTCAATCGTGATGCCTTTTGCCTTGAGTTTTTGATACAGTTCCGTCAGTTTTTTCAGTACCATCGGACGTTTTTTATACGTTTCATTGTAGATGATGCGCAGGGCAATGATCTCATCTTTATTTTCCTCGATGAAATCCTTGAATGTAGAAATCACCCGGTCTGCCGTTTCCTCCTGATTGGTGTCATAACCGGCAAAGAGTACCTTGTCCAAATTGACGCTGTCGATGATCTGATCATGGCTGCGGCGGACATTTTCAATAAAATCGCGAACTTCCGGCTTCTGGAAAGGTGCAACGGCCTGTTTGATGAGTTCTTTCTGAGCCTGTGCAAGCTGTTCCGGTGCGGGCGTAAGCACGCCGCTTTCTGTTTGCGCTTTGGCCTGAATGACATCTTCATCAAAGGCATTCAGCAGATTCTCCGCGACCTGCTCTGCAGTCTGCCCTACGGTTTCTTTGAACTGCTTGTGTTCGCTGCGTTCCATCCTGCGGCTGAGACGAATCACACGGTTTGCAAGAGAAGTCAAGGTATCCTCATCCCGCGCACCGAGTGCAATGTTCATCATCAGTTCCTTCATGGAAACCGCTGGCTTGCGTTCCAGCGTGCGGGTTTCGGTCTTTTTGGATTTGGTTACACCCACTGCATCCACGATCACAAAATGATCTTTGTTTTCCGTAGCAGAAGGTGTTACCTTTTGTAAATCATCCTTGCTCAGCGTGCGGGTGCCGCGGCCTTTCATCTGCTCGAAGTAATTACTGCTGTGCACATCCCGCATGAAGAGCAGGCACTCGATGGGCTTTACATCCGTACCGGTCGCGATCATATCCACGGTAACGGCTATACGTGGGTTGTAGTCATTCCGGAACGAGCTGAGAACAGCTTCCGGATTCTGTGCGCTGTAAGTGATCTTTCTGCAAAAATCGTTTCCTTCGCCGAATTCTTCCCGGACGATCTGCACAATATCGTCTGCATGACTGTCTGTTTTGGCAAAAATCAGCGTTTTGGGGACTTCTTTCCGGTAGGGGAACAGCGTGGTATGGAGTGCTTCTTTGAAGGTGCGAATCACAGCACGGATCTGGCTTGGATTTACGACATCCTTATCCAACTTGGACTGTGTGTAGAACACATCCTCGTCCATCTGCTCCCAGCGTTTTGCGCGCGTCAGGCGGTTACGCCGCTCGATCAACTGCTTCAGGATGGTTGCACCATTTTTCGTCACATCGGTTTCAATCAGATAAATGTCCTCGCCAACGTTAACGCCGTCCAGAACGGCCTGCTCTCGCGTATATTCGCTGACAAAATTTTCATTGAAGTAGCCGATGGTTCGCTTATCCGGCGTAGCGGTCAGGCCGATGATAAACGCATCAAAATAGGAAAGCACTTGACTCCATACATTGTAAATAGAACGATGGCATTCATCTACAATGATACAGTCAAAGAACTCCGGCGGAATTTTGGCATTGTAGACGACTTCTTTTGGTGCTTTGCTTTCGGCGGTGACATATTCCGCAAAGGGAATCTCTTCCGCCTGTTCGTCCAGTTCTTCCCCTTTTAGAATGGAATACATCCGCTGGATCGTACTGATGCAGACCTGTACATCCCCGGAAATATAAGAGTTTTTTAACCGGCGTACACCATACAATTCCGAAAAGCTGCGAGGATCGTCATTGGGCTTGTAGGCCATGAACTCGCGCTCGGCCTGTTCACCAAGGCTGCGGGTATCTACCAGAAACAGGATGCGATTCATTCTGCCGTATTTCAACAGCCGATAGGCGGCAGTAATGGCTGTAAAGGTCTTGCCTGCGCCGGTTGCCATCTGCACAAGAGCGCGCGGACGATTTTCTGAGAACGAAGTGTCCAGACCATGAATTGCACCGATTTGACATTTGCGGAAGCCCGATTCATCCAGCTGCGGGATACGCTTCAGATTGTTGCGCACAGTATCCGGTTCAGCAAGCCAGCGTTTCAACGTCTCCGGGCGGTGGAACGAGAATACCTTGCGCGAACGATATTTAAGATCTGCGTAATCGGTAAAACGCACCAATTCGCCAGTGGCTTCGTAGGCAAACCGAACCTTGTGCTCCCGCTTTACCCATTTGAACTGGCTATTTGCATAGCGGCTGGACTGCGTTTCCACATCTGTCAGCGCTTGACCTTCTTCGTCTTTCTTTGCCTCTACAACACCAACTGGCACTCCCTCAATGAAAAGTGCATAATCCACCGGACCGGTATTGGTAGGGAACTCGCGCACTGCAACACCGGAAGCAACCGTCAGATTTAGTTGTTTCAGATCCTGAATTGTCCAGCCACTTTGCCGCAATCTGTTATCGATCTGTTCCCGCGCTCTTGCTTCCGGAGTCATAACGATGCACCTGCCTTTGCTATCATAGGGCAAACTGTTGATACCTCTATTTTATAAGATGCAACACAATATTACAAGTGTTTCCTTTTTATAAATTTTAAAGCGATATACTTCATGAGAATTTTTCAAAGTACTTGAAAATACGTAAAATTCATGGTATAAATTATACGAAACAATTGCTGATTAGTATCTGCTGCTCAACAATATCTAAATGGGAGGTGCCTGCCATGACCGCCGTGATCTACGCCCGCTATTCCAGCGACAATCAGCGTGAAGAATCCATCGAAGGCCAGATTCGTGAATGTACGGCTTATGCCGAAAAGAACGGCATCACGGTCATTAAGCACTACATTGATCGTGCATTCTCCGCAAAGACAGACAATCGCCCGGAGTTTCAGCAGATGATCAAGGACAGCGAGAAACGGTTGTTTGACATTGTGCTGGTCTGGAAACTTGACCGCTTTGCCCGGAACCGTTACGATTCTGCACATTATGAGTACCAGTTGGAGCGAAACCATGTCAAGCTGGTGTCCGCTACTGAACCAATTTCAGATGGTCCAGCAGGTATTATGGTCAAAAGTATGCTCACCGGCATGGCTGAATATTATTCCGCAGAACTTTCTGAAAAGGTCGTGCGCGGCATGACCGAGAATGTTCTGAAGGGCAAATATAATGGTGGAACGATTCCCATCGGCTATACAGTGGACGAGGAGAAGTTCTTTCAAATCGACCCTTTGAAAGCTCCCTTTGTGGTAGAAGCCTTTCAGCGGTATAACGATGGTGCGACCATGAAGGAACTGATGAACTGGCTGAACGACAGTGGCGTGACCACCAACCGCAACCAGAAGTTCACCTATAACAGTATTCAAACTTTGTTGACGAATCGCCGCTATATCGGAGAGAACCGTTTTAAGGACATTGTGATGCCAGACAGCATCCCGGTTATCATTGAGAAAGAACTGTTCGACAGTGTGCAGGACAAAATTGTCAAGAACCGCCGCGCTCCGGCTCGTCACAAAGCGGAGGACGATTATTTGCTGACGACCAAGCTGTTCTGTGGAATGTGCGGTGCGATGATGTTCGGGGAGTGCGGAACGAGCCGGAATAAGAACGTCCACCACTATTATAAGTGTGCCAATGCCAAACGCACCAAGACCTGCAAGAAAAAGACCGTCCGTAAAGAGTGGCTGGAGGATTTGGTAGTCAACGAGACCATGAAGATGATTCGTGACGATGACTGTATCCGGTCTATTGTGGATGCGGTGATGATTCTTCAGGAACAGGAGAACACGGTGCTGCCTCTGCTGGAGAAGCAGATGAAAGACATTGAACGGGGCATTGAGAATCTTCTAAATGCGATTCAAGAGGGCATCCTGACCAGCTCGACCAAAGGACGCTTGGAAAAATTGGAAGCTCAGCAGAAGGAACTGGAGATCCGCATCGCGGAAGAAAAGCTGGCAAAGCCGAAGGTCAGTGCAGATTTTGTAAAATTTTGGCTCACCAACTTCCGCAAGCTCGACCCGAACGTGAAAAGCCACAGGGAGACGCTTATCAATACATTCGTGAATGCTGTTTATCTCTATGATGAAAAAGTTTTGA
>OGXJ01002516.1_pt1 | contig 12049 bp, 10 predicted proteins | sample 1576231 | NCBI WGS metagenome assembly OGXJ01 (sample SAMEA3541539, study PRJEB24748) | human gut metagenome | biome: human gut; feature: human-associated habitat; material: faeces | place: China | collected 2012
CTGGCAGCCTGAGTTCACAGATAAAACACTCTCCAGGAAACCCGGGGCGGTTCACCATTCCTGTCAACACAACCACTTTGCCTGAGACAGCGTCGATGTTTTGGACTGGCCCATTCTAAATGGCTTAGTCACTATGTAGCTAACACATCACTTGCCCACATCATCCTCTCACCACGTTTTGCCATTATCCGGTATGGCACAACCCATAATTTTAAAGTCTCTGAAAAAGCAAAGTGCTGCGGTATCGGTTGGCTAAAGTCATCATGCGCAGGGTAAATCAGGTACATTTCGCCTGTTCCGCCAAGGTATTTTTGGCCGTAGGCAAACATTTGATAGAAGTCGGATTGCGCTAGCCCATAAAGTGATTTTTTTTGCTGGCTGCTATTCACCTGCTTCCATTTTGTATCCATCACCATTTTGGTTTGAATCGGTTGCCGAGATTGAATCAGCAAGTCTGGGCGAAGCTTAAAGCAATCTTTGAGTCCATGCTTTACCAAAGAATACGTTGCTGCTTGAGAAAAAACTTTTAGGTGAGAAGGTAATTCGTAGGGTAGGGTCTGTGCCACAAAGGATTCAAATACCGCTTCCATAGGAAACAAAAGTGATATCGCTTTGGTGTTTCCTTGCAATGCACTTGGGCTCATTCCTCTCAGGATCAACTGCGCCCAAGCTATTGGCTCGCTGTAATGAGTCATACCACGCTCAATGCGTAAGCTGTTCAGATCGCTCTCTATATCCCTACTAAGTGGAATACCGTCAAAAGCAAAGCACAGTTCGTAAAGCCAGCGTTGATTCTCTGATGACAGCTTCAGTCTAAGTAACTTATCCAGTGTGGAGTGTAAGAGCCGATTGGCAGCACAATCAGGCATATACTCATCATAATCGACACAAAACTTATGGCGATTCACCGCGTTATGTCGCAGTTGTGCAGAGAGCATCAGTTTGCCCTTCATAAAAGCCAGATTACCTTTCTCACTCACATAGTCGGAGCGTAAACCTTGTTTAAGCAATTGGCTGACGCTTTGCAAAAATTGGCTGATAAAAATCTCGAGCAAAGGCATGCGTTGCGCCTGAAGAGTGGCCTGCTGGGTTTGAATGTGTCGAAACCTAGGTAGGTGACTTAGCATCGTAATGAATGTTTCTCGCGCACTCGCAAGCGTGAGGTTTTTACCAATCTTGGGCAGTATCTCAAGCTGCAAACCGTGAGGTGTAGAAAGCATCCCCGCGTAGTTTTGTACCTGCAGCAATTTGAAACCTGAACGAGAGGTGAGTTTGAGAAACTGGCTTCCTTGCTCACTTGTTAGGCTAAGTGTTTCTAAATAATCAAAGACCTGTTGAGGCACCAACTTTGCGCCAACTGAAGCCGCTTTTCCACTCCCCAACAGGTCATATTCAAAAATTGAGATAACTTCACTCATGGTTTACGACCTGCTCATCAGGAGTGGTCCGCTGTGGCTGATAAATTGAACGATAAGCCTTTGGCATATTCCAGACCCCTTGATCGAGATCTTTGAGCTCGTAAGTTGTTGATTGCTGATCATGGCGTCGTAAACCATGGTTGTTACCAAAAAGCGTATCGAGATCGTCAGTTTTCTCAATCACGAATTGCTGGTTGTCGTCTTGCTTTTGATTGTCTGCCAGCACCAACCGGATCTTGTTCCAGTCATCGAAAAAGTATTCCTGTAAAAGCGGAATGATCTTTTTCTGAAATGCGATCTTCAATTGTTTAAACGCAGTTTCTTCATCACCGGTATCGAGAGCATTTTTTACCGGCATAAAGAATGCATGTCCTAGTGTATGCTCACGATCGTAAAGAGCTTCGATGCGGCTATTGAGTTTTTCTAACAACGACTCAAGCTCTATGCCTTTCACCTTAGCTCCACTCAGTAAAGAAAGATCTGGCATCATTTCGACAAAGTCAAAGCGACGGCGCAAAGCCGTGTCCAGCAGAGCTAAAGAACGGTCTGCTGTATTCATGGCTCCGATGATGTCGACATTGGCGGGCACGCTAAAGTAATCACCGCTATAAGACAGTTGCAGACTCATTGCATTGGGCATACCCGCACGCTTGTCTACTTCAATGAGTGAGATTAGTTCGCCAAAGATCTTGGATATGTTTCCGCGATTGATCTCATCAATGAAAATGGCGTAGCGATGTGCTGGATCGGCATTAGCACGTTGGCAAAGGCGCATAAAAATACCCGGCTCAATGGGATAAGATATATTGCCACTCTCGTCAGAGCGTGCACGCATACCTTCAATAAATTCTTCATAGCCGTAAGATTGGTGGAACGTAACAACCGCAAAACGCTGGATGGCTTCGGCAGATTTTGGACCACGTTTAAGTTCGGCGTAGAGCGCTAACAAATCCTCCACTTGCTCGAGCTGTGAATCAACTAGAAACCATTCGCTGTTATCCGTTTTGTCAAATACGGCAGGCTCACGCCGATTTTTATAATCAACAGTTAACGATTCGGGAATTGTATAGGCTTGCAAAGCCTTCCAGGCAGTATTCGATAGATTGCCATTACGACCGTTTAATAATGCCTTACGTTGAAACCACATGTGTTCAATAATTTGGCGAACTTTGGCTAGTTTCCCAAGATCGAGCAGCACCAGCGTTATAACCTGCATCCAGTTCAACGATTCAAGACGAGAATCCAGCCAGGCTTCACGATCAGCAGGAACTGCATGAGAAGTATACTCTTTCATTTTTTGCTGCAACGTGAAGGTCTTGCCAGTGCCTGGAGGGCCAAAGAAGATCACGTTAGTTGGTGAATGTGGAATAGTCTTGTTCTCGATGGGCTCACTGCTTGCTACTTTCTCTTGCTTCTGTTCATTATCGCGCTCACGGAGCAATTCATAGATATGCCAGATAGCCATATTCACGTAATAGGGATCTGTGTCAGGAGATTGGGCGTGTATGGCTTGTTTCAATTCATAGTTTTTCTGTAACCAATTTCCAGTCAGTACCAAACCGAGATGGAAGCGTTGATTTAGGAATTCTGCTGTTTTATTGAAAGCATTCTCATCCACAGTACTGGTGTAGTTTTCTGGCGAGAACGCGGCAAAGACACGATTTCTTAAACTCCAATACATGCGTTTAAGCTGTCCGATCTTTTTGGCCTGCTGCAGTGCAGTGCCTACGTATTGGTAGGTAACTTCATTTGGTTGTTGACGAACACGTTCGGTGAGTTCTCTAAGCAATGGGAGGCTTTGCTGATATTCTGCTAATGATGGAACGCCCTGACGAATACTGGCAATACCGTTATCACGTTCATACCAGAGCCTCTTGACTAAATCATCCGTTTCAGGCTCAGCAAAAGTTGAGGTTTGTTGTAGCAAGGTCGTAAATTCCCGGTATCGCTGCTCCCACTTGGAAGCTGTGTAATTTTTATCTTTCACCAGGGCATCAATCAATTCTCTGATCGTCAGCTTGCCTGCTTCGACACTATCTACAAGATCCATCGTGATATTTCCTCAGCTATTACATTACTTACTAGGCAGCTAGTCTGCTGTTTTATAATCTATATTACCAAGCATGCAATTGTAGCCAAGCGCCATAAGTAAGATTTTCAATGTACAATACATGTTTTTCATAAAAATGATTTTGTACTCTCGAACGGATTTTGGGCGCATTCACCTTCAGTCGCACTTCTTGCATTTCACAATGAGATAACGGGATTCCTGATTGCGTACACCACGACGAGTGCAGGAAAAATCACTGACGCTCTTTGAATCTATCTTCGCTGGCAACTCACCAATGAACCCCAAGGGCTTCTGGTACTGCGTGCTTCGTCCGGTGACACAAAGCGCTTACATTGCCCATGGCATCCATCATCAACTGATCCAGAACAGGAGTGTCGAAATACACCTTTCGGGTACACTACAACACGTTATATTCCGGCATATCGGGAGCAGGTCAGAAGTGACGGTCATCAGATCGGGCAAGCTATCTATCATTGCAGCCACCGGGGTTCATCCTCCTGAGGCAGGAAAAGGCTGAGACGACGCACGCGTGTGGTTGATTGACACCACAGTGCGAATTCGGTGAATGCGAGATCACGGTACAATTCCGCACCACACTACACAATCAATACCCCGGGTTTTATTTAGGAGTGCGGATATCCGGTGTCGCGCCTTTGTGTCACGAACGGGGCAGGTGCGAAACACCGGATAAATGCAGGTTAGCAATACCTCTGAACGCCCTGCGCAGAGCGGCGATTTTGGATTAAGTACTCGCACCTCCGCAGTCCTCAAACAAGTCTGGCTGGTAGCTGTAAACATACTTTGTACATACCGCTCTGCAATAAATCCCCGTACCACAGGTTTCACAGAACTTCTTCCCATGAAAAAACTGCTCACACATCACACAATGCCATTCCAGCACGACCGGTAATGGCGATAAAAACATCGCCATATCCTCAATGTAAGGGTGGGACTTTTCCGGATTCAGCACCACACAGTCCGCCTTCTGTTGCTCGCTCAGGGCATGTAAATCGTGCTCAAACCACGCCCCCTGAGCATCTGTCTGCAGAATCAACCGACCACGACAGGAAAGGCAGAAACAATGCCGGATATTTCTGCTGAACGCAGAGTCGGCACTGATAATGTGCTCACCCGGCGTGATCCCCAGCCCCGTTTTTATACCGTTCATTCTGCTACCCCCTCCTCACTGAAGCGCCCGGTCTGGCAGTGTGTGCAGTACTGCTCCCCATAATAATCGTGGTGACATTGTCTGCAGTGCCAGCTGGCTTTACGTACTACGGGTAAGGCATCCGGTACGAATTGCTGCAGACGTTTAATCAGTTGTATCTCCCTGCGTTCCGGTCTGACATAAGGGCACTCATGACCGTGCTCAGCCAGCCCTTCGCCAGTGTGTTCAAACCAGGGACGCTCGGTATCGTATTGCGGGTGGTATCTGAGCACACTGCCGCAAAGGTGGCAGGTGTAGCGGTCGTAAGGCGCAGTCGGTGCGGTACGGGCCCCCGTCAGACGTCCGTTGCCATCAAGTGCGAGAAAGGATTTTGCGTACATAGTATATGTTCCTCAGCGCCAGACGACACGCAAGCAGCAACCGTCCCGGTACGGGCAACGTGGTCAGAGTGTGAATGGCGGTTCAGTTAAAAAATCTGGAATGGGGTTGAGGTAAAACAGGCAGGCTGCTGTTACAGCACTGTGGTTGTCACACAATGGCCCACCGACGTAAAAAACTGTCAGCAAGCAGAGATGGACATCCAGCGCATGCAACACCGTTGCAGCCATCAGGGGTTTTACTGGTGTGTCATGTATGGTTAAGTCTCCGTATGGTTTCGTTCATACGGAGTAACCACATCGTAAAAAATGCACATTGCCTCTGAAGTGGCCTCCGGAACCGGCTGCAAAGATTAGAGCCAGCCCGCAGTTCTTGCTCAGAACCTTATACCTGAGAACATATCCCCGGCAGGGTGCTGTCCAGTCGCGGCCGCCCCCGGTGACTTTTTTCAGGAAGCCTGCTGCAACCAAGAACGATGCCACATTCTTTCTGTTCTCGTTTGGCAAGGTAGCTAATGGCATAGCGTAAAGCATTCACCGCTTTGTGGTCTGAATAGTGAATGACGTGATTAATGTTTACCGGATAATTTTTATTAAACCGGCACCAGTGGTAGTAACCATTACCATCGGTAACCCGCCTCCAGATATCTCCCATCAATCTGGATACCAGATACGAACTCCTGTGGATCTGACCGTTCAGATAACCCACAAAATGAATGTGAAGCCCTTTACGTTCCGTATATTCCATCACCCAGGCATACCCGAGCAGTTTCTCTCCCACCTCGTTAATCAGTTGCAGCATCTCCGCGCACATGGCGTACCTGCAGGCACATCTGTAGCTGAGGGTGTTTTTTCGGTAAGCAAAATCCATTCTGAACGGTAACAGTTTCGAATAGACCCCGAATAATGAATCCAGATGCTGGTTAAAGTGCTCCAGGAGCTGGGGAGCCATTTCGTAAGCGGGATTGGTGTTATAAGTTTGCATGTTTCTTCCTCGTGTTCTGTAACACAGGAAGAAGCGTTGCCGTAATTTTTGAAGAAGATGTTCTCAGGTAGTAGGGTGAACGTGTTTCCTCCGGTAACGACTTCCACGGGTATCAGAACCAGGCAAAGAACAGCATACGTAACAGCCATACAGCGCATATAACGCCTGAAGCTCTGTTAACCAGGCTGCAGCGGAAAGGCCTTTATAACGCGTGTGGGCAATCACTTTTTCCAGTGAACAACAGAGGAACTTACGCAGGTTTTAACTTCCATTACCCTCTCGTTATTTGGTACTGTGATTAACGTCAGAATGCCCTGACATTATCCCGAAAGTCTTTCCACTTCCCTGTTTCTCCGGTAATAAAATATTTTAAATGCTGAAGGTATAAAGCCATAACCAGATATTGCAATTAACGTAGCATTACACATATCAACGTACCAGATAAGTAACAGAGGTACAGGATTGAACAACACGCCGGAAGACTGTTTAATGACATAAGGTATACTCTTTTACGAGTAAGATTATGTATTACCACTAATACTCATCAGGTGAGTTGCAGGAGCAGATTATTAACAGAAATCCTTCAAACACAGTTATCCATGATATTAACACGGGTGAAGCCATACTCTTGGCTATAAAGATGATGACGGGATCAGAACAGTTATTAATCCATACAACAAAATACAGAAAACAACAGAAAAAAAATAACAGACATTACTTAACAAAGAACATTACAGTCAGTGTGTACATTACAGATTTATATTCAGGTGTTGCGGGACTACATTACAGCAGAGAGGGGTAAGGACAGAGTTACAAGTACTACTAGAGAGAATATCACTGCACAGATACTTCTATGAGTATATCTTTATGAGAGATCCGTCTACAGGATTGGGTTATAAGGTGTATTTACAAGGTATAATCACAGGATCATTTACATGACCATACTTCTGTAAATAATACTAATTAACCTTAATTATTTTTTTATGGTACATGAACTACCTGTAGCTGTAACGATAAACAAATCACCCAAAATGAAAAATACTGGTTATCACAGTTCAGAGAACTCGTATGAGTGTCCCCCTGAGCAATGCTTCATTTTCTGTGATTCTGTGTGATAGAGTTATACTGAGTACAGTGGCAGTAACACTGCTTTCCATCACTTGAGGATAAAATTCATTAAAAAATTAATTGCATGAATTAACAGCTTTTTTTATGAAATGTTATGCATCTCAACCAATATGATTAACAGAAAACTTCATCATGACAACACGTATAACGTTCAGTATGACCAGTGATGAGACGCTGCGAATTGTGGATGAGTACTGTCATACCCACAAACTTTCGCGCTCTAAGGTAATCAACGCATTACTCAGCGCCACAGCACCTGTCCTTAATGATATTAACTGTTATTATCAACTTGCAGGCGAACTGCAGTCACGCTTATTAAATGGAGTGTATCAACGGGATCTTCCTCGCAAACGCAATGTCGTCAGTGCAGAGAAGTATTGTCTGGAAATCTGGGAAAACAAACTTTTCACCAGAAGAATCCTGGAGTTTGACAGTTCAAATGGTGTTCTGTACGCGCTGAAACATAAAAGACACTATCGCCGGGATAAGATGATTGGAAGGGTTGAAAGTCGGTGTATCAAAGACATTTGCGAATACCAGATGCAGCTATCCGGGGAGAAGACGAAATATGCCTGTTTTATTTATATCGAAAGAACAATATACAATCACGATAATCCATCTGATAAAATACCTGTAAAAGCGGCTGTTGGTAATGCAGTCATCCTGCTGGCAAAGGATGTGATATATAACGAGTACTTTTTTGATTTGCGGCAGTCATTTTTTGTGAGCGTTACAGATCTGATGGTCTCTGGCGCAAAAGGTATTCCGGAGACACAGACATATCCGGACGTTTATTGCTGGATCCCTCTTTTTTCCATAAATTCCGGCGTGCTCATTACCCCTGTATATAAAATTGACCCTCTGAAACCCGTAACGGTAAAAAAACCGGATAAGATCACTGTTGTTTGTAATTACAGAGAATAATTTCAGCCTTCTACCTTCACCGCGACAGTGTTTACCTCTGCTTTATCTTCCGTTCAGTAAATACAAACCACCGCTCTGGCAGGTACAGGGCGTGGTTTATCTCCGATACTCCCCTGTGCAGTAATAATCATCACTGAAAATACTGATCCCGTCACGGCAAAACGCCATCCCATATTCCGGCAACACAAAATCATCTTCCGTTTATACCGGCTTCACTGACAAAACAGACAACCTGTATTGCCTGTACACAACAGTTTCTCTCCTGGCAGGAATATTCCCCTACTCATTTTTTACGTTTCTCCCCGGTTGTTATGCCGGTGAAGGTGGTGCGTCATTTTCATCACCAACGCCGGTTGAGATTAACAACATCCGGAGGAACATTCTCATGAATACCCCAGTTTCACTGATGGATGACCAGATGGTCGACATGGCGTTTATCACTCAACTGACCGGCTTAACCGATAAGTGGTTTTATAAGCTCATCAAAGATGGTGCCTTTCCGGCCCCCATCAAACTCGGCCGCAGCTCCCGATGGCTGAAAAGTGAAGTGGAAGCCTGGTTGCAGGCGCGTATTGCACAATCCCGTCCGTAATTCCTGACCGTTATCCGTTCAACCGCAGCGAATACACTATCCGGCCTCCGGAGGCATTCTGCTGCGTGCTAAAGGAGAGAATATTATGCAAAAACTTGAAAACCGGTGTGATCTGCTGCTAATTCAGCATCAGAAATGGATGGCAAGTGTAACCCGGTTTATTGTCGCTCATGGAATGGGCTCTCCGCATCTTCATGGTTATCACCGCCTGACCCTGGCCCACTTTTTTCTACCGGAAAAAGGCACCATCATCTCAGTGGCACCACAGGGACTCTATCAGGTCGTCAACCCGGGAACGCCACCGTTCATTCCTGCCATTCAGGAAGGGTTAATGACCAGCATTCAGACCCATGAAATCATGCTGCTTACGCATTTTAATCTGGGCGGCGTTTTACTCAGTGAGCTACATCGTCTGGGCGAAAGCCGGCTGGCAAACAGGCTGAACAGCCTGCTCCGGCGTTTCGACGATCGTGATCTCTACCACACGCTGATATGGCTGTGCTGGTATGATCTGATGTGTGCCCACTCCATGCAGCCCTGGACTGAAGAGTTAAAGCATAAATCACATGCAGAGCTTGAAAACTGGGCTGTGGCGCGCAAACGGGAAAAGCGCGAGCTGGAACTGATGATTGACGAGTACCTGTTATACGCCTGTTGATTCATAACGTTCCCGGGGTTCCTTCCTCATCGTTACACACAGCCGGACGGCTATCTATGGCTGTCCGCCAAATGACCATCGCCGCATTTCGTTCCGCTGAAAACGGTACGTAGTCAGTGATACCGGAATTTCCGGAGAGGGCCGCAGGTATATTGCTTCTGTGCAATTGATGCTTATTTACATTGGATGTAGTTATTTCTGCATCCAATGCTATCGGAAAGAGATTAACCAGCAAATGGTTCCTCAAATCGTATTGATATTTACCCGGCGTATTGAGCACCACCATCTGACACTCCGTTCCCGCATCAAACGACTGGACCGAAAAACGATTTACTTTTCACGTGCTGTGGAAATTCACGAAAAAATTATTGGGTCATTCATCGAAAAACATATGTTCTGATGACTGGAGTCATCCTCCAGAAATATACGTCAACTGAACAATATCGATTTTTATGGGATTCTATACACTTTTCCATATCCCTCTGAAAATCAGTCATCAGCTCACCAACACCTCTTCTGAAACTTGTATTAAACTTATTGCTTAAATAGATGATATAACATCTCTTCCATTGCACTGAATCGGCGAAAACTGCCGTTTCAATAATCTCAACAATATTATTTATCGGCTAAATTTATCAGTAAACAATGGAATGTCACACTGATGAAATGAACATTCAGAGTAAGATGATAAAATTCATATAAACGCCATTGCTGAATATTATTTATTTCATACAGATAAACGATAAAATACAAAAGGGTATATTTCTCAATGTAACAGTCAATTATTCATCTCCACTGGCGAGCACGGTCAGCACACAAACAAAGTGAGTCCTCCTGCTTAGTCATTGCGTATCAAAAACTAAAAAACAAAAGATTCTGCAAACAACGTGACATTTTTTATGACATTTCCCGAATACATGTATATCAATAAACGGTAGTCATCGTTGAATTAATAAGTCTTACAGAGCTATACGTAGCTTATAAAACCACTCAACGACCATCATCACCTGACTATTTAGCGGGAGTATCGTCTGTATAAATCCATAAATAATAACACCTGTTATTAAAATAAGAATGCTGTCAGCCGTAAACTATTAACACAACACCTGTCCACTCTATCTGTTCTTTTAACTCAACCGGCGTCGAAAATATTTCCTGATTAGTGCATCATAGTCTTCTTTTTTCTTTCTCAACCATCAAACCAAACACAACATTCACAACCACACAATAAAACAAAACCAAAAACATAAGATTAACAATGCCAGTCAACAGGAAAACACTGAATATTGAGGTGCGCTGTAACCTGGACAGCGCATACGGCGCATGTGATCAACACAGCCCATTCTTTTCTGTCATCCCCCAAATGCAGAACAAACAATCATAACCAAATGAATATAAAAGAAAATATGATTTTTCACCATCATAAAAACATCAATGTATCTTTATATAAAAATACTGATAACATGACATAGACATTTAAAAACATAAACAAATCACAACAAAAACATTTGATAATCACTTAGTGACAAAATAAAATTGAGACGATTTTGTTATAAGAGAGGCGACATGGAGTGAGATAATGAATAACGAACAGATGCTTATCAAATGCAAAGATCCCCGTAAATGTCGGTTTTATGCCGAATATCTGAATCACAAATACCCCAATGAATTCCCTCAGTTTGCGCCTGACAACCCACAAAACTGTATCAGAAATGTTAATTCGTTTTTAAAAGAAAAGTATTATAAAGATTCAAACAATTCTTTTGGTGTTTTTGGTTCGACTGCAGAAGAAGCTCTCAGCAAAGAAATTAATGAACTTGAAATTATTGCAGGGCAGGCAATACTGCCTGAAGAGAGTTTTCTCTGGTTGAAAACTGACGAACTTGCGACTTTCTTTACCTGGACTACTATTTATCTGTCGAAGGAAGACCATACAAAATTCCCGAAAATAAACCATAATTCATCAGGAATAAAAAACGGAATTGAAGTCAGGAAAATACGAACAGTTACCGATGAAACGTTAAATACTTACAAAAAAAGTAACCTTCCGGATAATCCATCATCCCATAACGAACGAATAAAAGTAATCATTTCATATTTTGACTCCTGCCATTCTTTAATTAATAAAAATGCAAAAAGCATATACCTCGAGGAACTCAGACAGGCGTGGCTTAAAAAGAAAAGCGCTTGTCAAAAGTTTAAGTGGCTCCTTCCTGACGATGATGAAATGTGTCAGTGGTTCTGGACAAGACTGAAACAAAAACAGGATGAAAAACATCCAGTACATAACCCAGTGACCCGGTGGTTCATACCATCTTCAACGAAAGAATATTATCTTGCCTCTCTTGTCGCCTTTGCTTTATGGAAAGAAGCGCCTGATACCATTGAACTGTTCAGAACACGAATAAATCATGCCTGGCATCAGAAAAAACAAAAGGACAAATATCGGAGTGATGGTAAAAAGGCCATTAATATACATATAAGAAGCAATGTGAAAGAAATGCTTGATGAGCTCAGAACTGTTTACGGTCTGAGAACAGGAGAGTTTTTTGAAATGCTGATTACAGAGAAATATCTTGAACACAAGCGAAGGAAGTAATTCATTACCTGTTACATTCTAAATAATCTCAGACAGATATTATCTCCGTGAATCCCCCGCCACCTTTCCGGTGCGCGGGGTTTTGTCTTTTTTCACCGGGAATACATGTATGAATCCGTCTGATGCCAT
>OGXJ01002517.1_pt1 | contig 12049 bp, 13 predicted proteins | sample 1576231 | NCBI WGS metagenome assembly OGXJ01 (sample SAMEA3541539, study PRJEB24748) | human gut metagenome | biome: human gut; feature: human-associated habitat; material: faeces | place: China | collected 2012
AGGAGCCTATTTCGGAAAATGGCGGTACTAAGTTTAATACCTGGATGGACGTTATCGGTTCGAGCGATCGTAAACTGATTGTGAACTACCATGCTGTAAAAGTGGATGGTAATGAGGTCATTATTAAACCTCACAGTCGTAAATTGGATTTCGGTACCGACTATTTTGTACTTATAGACAAGGAAGCGATACAGCATGACGGATTCAAAGGTATCACTACTTCCAAATGGTTTTTCACTACCCGTCCGGAACCGGAAGTGAAAACTACGGTCAGTGTAAGTCATACGGATGCGAATGCGGACTTTTATACTTTGCAAGGCGCCGTGGATTTCTTTACAAGAAATGCGGTAGAAGGTGAAAAGACCATTATGCTTGATGAAGGAAAGTTTGAAGAAATTGTCAATATCCGTAATTTGAGCAACCTTACCGTTAAGGGAGCCGGAGCGGATAAGACCGAGATACAGTCGGACAATAACAACAACTGGAATCCGGGTATCAAAGACGGTTGCGACAGCGGCCTTGCCGATGCTCTGAAACCGGGAATGGATATTCCCTATGTCGACGGACGTAATCAGGGCGGCGGAAGGGCCGGTGTATTGATAGCCGGAAAAGCGGATAAAATTCGTTTTGAGGATGTCAGTATGCGTTGCCTGTATCCAACGAAGACGCAGGCGGAAGTGTTGTGCATTCGTAACAAGAGCGATAATGCCACGGCATTTGTACGCTGCAGATTTTATAGTCAGCAGGATACATTATTGCCGGGTGGCGGTTATAACTGGTTTTATCTTTAGCAGCTTCAACATCACCTTTTTCCAAAGCAGCTTCGATAGATGCCATGAATTTTTTTGTGTTGATTTCAGCCAAGCTCAAATAAATGATACGTTCGATACAGAAAGCCAAACCGATCACCAAAGCGATAGCTACCAAACTCATGAAAGATGCAGTACCTTCGATGAATTTAACTTTGATTTCCTTGTGAATACCACCTTCTTCTGCAGCAGGAGCAGCAGCTGTAGTAGCTTCAGCAGCAGGAGCAGCTTGTTGTTCAGTTTGTTCTGCTGCAGGAGCGTCTTGAGCCTGAGCAAGTTGAATTGAGCCAAATGTAAAGGCCCCAATCACAGCAACAATTGCAAATAACTTTTTCATTGTGTGTCTAATTTTTAAGATTAATTAATTAATTTATTTATTATAATTTGTTGTTTTATCTCCATTTTATCACACTGCGGAGAGACGGGGATTCGAACCCCGGATACCCTTTAGGGGTATACACGCTTTCCAGGCGTGCCTCTTCAACCACTCGAGCATCTCTCCAATAGAGGCCTCTTTCAAAAACGGCTGCAAATTACAAAAAAAATGCGAACCACAAGCGTTTTCAGCTACAAATGTATTCTTTTTTTCGTTCTTGCCCTTCATTCTCCCCGTTTTATCTTTAATAAAATCTCAAAATTAATAAACTTTAAAATCTTTCCGATGTTATTTGAGCATTCCAAACACTTTTAAAGCGTTTTCCGAAGTAACGTCTCCAACAGCCTCAGGAGACATCCCGTAAATTTCAGAAACCTTCATCAAAGTATCCTTCACATAGGCGCTTTCATTCCTCTTACCACGATTCGGGACTGGAGTCAGATAAGGAGAATCTGTTTCAAGAACAATTTTTTCTAATGGTATTCCTGCCAAAATTTCCGGAAGGTGGGACTTCTTAAAAGTAACCACACCATTAATTCCAATGAAGAAATCGGAAAACTCCAATACACGGGTAGCTTCTTCTGCCGTTCCTGTAAAGCTATGGAATATTCCTCTTAAAGGAGTCTTTTTGTAAGGTTCCAGCACCTTATATATATAATCAAAAGCATCCCGGCAATGGATTACTATAGGAAGATCATATTCCAAAGCCCAGTTGACTTGTTTATCCAGTACTATTTGCTGCTCTTTCAGGTAAGTTTTGTCCCAATAAAGATCCATGCCGATCTCCCCTATAGCAACATATTCCTTAGAAAACTTCAATTCGCGAGCAACTATTTCCAATTCTTTTTCATAATTGGCATTGACAGAAGTAGGATGCAAACCAATCATAGGAAAACAGTATCCTTTATAGACGCTACAGGCTGACAGCATTGCTTCAATAGTCGTACTGTCAATATTGGGCATAAATATATGAGTTACTCCGACAGCACGTGCACGCTCAATAACCTGTGGGAAATCCTCTGAAAACTCCTCCAAAAAAAGATGGGAATGTGTATCTATCAATCTCATTCGTTTACTTTTTCTATTCGTTTCTCACCAGTACGATAATAATAAATCAGCCCGTAATCACGACATAATTCCAATCGTTTTTCATTGGGAGAAACATCTTCAAACTTTTTTTCCACTTGATTCCATATATCCAAGATCAATTCATCGGCAGTAGTTCGCATAGTAGAAAGAGAATCTAAACTACGGGCAGTTAAAGCCTGCAAATTTTTCTGTCGGTCATAACTATCTGTAAAAATATCATAATGAACTCTAACCTTCGCAATAGTAGGATTATAAATAGGAATCCCCCCTTGAGAAGTTCGTTTGGTTTCTCCATCTATAATTTTTCGCCCCCACTCCACCAAGGCTGCCTCCGTCGATAAATCCGGTACATTTGAACTATCAGTCGGCAAACCATAATAAGATTTATGGGCTGCACGCACTTCCGAGCGAATAACAGCCAGGTTCAATACCTGAATGAAATGAGAAATATACAAACGAGCCATCTTTACATTGGCCTGATGCTTACGCCCTGCTTGCGACTGACGTTCAAAGCATTGGACATAATACGATTGGGCGGCTTCAAATCTCATCAAGAAATTCCGGGCTTCAGTCAACGTCTTTAAAGAAACTGCCAAATCATAGAGGTTATGGGTATCAGCTTTTGCAACCACTGCTTTCAGTGCCCGTATTCTCGCCTGGTCTGTATTTGGTAATCTTCTATAAGGCATAGTTACAAAAAAGCACAGTTAAACTTCTCTGTGTATCAAATTTTCTATTATCTTTTTCAGTTCTTCTTTTTTTTCTTCTGCAATACTGACAGCTGCAAGGCTTTCCATTGCCCAGTTGCTATATTCCAATATCTTATTTTCGCAAACTGCTTTTACACCAATCCGGTCATACAGTTCCGTCACAGCTGCAATTTTCTCTGCCGGCTGGAAAGTCTCTGCGTTTATCCAGCTATTCAACTGGTTATGCTGATCCGCATTCGCATGCTCCAATGCTTTAATCAGCATATATGTTTTTTTATTACAGAGAATATCCCCACCTATATTTTTTCCAAACACTTTAGCATTGCCATATACATCCAGCAAATCATCTTTCAACTGGAAGGCAACACCTATATGCATACCAAAATCATATAAACGATCAGCGTCTTCTACCGAAGCGCCCCCCAAACGAGCTCCAATCTTCAGACTTGCCGCCAACAACACGGCAGTTTTCAGACGAATCATCTCCAGATATTCTTCTGCAGTTACATCATTCCTCTGCTCAAACTCCATATCCATTTGCTGACCTTCACAAATTTCAAGTGCCGTCAAACTGAAAAGATCCATAACCTCTTTCAGAAAAGTCGAAGGACATTCTGCCATAAACTGATAGGCAAGCACCAACATCGCATCTCCCGAAAGGATAGCAGTATTATCATTCCAAACTTTGTGGACAGTTTCTTTTCCTCTACGGCGATCCGCACGATCCATCAAATCATCATGCAAAAGAGTATAATTATGATAAACTTCGATACCTGTGGCCGGAGCATAGATACGGGTCACGTCTTCCTTGTACAAATTATAAGCCAGTAACATTAACACCGGGCGAATTCTTTTTCCACCCATAGATAATACATATTCTACCGGAGCATACAATCCTTTCGGAGTACGCGTAAATTGTAAGCCAGCAATATGAGAATTAAAATTTTCGAGAAGCTCGGAAGCTGTAAACATAATGATAGTAAATTTAGGAGAATAGTAGGAATAAAAAGAGGCTGCCCAAAAGCAGCCTCCTTTTTATATAGATAACGTATTACTGCAATCTAAACATTACAGGCACCGTATATTTAACGCGTACCGGTTTACCGCGCTGCATACCAGGTTTCCATTTCGGCATGGTACCAATCACACGAAGTGCTTCTTTATCCAGATACGGGTCAACACCTCTTATGACTTTGGCATCTACAATACTACCGTCCTTGTTAACAACGAACTGTACTGTTACACGACCTTGCGTACCATTTTCCTGGGCGATAGTCGGATATTTGATGTTCTTGCTCAAGAATTGCATCAAACCAGCCATACCACCATTCGGGAATTCAGGCATTTGTTCTACAACCTCAAAAATGGTTTGTTCTTCCGGTTCTTCTTCTACAACAGTTACAGGCACATATTTTACTTCTACTGCCTTACCTGTTTCTTCTGAAGAGGCGATAACTGTTTCTTCCACATCAGCATCATCCGCTACGATTTCCAACGTTTCGTTAATCGGAGCTACTTCAGGAGGAGGAGGAGCTACTTTTTCTTCCTGTTCAGTGATAGGAACCATTTCTTCTTCAAAATAGAGATCAGTAAGCGCCTGGCTTGTATCAATCTTGATATCGCGCTTCGTCCATTCAAATGCTATAAACATAAAGGCAAGCACAATAACATAACCAATAAGCATCCAAGTCGATTTCTTGTTCTCCAAATCTGCTTTAGGTGTTTTCTTAATTTCCATAATTATAATATTATTTTAACGTGTTTCTCATTTTGGGCAAATATAGTACTTTTTCCGCAAAACGTTCAGCCGTACTATCTTTTTTAAGACAATATGCACCCATTTTTGTTTTTTTTATCCTTCAGAAAGCACACCTGTGCTTTTGTGCCACAAATGTAACGAGATATTTTAAAAATACCGTATCTTTGGCAATAATTTTAAATGAAATGTTGAAAAAGTCATTTATAACGGCGCTACTACTCCTGATTTTCTCCGTTTTACATGCACAAGACGGAACCAGCGCCTTTCAATTTCTAAAACTCCCTTTTTCTGCCCATGCATCAGCATTGGGTGGAGAAAACATTTCTATTATAGAAGATGATTTAACTATGGCTGTCCAGAATCCGGCTCTTCTTTCCTGCGTAGCGGATAAGACTCTCAACTTGAATTACATACTCTACATGGATGGTGTCAACGTTGGTGGAGCCGCATTTGCACGTACTGCCGGGGAGCGTTCCACCTGGGCAATAACCGCACAATATGTAGACTATGGGGAGCTTAAAGAAACGACTGAAGAAAATATTGAAACCGGAACTTTCTCCGCCAAAGATATCTCTATATCGGGTATTTATACCTATGATTTAAGTGATTATTGGAGTGGAGGTGTACGCACCAATTTCATTTACTCCCACTATGATAAATATTCTTCATTTGCTATCGGTGTCGATCTGGGATTAAACTACTATCATCAGGAGTCCGATTTTTCCGCCTCGCTCGTTGCACGCAACCTGGGAGGACAGCTTAAAGCTTTTGAGGAACGGCATGAGAAATTACCAGTTGATGTACAACTGGGATTCAGCAAACGATTGTCACATGCTCCGTTCCGGCTTTCCCTTACCCTACATGACCTCACACACTGGAGTGCCTCAACCACAGCGGCAAACAATTTCGGAAAGAAATTGTTAAATCATATTGCCCTTGGTATTGACTTCCTACCAACCAACAACTTTTATCTGGCAGCCGGATATAATTTCCGCCGCGGAGAAGAAATGAAAATAAACGGTTCCAGTCATTGGGCAGGTTTCACCTGTGGTACAGGTATTCAATTAAAACGGTTGAAACTGGGAATGGCATACGCCAAATATCATGTGAGTTCATCCTCACTTATTTTTAATTTATCATATACCTTATAATATATAATAGCATAACTCAAATATGAAAAAGATAACTATTGCAATCGACGGCTTTTCCTCTTGCGGAAAAAGTACTATGGCAAAAGACCTTGCCCGTGAAATAGGCTACATCTACATCGATAGTGGTGCCATGTACCGTGCAGTCACTTTATACAGTATAGAAAACGGCATCTTTCAGGGAAATGACATCGATACGGAAAGACTTCGAAAAGAAATAGATAATATCCATATTTCCTTTCAATTAAACCCTGAGACCGGGCGTCCGGATACTTATCTGAACGGAGTAAATGTAGAAAATAAAATCCGCAGCATGGAAGTTTCTTCCCATGTTAGTCCCATTGCAACTTTAGGGTTTGTACGCGAAGCAATGGTAGCACAGCAACAAGCAATGGGCAATTCCAAAGGTATTGTCATGGATGGACGTGATATCGGAACTACGGTTTTTCCAGATGCTGAACTAAAAATATTCGTAACTGCCACGCCCGAAATCCGTGCACAACGTCGCTATGATGAATTAAAGGCCAAAGGACAAGAAGCCAGTTTTGATGAAATACTTGAGAATGTAAAGCAACGGGATTATATCGATCAGAATAGAGAAGTAAGCCCGCTTCGCAAAGCAGATGACGCATTGCTGTTGGACAATACTGACATGACTATTCCTCAACAAAAGGAATGGTTGCAAGAGCAATTCAATAAGATCGTTAAAAGATAAAGGAAAAAGGGTGTAGCCCTTCCGAAAGTCCGTTTACAATCTCTATATCAACATATTATATTATGGTAAAAGTAGAAATAGATGAAGGTTCCGGCTTCTGCTTCGGTGTAGTCACTGCAATAAATAAAGCTGAAGAAGAGCTAGCCAATGGAGGCACTTTATATTGCCTGGGAGACATCGTGCACAATAGCCGTGAAGTGGAGCGCCTGAAAGAGATGGGCCTCATCACTATCAATCATGATGACTTTAATCATTTGCACGATGCCAAAGTTTTGCTGCGTGCCCATGGAGAACCACCCGAAACCTATGAAATTGCCCGTCGCAATAATATTGAAATCATTGATGCCACTTGCCCGGTAGTACTCCGCCTACAAAAGAAAATCAAGCAAGAATATACTCAAAAAGATACCGAGGACAAACAAATCGTTATCTATGGAAAAACCGGTCATGCCGAAGTCCTTGGTTTAGTAGGACAAACTACCGGAGAAGCAATTGTCATAGAAAAGTTGGAAGAAGCTAAAAAACTGGATTTCACCAGAAGCATCCGTTTATATTCGCAGACAACAAAATCATTGGACGAATTCCAGAAAATCGTAGAATATATCAAAGAACATATCTCGCCTGATGTCACATTCGAATATTATGATACCATCTGCCGACAAGTAGCCAATCGCATTCCAAACATACGGAAATTTGCCGCTTCGCACGACCTGGTATTCTTTGTGAGTGGCAAGAAAAGTTCCAACGGAAAAATGTTGTTCAGCGAATGCAAAAAAGTCAACCCAAATTCCCACTTGATAGACAGCGCTGAAGAGATAGACAGTTCTCTGCTTACCGGAGCTTCCTCTATCGGAGTATGTGGAGCAACCTCCACTCCCAAATGGCTGATGGAAGAAATTTCTAAGGCCATTCAATCACGACTTACAGGACAATAAGTCATCGTTTTGAAACAACAAATTAACGTTAAATATGAATCACACCCTCAGCTTTTTGCTATCTTTGCCGAGCGAAAATAGGCTGCGTTTCGGCAAAATCAAAAAAAACATTTTGCTTTTGCTCTCAACTTGCACTATTTTTGCGGCAATTATTTAAACCAAACTAAAAGATTGTTATGGGAACAGTTAAGTGCATAGGTATTTTGACATCCGGTGGCGATGCACCGGGAATGAACGCTGCTATTCGTGCGGTAACACGTGCTGCTATTTACAACGGATTACAAGTAAAAGGTATATATAGAGGTTACAGAGGTCTGGTAACCGGTGAAATCAAAGAATTCAAAAGCCAGAACGTAAGTAATATTATACAATTAGGTGGTACCATCCTGAAAACAGCTCGTTGTCAGGAGTTCACTACTCCCGAAGGACGCCAGATTGCATATGATAATATGAAAAAGGAAGGTATTGACGCCTTGGTTATCATTGGTGGTGACGGTTCATTGACGGGGGCACGTATTTTCGCACAAGAGTTTGATGTACCTTGTATCGGATTACCCGGTACTATCGACAATGACCTGTACGGAACAGATACGACTATCGGTTATGATACAGCTTTGAATACCATTCTGGACGCTGTGGATAAAATTCGCGATACGGCAACTTCTCACGAACGCTTGTTCTTTGTTGAAGTAATGGGACGTGATGCCGGCTTCCTAGCTTTGAACGGTGCTATTGCCTCAGGTGCAGAGGCCGCTATCATTCCAGAGTTCAGTACGGAAGTCGATCAACTGGAAGAATTCATCAAAAATGGTTTCCGCAAATCCAAGAACAGTAGTATTGTAATTGTTGCGGAAAGCGAACTGACAGGTGGAGCCATGCACTTTGCAGAGCGTGTAAAGAATGAATATCCTCAATACGATGTACGTGTTACTATCCTTGGACACTTGCAGCGCGGTGGAAGTCCTACTGCTCACGATCGTATCCTTGCCAGCCGACTCGGTGCGGCAGCTATTGATGCCATCATGGATGGACAACGCAATGTAATGGTCGGTATCGAACATGACGAAGTAGTATACGTTCCTTTCACAAAAGCTATCAAGAATGATAAGCCAATCAAGAAAGACTTGGTAAATGTATTGAGAGAACTCTCTATTTAATTAGAATATAGTGAAATATACAAAAGCGCGGATGAAATTCATCCGCGCTTTTGTATTATAGCCATTTTGCTACAATTTCTTCTGTCTTATCCCATAGTTCCTTCATCTGTACATGATGAAAGAATTTCTCTGAGAGCGGTTTAGGATGGCAACTTACATTCAATGTTCCGGTACGTTTTCCCGCATCTTCATCCAGTAACAAACTGATGGCCGTCGCTGCTCCCTGACGAGGCGTACGTATGAAAGGCCGGAAAAAGATATCCGTCAACGGATCAAACCACATATGCATCGTAATGATTTTTGTGGAAACAATACCCGGATCAGCTGCATTGACAATAATTCCTTTTTCTTTCACCTTCTTCGATAGAGCTATTGTAAACAGGGTCAATGCCAATTTTGTATTACTATAAATCGGAATACGCCAAAAAGCGCCTTTCTTTCCACGCAAAAAGAAGTCAGGAAAATCCAGTTTACCAATGGCATAAGTACAGGACACCATATTTACAATCCGGCTTCCCTCTCCCATCAATGGAAGCAATTTACGGGTCAACAAATAAGGAGCTACATAATTGACACTTACTGTACGTTCCAATCCATCTTCGGTGATACAACGTCTCGTTTCCATGGTGCCGGCATTGTTCATTAACAAGGTGATAACTTCTCCACGCTGAAGAAGTTCATTGGCAAAAGAAGCCGTAGAAGATAAAGAAGCAAGATTGACCGGTACTATTTCCAATGCTATATTTCCTGTTTCCCGCATTATTAACTGACGTTTCTCTTCTGCGATTTCAGGATCACGACACGCCATAATGACTTTATATCCGGCGGTAGCAACAGCGCGTGTAATCTCCATTCCCATACCGCCATCCGCTCCGGTTATAACTGCAAGTTTCTGTTTCATTATCCTTTTGCTTCTATTTTTGTAATTTCCCGCTTCAAGCCAGCCGGAAGTTCTTCGTTCAAATGCTGATGGCATGCCATTTCAATGGAATACATTCGTGCAATACAGTAATTACTATGTTTACAATTACAGATTGCTTTCTCCTCTTCACGCATACGGTTGACAAAGCCCGGTTCATTAAGCAAAGCACGTGCCATCTGTACTGCTTCAAAACCATCATTCAGTACCTCATCTATTTTTTCACGCGAAACTAAACCACCTACATATACCAACGGCATCTTTATTTCTGCCCGAAATTTCAGCGCATCTTCCAGAAAGTAAGCCTCTTTGAAAGGAACGGTAGGTATCATCCACTTCCCTACCATTCGTACTCCATACTTCAGCCACCAGCAATTCATATAATGAGTCATAGAATGAATAGGCATCTGACCACGCATCACATACATAGGAGCCTTACTTACAAAACCTCCACTTAGTACCAATGCATGAGCTCCTGATTGCTCCAGGCGTTTTGCCACCTGCATAGTCTCATCCATTTCCATTCCACCACGAAAACCATCGCGCATATTCACTTTTACCAATACAGCCATGTCGGTTCCGGCAGCTTTCATTACCTCCTCCATTACCATATCCATAAAACGCATTCGATTCTCCAAGGATCCACCGAAGCAGTCCTTACGCCGATTGGTATAAGGAGAAAGAAACTGAGAAATCAAATATCCGTGTCCGGCGTGTATTTCAACGGCATCAAAACCAGCTTCACGAGCCAGATTTACAGCATGACCATACGCGCGTGCCATCTCAGGCAGCTCCTCTTTCTTCAAGCCACGAACAAAAGTAGGTGAGTAAAGATTGAAACCGCTGGAAGCTCCGACAGGAGTAACACCACAGATGCTTTTGTGCGACATATTGCCACAATGTCCCAACTGTATAGCCGCAGCAGCACCTTCGGCATGTACAGCATCGGTCAGCTTTTTTAATCCGGGGATAATTTCAGGCCGCATCCATAATTGGCGGTCGAACGACAAACCACTTTGGGTGACAGCTGCATAGGCCACAGTAGTCATTCCAACACCACCAGCCGCAACTGAACGATGATAGTCAAGCAACATTTGCGAAGGGGCATTACCCGGACACATACTTTCAAATGCCGCTGAGCGGATGGTACGATTCCGTAAAGTCAGCGGGCCAAAAGTTACAGGAGTAAATAACTTGCTCATGAGTATTATTAATGATTTGTGATTTATAAGTAAGAGAAATTAATATAGAAACGGAAAAACACGTTTCCGGTTTCCTACCGCATCTCCAAATTCTTCTTTATAGCGATGCCAGATAGCATTGGCACGAGGAACTAGGTTAGCCACTGTCCACCATAGGAAGACCAGCCCGGAAAGCGACCATGTCAATATAGCCCATCCTGCCCATTCTATAATTTCACCAAAGTAATTGGCAGAAGTGACATAACGATACATCCCCTGCGACGGCAGATAATGCTGCGTATCTCCCGGTTTACGAAGATGGCGAATTACATAATCCGAATACCAGTTGATTCCCATTCCGGTGAAGAACAGCAATACTCCAAGAATAAACTGTGGAGTCTTCAGCCAGTCCAGCGTATAAAGAGTTTCAGGAGCCAGATAAAAAAGCCATTCTCCTTGCATAAAGCCATTCAGAAGGTTGAACAACATTCCCATCATCATAATAGCAAGCGGCATACGGCTCTTTCCCTTCAACAAGAAAGGAAATACAAAGGCGCGCTGGAAATAATGCAATTGGAATAAGAGAAAGAAAATTAAAGGAACAATTGAATTATATCGTGCTGAATTCCACCAAAGTAATAACATCACAATAAACACAGGTGCCTCCATCAGCATCCACGCCAACTTATTATTGATAGAAATGCCCCAAGATGCAGTTCGAAACATTCCATATCCCGCTTTGACAAAATAAAGTGCGATAAAAACAAACAGTGCGATGATGCTCATTGCACCAAGAAATAACTGAAAAGTCCCTTGTTCCATACTTGTTTCGATTTAAGTACGGGCAAAGATATATAAAAAGGAGGAAAAAGAAAACTTCCTCCCCTTAATTAGTTTACAAAGACGTTAGCGAATTATTAAAAAAACAATGAACTTTAAATCAAAGTGATAAGTTCGCAATTTACGTCAGAAATAAGTACAAAGTTACTTACAAAAGGAAACAGGATGAGACATAGTCGTATATTTAGGGTATCTCAGTCCCATACTTAGGGTATCTCAGTATGATACTTAGGGTACCTCAGTCGCATACTGAGATAGGGTTATTATACGCCTCTAATAGTCAACTAGTTACAAAACCGCTTTTAGAATCAATAAATCAGAACAAACAGTTTAGAAAAAACGGTCTCATTACTTTCCGGTTATGAATTAATTCACCACAGATTACACAGATTGACACAGATTCTATTTTAC
>OGXJ01002520.1_pt1 | contig 12043 bp, 10 predicted proteins | sample 1576231 | NCBI WGS metagenome assembly OGXJ01 (sample SAMEA3541539, study PRJEB24748) | human gut metagenome | biome: human gut; feature: human-associated habitat; material: faeces | place: China | collected 2012
CTGGCGCCTGTCAACGCGACGCGCAATGTCGGGCGGTATTTATGCCCGCAAAAACTGTATGTGCTCTTGTCAAACAAAGGTAATCACAGAAAAGCATGGCGGAAGCTGCCGAGGTGCCGACTGAAAGGAGGTATACGACTATGAAGAAGATCGGATTGTTTGCGGCCGGTGTTCTGTTCGACACCGCCGGGCTCAAGATCCTGGGCTGCCGGGAAGCCAAGAAGGTCTACACCGGCGTAACAGCCGCCGCGCTGCGCGCCAAGGACTGCATGATGGATGCCGTGACCACCGTCCGGGAGAACGCCGAGGATATCTACGCGGACGCCAAGGAGCAGAATGAGCGCCGGGCGGCCGAGCTGGCGGAGGAAGTGGTGGAGGACGCCCTGCTGAGTAATCCCAAGGCAGGCCGGACTGGCGAGATAATCATTATAAAAGCGGAGGAAGCCGGACCAATAGAGGGATAGAATAAAGACGCCGTTCTCCAAAAGGGGAACGGCGGCGCACAGTATCAGGGAGAAAATTAGCCGCGGCCGAAAACGGCGCGCCGCCGGATGGATCAGAGCGAGGCGATATAGCTGCGCCAGCCGCCATAAGAGGAGATCTCCTTTTGGCCGCGGACGAGTTCCGGCTCTCCGATGACGCCGAGAACGACCTCGCCATCAGAGAGCGTGACCTTGCCGACCGAGAGGCCCTCGGGCTCTTTCACACCCACACATGGTGTTCCACAGCCCATTCGCCGATCGCCTTGACGGTTTCCGGATTCCACACGGCACCCGTCGGATTGTTCGGCGTATTCACGATGATGGCCTTCGTACGTTCGGTACGTGCTGCTTCCAGGTCTTCCAAGCTTGGCTCGAAATTGCGGTCAGCTCCCGCGAACACTTCGACAGGCACGCCTCCAGCCAGTTTCACGGCTTCCGGATAGCTCGTCCAATACGGCGTCGGAATGATGACTTCGTCGCCATCATTGAGCAGGATTTGAAAGGATTCGTATACGGCCTGCTTGCCGCCATTGGTTACGATCACCTGATTCGGATCGACTCCATACCCCGAGTCGCGCAACGTTTTGTCTGCGATCGCCTTGCGCAATTCCGGCAAACCTGCCGTCGGAGTGTAACGATAGTTCTTCGGATCCTGCACCGCTTCGGCCGCAGCCGCGACGATCGCAGCCGGAGTCGGAAAGTTCGGTTCGCCCGCACCAAATCCAATGACGTCGATTCCTTCAGCTTTCATCGCTTTCGCTTTGGAATCAACGGCCAGAGTAGCGCTCGGAGCCACGCGGTTAATACGTTCGGAAAGAGTCTGCCAGTCAGCCATAGTCATGTTTGCTATGCTATCCCTCCCGCCCGAAAAACAACAGCCTTTTAGCACATTTTGGAATTCCTTTTCCCTGTTGACCGGTAGGGGCGGCATATTGCTATTTACAGGGCACCGAACAAAAGAGGGAAGGGGATTAAACCAAGACGAGGTTGTCGCGGTGGACTAGGGGGTGGGCGTATTCTTCGCCGAGGAAACGCTTGAGCTGGGCGGTATTGCGGCCGAGCATTTGCGGGATTTCTTCGGAATCGAATCCTACGAGGCCTTTTGCGAGGTGATTGCCCGCTTCATCGTCGATCCACACCGCGTCTCCGGCGGCAAAATCGCCCCGCACTTCGAGTACGCCGGCGGCAAGCAGGCTGGCGGCCCCTCCGCGTACCGCATTGGAAGCGCCGGCATCGGCCACGAGCGTGCCTTGCGGGTGTGCTGCGAACCCGATCCATAGGCGGCGTGATGATCCACGGTCGTTGATGGGGGCGAATGCGGTGCCGACTGGGTCGCCCATCATGGCCGGGCCTGCGTTTGCCGCGCAGGTGAGCACTGCGGGAATGCCGGAGACCGCCGCAACACGCGCCGCTTCCATTTTGGTGACCATGCCGCCGGTACCCACGTTTGATCCGGTGCCGCCGACCTGCACTTTGGCGAGCGCGTCCTCCACGTTCGGCACGTAGCTGATGCGTCGCGATCCGGGTTCGCTTGGGGGTGCCGTGTAGAGCGCGTCCACGTCGGTGAGGAGCACCAAAGCGTCGGCGACTACGATGTTGGCGATCAATGCGGAGAGTCGGTCGTTGTCTCCGAAACGGATTTCGTTGGACGCGAGGGAATCGTTTTCGTTGATGATCGGCACCGCGCCGAGGTCGAGCAGCCGGTCGAGGGTGCGTCGCACGTTGCGGTATTGCTGTGGGGCGATGGTGTCGGACACGGTGATGAGGATTTGCCCGACGCGCAGTCCGTATTGTGAGAAAGCGTTCTCGTATTGGGCCATGAGCAGGCCTTGTCCGACGGCCGCGCACGCCTGCTGGTCAGCCACGTCGGTTGGGCGTGAGTCGAAGCCGAGGGAGCCGAATCCGGCTGCGATGGCGCCGGAGGAGACGAGCACCACGCGCCCGCCCATGAGTCGCACGCGTGCGAGGGCCGCCACGAGCGCGTTGAGTCGTTCCGGATCGAGGTGGCCACTTGGTTTGGTCAACGAGCTGGATCCCACTTTCACCACGATGGTTTGCGCTTCGGCGATGGCGCGGCGCACTTGGGCTTGCGATGGCGTGTTCATGGTTCCTCCAGGCGTTCGAATGGCCGAAAAGAAAACCCGCCGACATGCCAATCGGCACATCAGCGGGCGTTTTGCTGCTTCTATTGTTCCACGTTTTCGGAATCGGTGGTTTCACCGCGTCCGAAGAGGCTGGTTTCGTCATGGCGGTCGTCGTCCACGGAAGGATCGGCCCAGTGTCCGGCCTTGCGTTCGGCCATCATGGCTTCACGCACGGCTTGGCGCGCATCCATCATTTCGTGGTACTGGCGACGGCGTTCCGCGTTGGTGCGGCGCTGCGAACGGCCGTCCTGTTCCTGCAGTCGCAGGTCGACGCCTCGTGCGCCAAGCTGGGCGCCGTCGAGCATTTCCGCGCCCGCAGCAATGGTCGGATCCCAATCGAATTCCACGGCTCGCGCGCCCTTGCCGATGCGTACTTCGTCGCCAGGCTTGGCTCCCTTGTTGCGCAGCTCGTCTTCGACACCGAGTTTGGCAAGGCGGTCGGCCAGGTAGCCGACTGCTTCGTCGTTGTCGAAGTTGGTTTGCATGACCCAACGTTCCGGCTTGGTGCCGAGCACTTCGTACCAGACGTCGCCGTTGCCGGCTTCCTTGCGTTCCACGGTGAAGTCAAGCGCGGTGCCGCCTTCGTCGTTGCGGCGACGGCGGTTGCGCGGCTCTTCGAGCGGCTTGATGACCACGCGCGCTTCTTCTTCGGCCTGTTCGCGTTCGGCGACTTCCTTGCGCATGTCGGCGACCATGGCCGCCAACGCCCAGTTGAGTTCCTTCAAACCTTCGTGGGATGCGGTGGAGATGACATACACATTGAGACCGAGTTTTTCGAATTCCGGTTTGACGAATTCGGCCAATTCCTTGGCTTCCGGCATATCGACCTTGTTGAGGATGATGATTCGGGGGCGTTCGGGGATTGGGATTGCGCCCAACGGCAGTTCCAGCTTGTCGGCATATTCGGCAAGCTCATGTTCGAGCGCCTTGTAGTCGCTCATCGGATCACGGTCAGGTTCCAGCGTGGCACAGTCGATGACGTGGGCGATGATTTCGGTGCGTTCGATGTGGCGCAGGAATTCAAGGCCGAGGCCCTTGCCTTGGGATGCGCCCGGAATCAGGCCCGGCACGTCGGCGATGGTGTACCGCATGTCTCCGGCCATAACCACGCCGAGGTTCGGCACGAGCGTGGTGAACGGATAGTCGGCGATTTTCGGCTTGGCGGAGCTCATGGCTGCGATCAGGCTGGATTTGCCTGCGGAGGGGAAGCCCACCAAGGCCACATCGGCGATGGATTTGAGTTCGAGAATGACGTCACGTTCCTCGCCTGGTTCGCCAAGCAACGCGAATCCCGGAGCGCGACGGGTGCGGTTGGCCAATGCGGCGTTGCCAAGACCGCCGTTGCCGCCGGCCGCCACCACGAACTTGTCTCCGGCATGGCGAAGATCGGCGAGCTGCTCGCCCGGATGCTTAGGCTTGCCTTGCGGCCCTTTGGCTTCGAAAATCACGGTGCCCACAGGAACGGGCAGGATCAGATCGGCACCTTTCGAACCGTCTTTGGTGTCTCCCAAGCCCATGGTGCCGCTTCCAGCCTCGCGGTGGGGCATGAAACGGTAATCCAACAGGCTGTTGGCGTTCTGGTCGGCCATGAAGATCACGGAACCGCCATCACCGCCGTTGCCACCGTTCGGTCCCGCCAACGGCTTGTATTTTTCCCTACGGATGCCGGCGGAACCGTTGCCGCCGTCGCCGCCCTTCACATGGACGGTCACGCGATCGACGAAATCACTCATGTATCTACCTTAATCGTTTGTTCGAAACGGTCCGATTATTGTCCGTTTGATATGTCTTATGCAACTGTATGCAACGTTACGTGACGTTTGGGACGGGCTGAAGGAAACCAATCCTCAGCAATCATCAAAATAAAGAAAAGCCGCGTCCATAACGGGCGCGGCTTTATCTTGTAAGCGTTAATTGCGCGTATTTCAGGCGGCAATCACGTCGACGACCTTGCGGTCACGACGCACGCCGAACTTCACGCTGCCGTCCTTGAGGGCGAACAGGGTGTGGTCCTTGCCCATGCCGACGTTCTCACCCGGGTGGAACTTGGTGCCACGCTGACGAACGATGATGTTGCCGGCCACGACGGCTTCGCCGCCGAACTTCTTCACACCGAGGTATTGCGCGTTTGAATCGCGACCGTTGCGCGAGCTGGACGCGCCCTTCTTATGTGCCATGTCTGTTCCTTTCGGTCCTTGACTCTAACCCTGCGCCAATCAGGCGATAGCCGTGATCTTGACAGCGGTCAGCTGCTGGCGATGGCCCTTGCGACGAGCAACGCCGGTCTTGTTCTTATACTTCATGATGCTGATCTTCGGACCCTTGGCCTCATCGTTGACAACCTCAGCCTTGACGCTGACGTTGGCGAGATCCTTGGCACCGAGGACAACCTTGGAGCCGTCCACAACGAGAGCAACCGGGAATTCCACGGTTTCGCCCTTCTTAGCCTCGAGACGGTTGACGTAGATGACGTCACCGACCTCAACCTTTTCCTGATGGCCGCCGGCCTTCACAATCGCGTACATATCCGTTCCTTTATTAACTTGGAAAGCTTACTGCCCGGCACGTTCGAGCCTCGCGGCCAGACACCAGCAATCTAATCTACACATACCCGCGTACAACCGCAAGTCTGTTTCCGGCGTGTCAGGTTGACAGACCGGAATAATCATTTATTCTTCTATGCTTCCTCGCCCAGTTCCGCATTGTTGGCGGCCACGGCAGCCGCCGCGATCTGCGCGAGTTTGGCCTTCACGTCCGGCGAGGAGCCTTTCGGCACCTGCACGTCCGTGCCGTGACCATGCTTGTTGGTCTTGACGAACGGGTCGCCGCCCTTGAGGGCGTACGGATCGTCATAGTCAGCAGACACGGTCGGCTCGTCGTGAAGAATGAATCCGCGGCCTTTGCAGGTCGGGCATTCCTCGGAAAAGGCTTCCACCAGCCCCTGTCCGATGCGCTTGCGCGTCATCTGCACCAGGCCAAGCGAGGTGACTTCGGCCACCTGATGCTTGGTACGGTCGCGGGCCAGGCATTCCACCAGTCTGCGCAGCACCAGATCACGGTTGGCTGGCATGACCATGTCGACGAAGTCGATCATCACCATGCCGCCGATGTCACGCAGGCGCAGCTGACGTGCGATCTCTTCGGAAGCTTCGAGGTTGCAGCGGGTCACCGTCTCCTCAAGACTCTTGCCGCGGCCGATGAAACGGCCGGTATTCACGTCGATGGTGGTCATGGCTTCGGTGCGGTCGATCACGATCGAGCCGCCCGACGGCAGGTAGACCTGACGTTCCATGCCCTTGCGCAGCTGGGAGTCGATCTGCCACTTGTCGAACACGTCTTTGCCTTCATGTTCGGCCGGATCCCACTTTTCGAGCTTGTCTTTCAAGTCGGGAGCCATGGTGTCGAGGTATTCCTCGATACGGCCGTACACGCGGTCACCTTCAACGATCATCTTGGAGAAGTCGTCGTTGAAGATGTCTCGCACCACGCGGATCGCCACGTCCGGCTCGCCTTGCAGCAGCTTCGGACGCTTGCCGTGCAGGAATTCGTCTCGCTTGGAGGTGATGCGTTCCCACTGGCGCACCAGGCTTTCAAGATCCTTGGTGATCGCCTCTTCGGAGGCGCCTTCCGCTGCGGTACGAATGATCACGCCCATGTCTTTCGGCGCGACCTTCGACACGATGTTCTTCAGGCGGGAACGTTCACGCTCGCTGAGCTTGCGGCTCACGCCCGTCATGCCACCGGATGGCACGAGCACCAGGAAACGGCCCGCAAGGGTGACCTGCGAGGTCAGTCGCGCACCCTTATGTCCGATCGGATCCTTGGTGACCTGCACGAGCACCGGGTCCCCCGACTTGAACGCGAGTTCGATGCGGCGAGGCTGGCCTTCCAACCGTGCGGAATCCCAGTTCACCTCACCCGCATAGAGCACGCCGTTACGCGCCTGACCAATGTCGACGAACGCGGCTTCCATGCTCGGCAGCACGTTCTGCACGCGGCCCAGATAGATGTTGCCCACAGTGGCGACTTCCTGAATGTCGGACACGTAATGTTCGACGAGCACATTGTCTTCGATCACGGAAATCTGCGTGTGGCGTTCGCGTTCGCGCACCACCATCAGGCGGTCGACATGCTCGCGGCGAGCCAGGAAGTCCTGCTCCATGAGCTGGCTTTGACGGCTGCGCTCACGGCGATTGTCACGGCGACGCTGCTTCTTGGCCTCAAGTCGGGTGGAACCTTCGACGTCGGTGATCTCGTCGATGTACTGCTGCTTGCGGGAACGACGCACGAGCGGCTCTTCCGCCTCATCCGTCTTCGCACCGCCACGACGGCGACGACGGCGACGGGTCACCGTGCCTTCATCCTCGTCATCGTCCTCACGGCGACGACGGGACTCGCCTTCATCGCTATCCCGCTGCTGTTCGTCGGCTTCCTCACGATTGCCGCGGCTGCGACGGCGACGACGGGTGCGCGTCGGCTGCTCGTCGTCATCATCGTCATGACGATTGCGGGTTTCGTCATCAATCGGCGCATACGTAATATCGTCGAGGATCAAATCCTCTTCGATCTGTTCGACTTCAGCTGCGGCACGACGCTCCTGCGCGTTCAAACGACGGGAACGACGCGACTTGCGAGATCCGCCTTCCTCATCATTGTCCGCATCATCATTGCGATTATCCCGATTATCGCGTTCATTGCGATTGTCTTCGGAACGCTCTTCGTCGGCAACGTCGCGATTGCGGCGGCGACGGCGACGTGACGGACGATCCTCATCCTGCGCATCGTCATGGTCCTGCGCATTGCGATCATTACGCTCGCCGCGGTCATTACGGGAATCGTCGCGATCGTCGTCTGCCCTGTCTCGGGAATCCGCAACGGACGGCAAAACCGGCTCCTGGAAAAGCAGAGACATCATCGGACGCGGATTGTGGCGGACCTCATGGCCTTCCGGCAACATATCGACGGCATCCAAGGCACGCTCCACAGACGACTCCTCATCATGGGAATCATCGACGGAAGCGCGACGACGCGGCATCTCATCGTACTCATCCGCATCATCGGCGAAACGGCTGCGACGACGCGACGGACGATCCTCATCCTGCTCATCCTCAACCTGCACCGAACGACGGCGACGAGAACGCGTCGGCCGTTCGTCGGCAATCTCACGAACATCATCATCGGACTGGACCGGACGACGACGGCGACGGGTCGGACGGGTCATACCCTCGGAATCAGCGGAATCACCGGTATCATGCGCAGGTTGCGCAACCGGCAACTTCGGCTCCTCGAACAGCGGAGCCGAAGCATGCTCCTCGACCTTCAACTCCAAGGACGCACCGGCAGCTCCCACGCCACGCACCACGCGACGACCGCCACGACGGCGACGCGGGGCAGGATCGGACTGGACCGACTCGAATTTCACAACATTCACGGCATGCTCAGGCGATGCCGAAGCTTCGACCTGATCGAAGCCCTCACTGGTATTAGGCACAATGGCTCCTCGACGACACGCTGCAATCGCGCCGCCCACGCTTAGGCCTCATACGGTTCTCACACCACGCTCTCACCGTGGCCGCGCATCATGGCGCCCGTAGGAAGCAACTTCCGTCAAAAGTCCTCATCATGCGACGGCGGACACCAGCGCTCGCGGACACACATGAACTTCACGCGAGGGGATCAACGCCATCGGATGCATCGGTGATTTGCAGAACCACCGTCTATAAGTATGACACAAAAAACAACGGAACGTGACATGACGGGAAATTTTCCGGATCCTGCAACTCACCGCCTGCTTTCCCCGCCCGCAAATCCCAGGCCCCGTCTACACAAGTCGTTGCTCCGTCTGCACAAGTCGAAAGAAATCACGATTCGCGAGAAATGCAGACACAGATTACGACTCGTGCAGACAGCCGATCCGACTTGTGCAGACAGAAGACGGAAAACAACAAACAGCCGATAGCAGGCAGAAACAGGAGGCAGAAAAAGGCAGCAGACAGCTACTTCAGCCAGTCTTCAAGCAAGTTGGCCATCAGCAGCAGATCCGATTCCGGCAGCTGCTCGTCATGCTTGTGCGCCAGCAACGGACTGCCCGCACCCAGATTCACCGCGGGAATGCCCAGCATCGAGAATCGCGCCACATCCGTCCAGCCAAGCTTGGCCAGAGGCTCACGCCCCGTGCGCTCGCGCACCAATTCCACCAGCGACTGCGCGAGCGGCGACGTCAACCCCGGACGTGCGGAAGGCGACTCGTCCTTCATTTCAATGCCGAAGCCTTCGAATACGCCACCCGTGGCAACATGCTCGCCATTGCCCAATTCCGCACCGGCATCCGCACCAATCATCAGTGCCTTCGCCTCAGCCAACGACTTGTCGGGGGCAAAACGGTAGTTGACATGCACGCGGCATTCGTCGGGGATCACATTCGTACCTTTGCCGCCTGAAATCAGCGTGGCATTCAGCCCCTCCTGATACGTCAGACCATCCACTTCAATCGCACGATTTTCATAAGCGTTCAGCCGGTTCAGAATCTCAGCGGCCGCATGAATGGCGTTCTTGCCCATCCACGCTCGCGCCGAATGCGCCGCAATGCCATGCGTGATCACGTCGAAACGCATCGTGCCATTGCAGCCACCTTCAATACCGCAATCGGTCGGCTCGCCAATAATCGCAAAATCGCCGGAAATCCAATCAGGATGCGCCTCGACCACCTTGCGCAGGCCGTTCTTTTCGGCGGCAACCTCTTCGTGGTCGTAGAACACGTATGTCAGATCGTATTTCGCATCCGTCAACGTGGCCGCCAAATACAGCATCACCGCGTCGGAGCCCTTCATGTCGGTGGCACCGCGCCCCCATATCACGCGCTCCCGCTCATGGCCGGCGGCAACATCCTCGCGAATCAGCGGATCGCCCGGTTCCAGCCATCGCGGCGGGAAGTTGTCGATCACCGGCACCGTGTCGAGATGCCCGGCGAGGATCACGCGACACTCACACCCAAAATTCGTGGATGCGACCAGCGTATCGCCATGCCTGCGCACTGTCAGATGCTGCTGTTTATTCAAAAACGCTTCGACCGCGTCGGTCAACGGCCCTTCGTCGTCGCTCACGGAATAGGTTCCCATGATCTGTTCCATCAGCTCGTTCAGCTGCTCCTGCCTGGTGGCGGAAGCGGAAAATCCAATCTCAAGTTCGTTCATACCGCCCATTATCCAGCACCACCGGAACCGACATCGCCGTTCGACAACGCTTTTGAGACGGATCGGATGTTATCCATATGCATGGTGCAACACTGGATAGCGGCCAAACCAACGGCCGAGAGCGAAAGGAAGAGTGTCATGCCTGGTCTGTTAAGCGCATTGGAAGGCTTCTGCGTCATTGGCATCGTCATCGGCACCGGTTACGTGGCCGCGCGCATGCGCATAGGCGGACCTACCGCGCAGATGGTGCTCAACAGGTTCAGCTTTTTCGTATCGAGCCCGTGCCTGATGTTTGCCATCCTGTCCAAGGAGAGAATCTTCGAGATATTCCACTCCTCCATTGTTGTGGCGTTCTTCTCGGCCGTGCTGGTCGGATTGGTGTTTCTGATCCTCAATAGGCTGTTCTTCCATCTGAAGGCGGCGGATGCCACCATCGGCGCGTTGAATTCGCTGTATCTGAACTCCAACAACATCGGTCTGCCGATCGCCACGTACATTCTGGGCAATCCCGCTTTGGTCGCGCCGATTCTGGTCATGCAACAGGCGGTGTTCACACCGATCGGCCTGACCGTGCTCGATGTGACCACCAAAGGCAAGGTCTCCACGAGGGAGATTCTGAAGCAGCCGCTGCATCAGCCGCTGCTTATCGGTTCGCTGCTGGGCATCGCCGTATCCGCGATTTCCGCAAAAACCGGTCATTTCGTGGTGCCGGACTGTATTTACGATCCGATCGACATGATCGGCGATTCCGCAGTGCCAATGATTTTGATGGCATTCGGCATGTCGTTGCACGGCACGAAGCCGCTGCAGGACAAGTCGAATATTCCCGCGGTGTTCACGGTGGCGGTATTGAAGAACATCGTGATGCCAATTATCGCGTTCCTGCTGTCGTATTTCGTGATGGGCTTCCGCGGCGCCACATTGTACGCGTGCGTGGTGCTCGCCGCCCTGCCGACCGGGCAGAACGTCTACAACTACGCGGCGCGGTACAACGTGGGTCTCTCGTTCGCACGCGACGGCATTCTCTTCTCGACACTGACCTCACCGATCTTCATCGCAATCATCGCGGTGCTGCTCGGCTGACCTCGCCAGTCCTCGCCGCGGTATCCACGACCGCCGCGGCGAGACCATCAATCGTCCGTACGGTAGCCGGCATGACCGAGCCCGTGCGCCGCATGATTCGCGGCACACCCTCCGAGCACCATCAGCGCATAACACAAGCCGATTCCCGCGGCCAACGTAAGCAACGAAGCCGGATTGAGCAACGACGTTGCCAGAATCGGAAACAGCAACAACACCGAGCACCCTAATGAAACGGCCATCACCGTGTTGAGCGGGGTGATCACTTCCATCATGCGTGCCTTGTCGAGCGTCGCCTCATCCGTGCCTTCCAACGCAAGCATGCGGTACTCGTCGGCCTGGTCGTAGACGTTGCTCGTCTGCATCACGCCGGAACTGACGGCGGCGAGCACCGCGGCAAAGGCGAGCGTCAGGAAACCACCCATCGCTATATCGCGCATGTACAGCATAGATGGGTCGAACGGGTCGTGGTTGCCTCCGATTCCGGTGGCGAGCAATCCGCACACCGACGTCATCCCCGCGATGAACACAGCGAGCGCCACGCCGGACACGTTGCGCCAAGCACGCTTGGGATTGTCGAGGATACGGCGCATGGCAATCATAGTGGCCGCGTCCTTCGGGTGTTTCGCACGCGATCTGGCGCGCATCGCCACCACCCAGGTACCGATGACGTTCACCATGGCGAAGCCGAGGAAGAAGACGCCGAAGATGATGGCGTAGACCACCATCTGACCCAAGTGCGCGAATGCGGAGATGCTGTTGAGCAGCAGGTAGCCTACGGCCAACACGGCAAGGAAAATCAGTGCGCGCCATGCGGACGGCATGGGTTGTCCGGTACGTTGCGTCACGCCAAGCGGGGTGAAGGCCACGCGGCGTAGGGCGGCCAGCGCGGAGACCAAGGCAAGCAGCGTGACTCCGACGGTCACAGCCGCCAGGGCAGGCAGTCCCACCCACAACTGTTCGAAGGTGAAATGCTGGTTTTGGAAGTCGAGCAGCATGATCGCCGGTATCAGCGCGAAGTAGCCGGCCATGCCGACCAGCGCGCCAAGCAGAGCCTGGCCACCCGCATCGAGCGCGGTGAGTTTCGTGCCGCGCAGCACATGGCCAGCACGGCGGTGCGCACCACCGTCCGGGCATCCAGCGG
>OGXJ01002523.1_pt1 | contig 12039 bp, 10 predicted proteins | sample 1576231 | NCBI WGS metagenome assembly OGXJ01 (sample SAMEA3541539, study PRJEB24748) | human gut metagenome | biome: human gut; feature: human-associated habitat; material: faeces | place: China | collected 2012
CAGTAAATAAAATATGATTTGCAGGGAAAAGGGTATGCAGATGTTGGAGCGATGCTGTGCATCGGAATCACGTCGGCATACCCTTTTTCACGCAGACAGGCATAAACCCGTCCACATTTTCATAGGATGAGTTAACGGCAAAGCGGTGGACGTGCTGCTTTGTGGGAAACTCGATGGATGGGGGCAGCGCATATGCAGGAATATTATCGCGGAAAAACGGAAGAACGAGGGAGAAACGTGCTCGAGGATGAGGAGAAAAAATCCTGGGCGGAAAGTTTTCTGGAACAGTTAAACGATCCTCTGATCTTTATCCTGTTTGTGGCGGCGGCGATCTCCCTGCTGGATTGCATCAGGTAGTATTTGCGCAGAAATATCTCACGGTCGGGCGGCTCCAGCGCTGCCACCAGCACGGCCAGCTCGTCGGCGGCATCCCCGGCCGGGTCGGCGGGCAGGTCGGCGATGGTGGCGGCCAGTTCATCGGTCAGCGGCAGAGTGTCGTGCCGCTGTAAGGCGCGGTAACGGTTGATGGCGGGATTCCGTGCTGTGACGATGAGCCAGGCCCGCACCGGTGTGCCAGTGGCCTCCAGCCGGGCGGCATTGCGCCACAGCGCCACAAATACATCGGCGGTACATTCCTCTATATCCCGGTCGTGCCCGGGCAGGATGCGGCGGACAATGCCCCGCACCAGCGCGGCGTAGTCCCGCATGGCCCACCGCAGCCCGGTATCCGGGTCCTGCCGGATGGCCTGTAACAGTGTGGGCGTGGTGTTTGTTTGCATGAGCTTCAACTCCTTTTGTTTTGGCGCCTTTCACTCTTATAGACAAGCGGGACGGAGAAAATCTTACAGGGAAATGGGGAAAAGTTTCGGGCCGATGACGAGCATCGTCCCCTACAAATCATTTGCAGCGTTTATCACCATCGGCAAAGTTTTCCACAGTGCGCACACCCCTGCAGGTGTTCCATTAAACTACATCCCGTGTAATGATGGATTGCAAATTTGAAGTGAGAACACTTCCTTTGCGGGCATCTTACACAGAAAACAGGAATAGGCGCACACTGTGCGCCCCTACGGAACGCCTATCCGCGCTCAGTGGTTGAATTTATTCTGCGCTTCGCCCAGCTTGCCGGCCATCAACAGGCGGCAGGCGGCTTCCACGTCGGTGTGGCGGCCGGTCACAAGCTTGGCGTCATCGGGCGGGAACTTGCCCAGCACCCAGTCAGCCAGATCATAATCCGGGCGCGGCTTGGCGCCAACGCCAATGCGGATGCGGTAAAAATCCTCGCCGCCGGTGGAAGCGATAATGCTCTTTAGCCCGTTGTGCCCGCCAGCAGAACCGGAGGGCCGGATGCGGATGTGCCCCGGCTCCTGTGCAATGTCATCGCACAACACAATAATGTGGTTGCGCGGGATCTTGTAAAATGCCGCGGCGGGGGCGATGCTCTGGCCGCTCAGGTTCATGTAGGTCAGCGGCTTTAGCAGCATCACTTTGCGGCCGTCCACCTGGGCAATGCCGTAAAGGCCCTGCCATTTGCTTTTGTTGATCTCGCACCCCCAGGCTTCGGCCAACGCATCCAGCGCGGCAAAACCAGTGTTGTGGCGGGTGCCGTCATATTTCGGCTCCGGGTTGCCCAGACCGGCAATCAGCCAGTCTGCCCCGGAACCACCTCCAAATAGTCCCATAGTAAAAATCCTTATAGTAATTTTGTGATTTTAGTGTGCACCAGGGGCAAAGCGTTCCACTGTGTCCCGGATGGTATCCAGGAAGGATTCTGCACCGAAGGTGTTGACCTTGAAAAACACAGCCTGGCTGCCGCCGGATGTGATGGCGGAAAGCCGGATCTGCCCGTCAGCTTCCAGCAGGGTCAGGCTCATGGTAACACGGCCATTGCCAATGGCACTGTAGCGTTCGTATACCCGCACGGCACAGCGGCCGGTGCTGAAGTTGAAATCACTGGAACCTTCCAGCGTGGCCGAAACACTTTGTTTTACAACAGCGTCCAGCTCGGTCAGGATGGTGGTAAAATCCCCGGTCAGGGTGCGTTCCAAAATGGCCATGGCAGCAATCCTCCTTGCAGCAGGTCAGGGGGCATCAGTCGTTTTTCTTTTCGGCTTCCAGCTTCTGTTTTTTGGCAACGTATTTTTCCAGCTTCTTGGCGCCCCAGGCGGCAACTTCGGCCTGCTTGGCGCGCTCAATGCCCAGGGCACCGTCCGGCACATCGTGGCCGATGGTGGAACCGGCAGCAGTAAAGGCGCGGCTGCCCACCTTGACCGGCGCCACCAGGTTGGTGTTGCAGCCGATGAATGCATAATCGCCGATGGTGGTGCGGTACTTGCCCTCGCCGTCATAGTTGCAGGTTACGGTGCCGCAGCCAAAGTTGCAGTACTTGCCCACATCGGCATCGCCAATGTAAGTCAGGTGGCTGACAGTGTTGCCCTCGGCAAAGTTGGCGTTCTTGGTCTCCACATAAGCGCCCAGGTGCACGCCCTCATCCGTCACGGTGCCGGTGCGCACATGGGTAAAGGGGCCAATCTTGTTGTTGGGGCCCAGATGGCTGTCATAACACTGGCTGGCGTTCACGGTGGAACCGGCCTCAACAATGGTGTTCTCCAATAAGGTATTGGGGCCGATGACGCAGTTTGCCCCGATGACGGTTTTGCCGCGCAGGATGCAGCCCGGCAGGATCACTGCGCCGGGTGCAATCTCAACTTCGGGGTCAATAAAAACCTGGTCGCTGATGAACTCCACACCGTTCTGCAGGTGCTTTTCAAAAGTTTCTTCAAAGGCCGCTTTGGCGGCAAGGTATTTGGCTTTCGCTTCGGACATAAAAATACCCCTTTCTGTTTTGGGCCAAAAGAGTATACGGCCCTACAAAAAAGCCCCGGAACAGGGCTGAAGCCTGCCGGGGCGGGATGAATTGAAAAAAGTGTTGCAGGATGTAATAAAATATTGTTTCCCAACTTCTCACCCATTATAATTTACCGCATTTTTGGTCAAATTGCAAGAGCCTGCCCCCAAAACTTTGTGAGATTTTCGGCGAAAATATTCGCCATTTATTTAACAATGTACTGGAAATTCCGGGCTGAGTCTGTTATAATGGACTTTGCAAGAGAGAAAATTCTTATTTTGCGGGTGTGCGCGGCACACCGGGAAGAAACCGTAATTTTGTTGGAGGTAACCTATGAGCAAGAAGTTTTTGTATTTGTTCAAAGAGGGCCATGACGCATTTGGCGGCGACCAGACGACCATGAAGAACATTCTGGGCGGCAAGGGCGCTGGTCTGGCAGAAATGACCCATGCCGGCATGCCGGTTCCTCAGGGCTTCACCATCACCACCGAAGCCTGCACCCAGTACTATGCTGACAACCGTGAGATCAACGATGAGATCAAGGCTGACATCTTCAAGTACATGGGAATCCTGGAAGAGCAGACTGGCAAGAAGTTCGGCGATATCGAGAACCCGCTGCTGGTTTCCGTTCGTTCCGGTGCGCGTCAGTCTATGCCCGGCATGATGGATACCATCCTGAACCTGGGCCTGAACGACCAGGCTGTTGAAGGTCTGGCAAAGAAGACTTCTAACCCCCGTTTTGCATATGACTGCTACCGCCGCTTCATCCAGATGTACTCTGACGTCGTCATGGAGCTGGGCAAGAGCTTCTTTGAAGAGCGTATCGATGCTATGAAGGAGCGCAAGGGCGTTAAGCAGGATATCGAGCTGGACGCTGAGGACCTGAAGGAACTCGTCAAGGAGTTCAAGGCCATCTACCTGGAGAAGCAGGGCGAAGAGTTCCCGCAGGATCCGAAAGAACAGCTGATTGGCGCTGTCAAGGCCGTCTTCCGTTCTTGGGATAACCCGCGCGCCAACGTTTACCGCAAGATGAACGAAATCCCCTACGAGTGGGGCACTGCTGTCAACGTTCAGCAGATGGCTTTCGGTAACTCCGGCATGCGTTCCGGCACCGGTGTTGCTTTCACCCGTAACCCCGCTACCGGCGAAAAGAAGCTGATGGGCGAGTACCTGATCAATGCTCAGGGCGAAGATGTCGTTGCCGGCATCCGTACTCCTTCCCCGATCAGCAAGCTGCACGAGGAAATGCCTGAGGTTTACGATCAGTTCGTTGAGATCGCAACCCGCCTGGAAAACTACTACAAGGATATGCAGGACATGGAGTTCACCATCGAAGATGGCAAGCTCTTTATGCTGCAGACCCGTAACGGCAAGCGCACCGCACAGGCTGCTCTGCAGATCGCCTGCGACCTCGTTGATGAGGGCGTTATCGATCAGCGCACCGCTGTACTGCGCGTTGAGCCCAAGCAGCTGGATACCCTGCTGCACCCGCAGTTTGACGCTGCTGCCCTGAAGGCTGCTGAAGCAATCGGCAAGGGCCTGGCCGCTTCTCCGGGATCTGCCTGCGGTCGCGTTGTCTTCAGCGCTGAAGATGCTGAAGAGAAGGTCAAGGACGAAGCTTGGAAGAAGGTCGTTCTGGTCCGTCTGGAAACCAGCCCCGAAGATATCGTCGGCATGCAGGTTTCTCAGGGCATCCTGACCGTCCGCGGCGGCATGACCAGCCACGCAGCTGTTGTTGCACGTGGCATGGGTACCTGCTGTGTTTCCGGCTGCGGCAATGATAACGATGTTGCTATCGATTACGATGCAAAGGTTATCACCATTAACGGCCACACCTTCCATGAGGGTGACTGGATGAGCATTGATGGCTCTACCGGCAACATCTACGAAGGCCAGATCGCTACCGTCGCTTCCACCGAGAACGCTAACTTCAAGCGCTTTATGAGCTGGGCTGACGAAGCACGCCAGATGAAGGTTATGACCAACGCCGATAACCCGCGCGATGCACAGAACGCTGTCGATATGGGCGCTGAAGGCATTGGCCTGTGCCGTACCGAGCATATGTTCTTCGCTGAGGACCGTATTGCTGCTGTGCGTGAGATGATCTGCGCACGTACCGTTGAAGAGCGCAAGGTTGCCTTGGCTAAGGTTGAGCCGTTCCAGGAAGCTGACTTTACCGCTATGTACCGCATCATGGGCGGTCGTCCGATGACCATCCGCTATCTGGACCCGCCTCTGCATGAGTTCCTGCCCACCAAGGCTGAGGATATCGAAGCCCTGGCAAAGGATATGGGTATGACCACCGAAGAGCTGAACAACGTTGTTGTCAGCCTGCATGAGTTCAACCCCATGATGGGCCATCGCGGCTGCCGTCTGGCCGTTACCTATCCGGAAATTGCCGAGATGCAGACCAATGCTGTGATCAAGGCTGCCATCAAGGTTTCTGCTGAGACCGGCAAGATGATCACCCCGCACATCATGGTGCCCCTGGTTGGCGAAGTGAAGGAGCTGAAGTACGTCAAGGACGTCATCGTCAAGACTGCTGACAAGCTGATCGCTGACGCTGGCGTTGACATGAAGTACCAAGTTGGCACCATGATCGAGATCCCGCGTGCCGCCCTGACCGCAGGTGAGATCGCTAAGGAAGCTGACTTCTTCAGCTTCGGTACCAACGACCTGACCCAGATGACCTTCGGCTTCAGCCGTGACGATGCTGCTAAGTTCCTGACCGCTTACTACGATAACAAAATCTACGAGAGCGATCCGTTCCAGCACCTGGATCAGATCGGCGTTGGCAAGCTGGTCAAGATGGCTGCCCATGACGGCCGCGAGACCAACCCCAACCTGGGTCTGGGCATCTGCGGTGAGCACGGCGGCGATCCCAGCAGTGTTGAGTTCTGCCACAACGTTGGTCTGGACTACGTCAGCTGCTCTCCCTACCGTGTTCCCATCGCCCGCCTCGCCGCCGCTCAGGCAGCAATTAAAAATCCACGTTCTTGAATCACGTAGATTTTTACAATTAAATGTGGATTACGATAAGGCTCATTCTTATCGAAATTCGCGTGGCTGCGTGCTTTGGCCGAAGCAATGGAAAGACCTGACGGTTAAGGTCGTTCTATAAATCATAGCAAGCCCCTAATCGCTGTACTACAGTGGTTAGGGGCTTTTTTTACGCAAAAATGCCCTTTGGGTACATTTTCAGCAAAAAGTATACGATTTTTGGGTACATTTTTGGGGTCAAATCGGGGTACTTAAGAGCTATCAAAAAACCGCAGGAGTACGCAGCATGACGAAGAAAACATCGCCTGCTTACAGAGCAAGCAAAGAGGAAACTATTCCAATAAATAAGTTGCATCCCTTTTCCAATCATCCGTTCCATATCCGCCATGATCTGGAATTCAGTGAATTGGTAGACAGCATTTCAGAAAGCGGCATCATTACGCCCATCATCGTCAGACCAAAGGTTGGTGTCGGCTATGAAGTGATAAGCGGACATCGCAGGTGGGAGGCTTGTAAAGAACTCGGCATCGAAAGCATCCCTGCCAGAGTGGAATACATAGACGATGACGAAGCCACGATTCTGATGGTCAACAGCAATATCCAGCGTGAGCATGTGCTGCCAAGTGAGAAGGCGTTTGCTTATAAAATGCGCATGGAAGCGTTGAAACATCAAGGTCGAGCAACTTTGGGACAAGTTGTCTCAAAGTTAAAGTACAATAGGTCGGAAGCGGTAATTGGCGAAGAAGTAGGGGAAAGCTACAAGCAAGTACAACGCTATCAAACTGAAGAAATCCGTGTGTTATATGTGCAGCCGGGTAAGTACCCAGAGGAAATCAAGATACCTAATACGCTGGAAACTTTTCAAAAATATGTTTGTGGGAGTATAGAAAGCGTAAGATTGGACAGGGATGCCTATATCATCTGTAATGATGAAGGAAAGCTGCTTCCATTACCACCGAACCGCTTATATGGTCCAACGGATTTCTTCGCAGGTCCGTTTCTGATATGCGGAGACGGTGGCGAAGATCTGATAAGTTTGACGGATAGTCAAATTACAAAATATGAGAAAAAATATCACTCACCCCTGATTTTCCTTGAGCTATATCCGAAGCCGATTACTCTCAAATGCACGCCAGAATTGTATGCTAAATGCATGGGAGAGGAACATCAGCATGATGCACAGGAAAATGAGCGCGATGAGAGATAAGTCCATTTGTATGGAAAATCGTGAAAATGGGCTTTGCTCTTATTGAAAAGCATGATATACTATTCTTACATTGTACTGATGTAAGGAGAGCAGCGATGGCAGGCACAGAACGGTATGTTCGTAACAGCACAGCAGATTTTCTTGTGTTTACGAAAGATTCAGAGACAGATGGCATAGAAGTTCGCGTTCAGGATCACGAGGTCTGGCTGACGCAAAAAGGCATCGGACAACTGTTTGATGTTGACCGCAGTGTCGTTGCCAAACATCTGCGGAATATTTTTGCGGAAAATGAATTATCCGAAAGTACAACTTGTGCAAAATTTGCACAAGTTGCAGATAATGGCAAGACCTATCACTACAAATTCTACTCCCTGCCCGCCATTATTGCTGTTGGCTACCGCACCAATTCCACCCGTGCCACACAATTCCGTCAATGGGCAACCAAAGTGCTGGATACATTTACCCGGCAGGGATATGTTCTGGATAAGGATCGGCTTATTAATGGGCAAATCTTTGATGAAGATTACTTCGACCATTTGGTTTCCGAAATACAGGAAATCCGCGCCAGCGAGCGCCGCTTTTACCAGAAAATTACGGATATTTATGCTACTGCCGTAGATTACTCGGTAGACAGCAAAACGACCAAAGACTTCTTTGCAACCGTTCAGAATAAAATGCACTACGCTGTTCACGGCAGTACTGCCGCAGAGGTCATTGTGCAACGGGCAGACCACACAAAAGACCACATGGGGTTGACCTCATGGAAGAATGCCCCAAACGGGAAGATAGTCAAAGCCGATGTTTCTGTTGCAAAGAACTATTTGCAGCAAGATGAGTTACAAGAACTGAATGAGATTGTAACAATGTACCTTGACTATGCAACGCGCCAAGCACGGCGGCATATTCCTATGACGATGCAGGACTGGGCAGAGAAACTGGACGCTTTCCTGCAATTCAACGATGCCGAAATTCTAAAAGATAAAGGAAAGGTTACAGCCGCAATCGCAAAGGCTTTCGCAGAAAGTGAATTTGAAAAGTACCGCGTTATACAGGACAGGCAGTACCAAAGCGATTTTGACCGCCTTATGATGGAGGCGGAATCAACAAAACAATAATTACAGGCAGATGCCCTATGTGAGATTCATTTCACATAGGGTATCTTTCTTTTTAGGGAGCTTCTTATGGCTATCACAAAAATCCACGCGATAAAATCTACTCTCGGCAAGGCACTGGCTTATATTGAAAACCCGGACAAGACCGATGGACAGATGCTGGTATCGGGTTACAACTGTGAACCGCAGACGGCTTCCATTGATTTTGAAATGACAGCTGTGCTTGCGCACAAAGCGCGGAACCTGAAAAGGAAGCGTTCGACAAATCTTGCCTATCACCTGATACAGTCCTTTTTGTCGGAGGACGCTGTGACCCCTGAGCAGGCCCATGAACTGGGGAAGAAACTGGCATTTGAATACACAGGCGGCAAGTACGAGTATGTGGTGGCGACCCACATTGATAAAGGTCATATCCATAACCACATCATGCTCAATGCAGTTTCCTTTTACGACTATAAGAAATTGAGAACCGTCCCCTATCGAACGGCACGTCAGATACGGGATATTTCTGACCGCTTGTGCATAGAAGCTCATTTATCCGTAATTGATGACCCGCAGAAAATTGGGCAACTATACCTTGAAAACGCAGGAAAAAAGAAATCTGTATCCAACCGGACGGAAATCCGAAAGAGGCTGAATTTTTGCTTGGAGCGGGCAACGGATTATAGTCAGTTTCTTTCTATGGCAAAGGAACTGGAAATCACACCTACAATTCGAGGCAAGCATATAAGCTATTTGCTGGAGGGCGCGGGTCGAGCTGTCCGGGACGATAGCTTATCTGATACTGATACATTTACTTATGCCGGTATCTGCGCCAGACTGTCTGACAATGCACAAGAGCAAAAATACCTGAGAAAGACAATTACTGGTATCCTCCGTTCGGCAACTGGTATGACGGACTTTGCAGATAAACTGAAAACTGCAGGCATCGAAACCAAAGTGAAAAAATCGACCGGGCAGGTACTGTACCGGTCCACGGCGTTGGATGGTGCATGGGTTCCCGAAGATGCCCTCGGTTCCGAATTCACCAGTGAAGGAATTGAGTATGCGCTGAAGAATGGAAAAATGCAGCTTTCTGATGGGGCAGAGAATTCGCTGCTCGACCGCTATCAGAAATTGACGATTCGGTATCCAGAAGTCTGTACGGCAGCAGTGAAGTTAAGCAGCCGCCAAATTCTTTCTGCGGGAAAAAATGGTTTGGTTCTTCAGGCTCACGATGACAATGGAAACCCCGCCAAACTAATGGTCAACAAAAGTGAAGTAACAACTTCGCCGGATGGCGAAATCATTTTCAATGTCGGAAACGACTTCTCTTATGACTTGGTTTATGAGGACGAAACCCACGGCACGATCCGAGGCGCAAAGCTGATCCAGCAGATTGACGAGGAAAACCATGTAGAGCCTGTGCAAGTCATCCTTTCGGAAAATCAGATAAAAGCTATGTCTATTCGAGGCGTGACGCTCCATCTACCGCAGAATGGCATTGAACGACTATTCATACCTGAAAAATATGTGCTTCGTGATTTGGATGCCGGGCAGTGTACAGTGCTTTTATATCCCAACCTGCAATATAGTTATGTCCCCATCGGAGATTCAAAGAAAAGGCTGAACATACAAGGCGACCGTCTCTCCGAATTTCTGGGAAGTTCAATTAATCCTATAACGGAAAGCACTGGACTAAAGCGTAAAATTGCTGCGGTAGAACGGCGTGCAGGAATTGAAAATGCGAAGTTCCTCGGCAAAATGCTGCAAGGCATGACCGATAGTCGAATCCATACCACCGGCGATTACGATAAAGTTATACATAATCTTGGAAAAACGCAGATTGGACTTACAAATGAACTGGCAGAGGTGAAGCAGAAGCGAACTACCTACGCAGCTGCTGCAAAACATTTGCAGATATGCAAGACTTATAAGCCTGTATGGATGGAGTATGCAGCAAAACCCTTAAATCAAAAGATGGAATATTTCAATCAACATAGTACGGAACTTCAAGCATACCGCAATGCAGCAGCATACCTCGAAAAAGAGAGCATCGACCAATCGGTAGAGATTGATAAGGTAAATGTCCTCGCACAAGAAATGGGGCATCGGATGGATGAATTAGTGGAACAATTACGAGACGTAAATTTGCAGGAACAGAAAGTCCGTCAGGAACGGAAAACTCTTGCTGAAATCCGATCGGATTTGGTTGAATGAATACCTGACTTGTACAAATTCTTGCTGAAGGTAGCGCCGACGGCGTCAAATGGTTGGAAGACATGGGGGCTGATCTTTCGGACGTCAAACGTTCCGGAGGAGCCGCCGTCGATCGAACGCACCGTCCCCACGGAGGTATGTCTGTCGGGCCGCACATTGTGGATGTGTTACGCGCCCAAGCTACAAAAGAAGGCGTTGGCGCCCGGGTGAATTCCCGTGCCGTCAAGCTTTTGCTCGACAAAGACTACAAAATTGCCGGAGCCATTGTGCATGGCAAGCACTCCGGCTACTACAAAATTGCAGCGAAGGCGGTGGTCTTGGCAACCGGCGGTTACGGTCAGAATAAGCAGATGATTGCCTTCTATCGTCCGACCTTCAAGGACATGACGAGTTCAAACAATGTAACGAGCACCGGCGACGGCATTACCATGGCTCTCAATATCGGTGCTTCCATGACCGATATCGATTGGGTTCAGGCTCATCCGACCGTTGGCCTCGACAGCCGTATTTTGATTAGCGAAACCGTTCGCGGAGTCGGCGCCGTAATGGTCAACATCAACGGTGAGCGTTTCGTGAACGAACTTACAACATGTTCCGCTGCAAGATCATCAATCCAAAAGGAAAATTTGTCAGAGAAGGCCGCCGCGTGAAACGCGATGCAGACGGAATGGGCAGCTATGTGCTGGCATTTGAAGGCGAAGAAGCAGGATCGAGCAAAGATGTAGAAATCACAGAAGTGGATATCGACAGCTTTATCCGTGCGAAAGGAGCTATTTTCTCTGCAATCCGCACCATGCTTTCTTACTGTGACTTTGATATTTCTATGATCGAGAATGTCTATGTTGCAGGTGGTATCGGAAGCGGTATCAACATGGCAAATGCGATCAATATCGGAATGTTCCCGGATATTCCGGTTGAAATGTATCATTATGTAGGAAATACATCACTGGCAGGTGCGTATGCGATGCTCTGTTCTACCGAATCCGAGCGAAAAGTATATGAACTTGCCGCTAATATGACATATATTGAACTCAGTACGATTCCGCAGTATATGGATGAATTTGTAGGGGCATGTTTCCTGCCGCATACAGATGCATCCCTGTTTCCGAATCGGTAAAATTCAAGTCGAACGTATGTGAGACGGAAGATAAATGCGGCATCAAAAGGAGAATTTTATGCAGGTAAGATACGAAAAAGATAATAAAGAAAGAATTCCTTTTGAACATTATCTGGAGGAATTTGCAGCAATCGATCCAAAAGAGGCCGCAGCCAGGGTGGGAGTACCCTGGCATGAAGAGACACAGGAATTTGAAGTGCGAATGATGCAGAAAGCATTTCTTGTAAAATGGCCGGAATGTACCATCCGAAAGGCAAATCCATTTGATGAAGGATATGGAGCCATGGAGGATGGCGTTCCGCCAAAGATCATGGCAATCCGATTTTTAACAAGGGGTGTGTACTCAGAAGGCACCGGAAAGTTTCTGACTTATCGGGAAGTGCCGCATGGAGAAGTTTATTACCGTCAGTTTAACGGAAGATGTATGATGCGGCTTGCTTTTTCTTATGGAAATAAATTGCAGGAATTTAAAAACAAAATGGAAGCACTGGGGGCAGTAAATTGCGGACACGGTGATGCCGGATACGAGTTTGAATTTATCAACGGGCATCGCGTA
>OGXJ01002524.1_pt1 | contig 12030 bp, 9 predicted proteins | sample 1576231 | NCBI WGS metagenome assembly OGXJ01 (sample SAMEA3541539, study PRJEB24748) | human gut metagenome | biome: human gut; feature: human-associated habitat; material: faeces | place: China | collected 2012
ACAACATAGAATATTTTTGTTTTTTGCGCTGTCTACTTGACAGGGGGCGGGTCACAAAGTACCGTCCTTTGATTTTTTATGAGAGTATGGTTTAGCCCATTACTACCTCAACATTTACTGTTGCACCATTTTCAGCTACAGGGAGAACATTGCCCTCTACTGCCTTGCCGTCAACAGTTACGCTCTTTACGCCCTTGCAAACGTGGTCAGGGTTCTTAACAGTGATGTTGTATGTTGCACCTCTGTACTGACGTGTTGCTGTCATGCCGTCCCACTCGTGAGGGATAGATGGATCTATCTTCAAGCCGTCAAAGTCAGCCTGTACTCCGAGAATGTACTGTGAGATAGCTACCATGTTCCATGCGGCTGTACCTGTGAGCCAGCTATTCTTGCCCTCGCCGAATCTGCTTGCGTCCTTACCAGCTATCATCTGACCGTATACATAAGGCTCTGTCTTATGAAGATCAGATATCTCCTCGTTGAATGCAGGAGCTATCTTGCTGTAATACTCAAACGCCTTGTCACCTCTGCCTGCATATGCTTCTGCGCAGATTATCCATGCGTTGTTGTGTGTGAAGATACCAGCGTTCTCCTTATATCCGCCCGGATATGTGGAGATCTCACCATACTGGATATAATACTTTGAGTATGCAGGGTTGTTAAGAACAAGACCATACTTTGTATTGAGGTACTTGTCGATAGAATCAAGTGTCTTGATGTCAGCACCCTCGTCCTTGCCTATTTCAGACATAACTGCGAAGCCCTGTGGTTCAATGAATATCTTACCCTCTTCGCACTCCTTAGAACCCATTTTTGCGCCTGTGGAATCGTAAGCTCTCAGGAACCAATCGCCGTCAAATGCAGATTCCATAACGTTCTTCTTCATCTTGTCTATCTCAGCCTGTGCTGCGGCAGCTTCATCGTCCTTGCCAAGGTGCTTGAGGATAGACACATAGTTAGGGCCAGTGTATGTAAAGAGTGTTGCCACCATTACAGACTCAGCTACCTTTGAGTAGCCGCCCTCGGCTGCAAACTTAGGATTTGTATAAGTCTGGAAGCTCTCGCCCGGAGTGTCAGAATAGCATGAAAGGTTGATACAATCGTTCCAGTCAGCTCTCATTGCAAGTGGCAGACCGTGAGGGCCGAGGTTATTTACAACGTGATAGAATGATACCTTAAGGTGATCGAGCATTGGCTTAGCCTTTGACTCGTCATTGTCGTATGGCACCATTTCGTCAAGGATAGACCAATCGCCTGTTTCCTTGATGTATGCGGAAACTGAAAGGATCATCCACAGTGGGTCGTCTGAGAAGTCGCCGCCGATATCGGAGTTGCCCTTCTTTGTAAGAGGCTGATACTGATGATAGCAGCCGCCGTCAGGAAGCTGTGTAGAAGCGATGTCGATGATACGCTGTCTTGCACGGTCCGGTATCTGATGAACGAAGCCGAGGATATCCTGATTGGAATCTCTGAAGCCCATTCCTCTGCCGATACCGCTCTCGAAATATGATGCGGAACGTGAAAGGTTGAATGTTACCATGCACTGATACTGGTTCCAGATATTTACCATTCTGTTTACCTTGTCATCAGGTGTGTCAACATTGATAACGCTGAGAAGTCTGTCCCAAGTTGCCTTGAGTTCTTCAAGACCTGCGGCTACCTTTTCAGGAGTGTTATACTGCTCGATCATTGCGAGAGCCTTTTCCTTATTGATAGTAACGCCGTCAGCCTCGAACTTCTTGTCAACAGGCATTTCAACATAGCCGAGGATAAATACAAGCGTCTTTGACTCGCCCGGAGCAAGTGTTATCTTCTTATAGTGTGAAGCGATAGGTGACCAGCCGTCTGCGAATGAGTTGTTAGCCTTGCCTGCTTCAACAGCCTGTGGGTTATGGAAGCCGTTATAAAGACCGATAAATGAATCTCTGTCTGTATCATAGCCGTCTATCTCGTCATTTACTGTATAGAATGCAAAGTGATCTCTTCTGTCTCTGTATTCTGTCTTGTGATAGATAGTTGAACCTACTACCTCAACACGGCCTGTGCTGAAGTTTCTCTGGAAGTTTGTGCAGTCGTCCTGAGCGTCCCAAAGACACCACTCTGCAAATGAGAAGAATGAGAATGTTTTTTCTTCATTGCTCTCGTTTGTGAGAACTACCTGCTGAACTTCGCCGTTATAGTTCTGAGGAACAAAGAATGTAGCCTCAGCCTTAAGTCCGTTCTTCTTACCTGTGATGATAGTATAGCCCATACCATGACGGCACTCGTAAGCGTCAAGCTCTGTCTTTACCGGTGACCAGCCCGGATTCCAGATAGTTTCGCCGTCTTTGATATAGAAATATCTTCCGCCCATGTCGATAGGCACGTTGTTGTAACGGTAACGAGTTATTCTTCTTAGTCTTGCGTCCTTATAGAAGGAATAGCCTCCTGCTGTGTTGGAGATAAGCGAGAAGAACTCCTGTGTGCCAAGATAGTTTATCCATGGATATGGCGTTCTTGGATTGCTGATGACATATTCCTTTTTCACGTCATCAAAATGGCCAAATTTCATCAATAATTTCCACCTTTCGTATTTTATCTATTGTTAATTAATTTCTTAATTATAACCCATACAAATGCATATATCAATGGGTGACCTCAGTTCACCCCTACTGCATTTTCTATTATTCAGTAAAGAATCTCTGCCAGCACTTGAATGTGTGACCCTTTGTTATCTCCTCATATCCGCTCACTTCGTTAGGCAGGCTGAGATTAGGAGAGTTTATCATAGCTGTCATTGGTTCAGGGCAGAAATATCCTTTATTGCCCTTATCGTTCCACATATTCCAGAACTTAAATTCTTTTGACACCTCGTTGCAAACCTTATGACCATTGTCAGTATCCACAACATAAGAGCCATGGAAGTCCTTACCGTCAAGCTTGTTCATGCCTGCGGTGTACATATCGTTTGAGATATTATGCAGGGTAGGCATTTTTGTACCCTCTTTATATTCAAGGTCTTTCTTTTTAAGAGGCAAAAGCTTTTCTGTTGGCAGACATCTTTTATCAAGCTCGCACTTTTCGATTATCGGCACGCACATTCTCATTGATTCCTCCCTGCCGCCGTCGCACATTGGCGCATTAAGGCAGGTATGAGTACAGATTGAAACAGGCAGAGCCTTGTCGCTGTTGTTTGTCAGGTATATCTCCTGCAAAAGACCGTTTTCAGAAAGCGTAAACGTATAGGATATTTTAAAATCCACCGGAAAATAAGAATACATCTCGTCATTCTTGTCAAAGGTATAAGAAGTAACAAGCACAACTTTTTTATCCTGTGTTGAATAACACTCTATTTCGTGTTCTCTCTTATGCACCCAGCCATGGATAAAATTATCAAGCTTTTTCTCATTTACAGGCATTTGATACACTGCGTCAGAGGTCTTTATAATGCCCTTATCAAAGCGGTTAGGCAAGAAAAGAGTAGGCAGTCCCCATATCTCTCTCGCCTTATTTATAGTCTTGAGAGTGCAGTCATCACGATATCTGAACACCTCTATGCCGTTTTCCTCGTCACGAAGCCTCAGCACAGAAGCACCAAGTTTTGGTGCGATAACGCAGGAATACTTTCCCGACTGCATTCTGACACATTCCGTATCTTTAAACATGAATTTAAGGTCTATATTATTCAAAAAAGTAACGCCCCCATAATGCAAAGCGATGATCTGCTCCCGCCTTACCATACATTTTTACTTAAACGATTAACATACAATTATTATAACATAGCCCGTCGCTTTTGTCTAGTACAAAAAGCAGATTTTTATATAGAATTTTCGATGTGTTTTTTAGTAGTTTTTTACCAAACATTCAATGAATAATCCAAAAAAATATGACAATACTACAATCAACAGCCCGCTGACAGACGGACTGCTCTATATCTTAAACAATCAAAGGAGGAGTTTCTCATGATAGATAGGATCGCACTGCTGCTTCTCATAATAGGCGGCATAAACTGGGGGCTTGTGGGCATTTTCCAGTTCGACCTTGTGGCATTTCTTTTCGGAGGCGCTGCAGCGATACTAAGCAGGATCATCTACGTTTTGGTAGCTATTTCGGCTATCTGGTGCATTTCACTGTTTTTCAAAGACAACAGACTTGTCACCGAGCAGTAGTCCCCTGCAGGTCATGACGGCAGGAGAGGGAGCTTGTTTCAGAGGGCAGCATTTTATCACGGGTTTGCCTGCTGCATATTCTAAAATCGGCTCTCTTTCCTGCTGTCATGACCTTATTTTTTTGTTTTAAACATTAAAATTTGAACATCACAGACACTAAAAATGGATAAGATATTTTACTTTTTAAGTCGATTTAAGTTCAGACCTCACGCAGATGTCATTGTTAGCATAATGTCAACGAAATATTTGTGCAAAATCCCGAATTTTCAGAAAATTAACAAGTTCTTTGCAACTTTTTCTTGACTATCGCTACAAAAGAGGTTATAATTTAATTGATGTTAAGGATATTGAACATAATTTGTTTGATTTAACATCCGTTTTGTTGTCTCCTTTCTTTTGTTCTACACATAGTTTTTTTATTTTATTTTCTGCTGAGCACCGTTGCTCAGCATTTTTTTTGCCCATTTTATGCACACGTTGAAAAATTCATATTTTAGGGTTATAATGTTACTTTATGGACTAATAAAACAATATGTCAGTTCTTACCTGTCAAAACGTTTTCGTCGTGAGAGAAAGGAGTAAATAGAATATGAGATATCTTATAGTTGTTGATATGCAGAATGATTTTGTCACGGGCAGTCTTGGTTCAAAAATGGCAGAAATGATCGTTCCTGCTGTCTGTGAAAAAATACGCAGTTACAAGGCTCATGGCAGCACTGTATTCATGACCCTTGACACGCATTTCAAGGATTATCTTGAAACGCCTGAGGGAAAAAAGCTCCCTGTGGCGCATTGCATAAAAGGCACCGAGGGCTGGCAGCCTGAGGCTCAGGTAGCTGAGGCTATCGGCGGAAGCGCAGAGGTCTATGAAAAAAGCACATTCGGCTCGGCTGAGCTTGCACAACACCTTGCTGAAATAACAAAGGCAGGGGACGAGATAGAGCTTTGCGGACTTTGCACAGACATTTGCGTGGTATCAAACGCTTTGCTCATAAAAGCTTTTTGTCCTGAATGCGAGGTCATAGTTGACGCAAACGCCTGCGCAGGAGTAACGGAAGAAAGCCACAAGGCGGCACTTGTTACAATGGCGTCATGTCAGTGCAGGATAGATAATTTTTGATTTGAGGGGGAACTCCGCTTCGGCGGAATGATTTATGAGTGGTTTCAAAAAAGGTCTTAAAGACGGCATACCTATTGCTTTGGGGTATCTTTCGGTGTCGTTCACATTCGGACTTCAAGGCGTAAAAGGCGGTCTGAGCTGGTGGGAAACTGTGCTGATCTCTATTTGCAACGTGACCTCGGCAGGTCAGTTCGCAGGACTTGACATTATGCTGTCGGGGGGCGGTTTCTGGATAGAAATGGCTTGTGCCCAGTTTATCATCAATCTGAGATATGCACTTATGTCAATATCTCTTTCACAGAAAGCTGACAAGTCACTGTCGGGAATACACCGCTGGCTGGTAGGCTTCGGAGTGACAGACGAGATATTTGTCATGGCAATGGGAAATATAGGTGAAGTTTCAAGGCAGTATATGTATGGGCTTATCGCTTTACCTGTAGCAGGCTGGTCGCTGGGGACTCTTATAGGTGCAGCGGCAGGAAAAATACTTCCTGAGATAGTCATAAGCGCACTTAGTATTGCAATATACGGAATGTTCCTTGCAATAATAATACCGCCTGCAAAGAAAAACAAGGGCATTGCAATGGCGGCGATATTTGCGGCTCTTCTTAGCTGTTGTTTCAAGTGGCTGCCTATTCTTAATAAGGTATCCGGAGGATTTTCCATAATAATCTGCACCGTTCTTTCCGCAGGGATAATGGCGGCTCTCATGCCTGTGAAAAATGAGGAGGACGGTCAATGCTGAGTATAAGAGATTTCTTCATTTATCTTTTCATTATGGCAGGAGTGACCTATCTTATTCGTGCCCTGCCGTTGGTGATATTCAAGGGCAAGATAACAAACAGATTTGTGCAAAGCTTTCTTTACTATGTGCCATATGCTGTGCTTGGAGCAATGACGTTCCCGTCCATACTATTCTCAACGGAAAACCTTGCAGCTTCCATAGCAGGACTTATAACAGCCTGCGTGCTTGCATTCAAGGAAAAAAGCCTTATCATAGTTGCGGCATTTGCCTGCCTTGCAAGCTTCTGCGTGATACTTATTTGTCAGCTTATTTAAAGTTTTGTGCAGAGGGGTGACCTGAGGTCGCCCGCTATAAATTTTGGATATTTGACAAGCTCAGACCTTTCTGCTATATGCGGAGAGGTCTTTATTATCACTGTTTTTATATAGCATATGAAATATCATAAATGGAGTATAAAATTTTCGGCTAGTTTCATATTCTTGCCTTGAAAAAAATTATAGGCTGTGATATAATTTTATTGTGTGAAAACGTTTACCGTTTTTTGAACTATGACAAAATATATGGAGGTATTGCAATGTCAGACACAATGAACATTTCTCCTGAGCTTTTGGAGAAAATGAACAGGTATTGGGAGGCTGCCAACTATCTTTCGGCAGGTCAGCTCTATCTGCTTGACAATCCGCTTCTCCGTGAGCCGCTCACAATGGATCACGTCAAGAAAAAGATAGTCGGTCACTGGGGTACTGTACCTGGTCAGAACTTTATCTATGTTCACCTTAACAGAGTCATCAAGAAATATGACCTTGACATGATCTATATTTCAGGTCCTGGTCACGGAGGAAACTTCATGGTAGCCAACACCTATCTTGAAGGCTCTTATTCTGAGGTATATCCTAACATTTCAAGAGATGTTGAGGGTATGCAGAAGCTGTTCAAGCAGTTCTCTTTCCCAGGAGGAATCTCATCACACGTTGCACCTGAAACCCCAGGTTCTATAAACGAGGGCGGTGAGCTTGGTTATTCACTTGCACACTCATTCGGTGCTGTATTCGACAACCCTGACCTTATCACAACTTGCGTTGTTGGCGACGGTGAGGCGGAAACCGGTCCTCTTGCAACAGCATGGCACTCAAACAAGTTCCTGAATCCTAAGACTGACGGTGCCGTACTCCCTATACTTCACCTTAACGGCTACAAGATATCAAATCCAACTGTATTCTCAAGAATTTCTCATGAAGAGATAAAGAGCTTCTTTGAGGGCTGCGGCTGGAAGCCATACTTTGTCGAGGGCGACGATCCTATGACAATGCACAAGCTCATGGCTGAAACTCTTGACACTGTTATCGAGGAAATAAAGGCTATCCAGAAGAACGCAAGAGAAAACGGCGTTACTGAAAGACCAAAGTGGCCTATGATAATATTCCGTTCACCAAAGGGCTGGACAGGTCCGAAGATTGTAGACGGCAAGCAGATAGAGGGTACATTCAGAGCGCATCAGGTACCAATGACAATGGAAGCTCCTGAGCATTTGAAAATGCTTGAGGATTGGCTCAAGAGCTATCACCCTGAGAAGCTTTTCACAGAAGAGGGCAGACTTATCCCTGAGCTTGAAGAGCTTGCTCCTACAGGCGACAGAAGAATGGGTGCAAACCCACACGCCAACGGCGGACTTCTTCTGAGAGATCTCAGACTTCCTGATTTTAGGAAATACGGCATTGATGTGCCTGCTCCCGGTGCAGTTGAAGCACAGGATATGATAGAGCTTGGCGGATTTGTAAGAGATATATTCAAGCTTAATGAAGAAAGCAGAAACTTCCGTATCTTCGGACCTGACGAAACAATGTCAAACAGACTTGGCAAGGTCTTTGAGGCAACAAACAGAGATTGGAACGCTGACAAGCTCGACAACGACGAGTTCCTTGCCGCTGACGGTCGTGTTATGGACTCTATGCTTTCTGAGCATATGTGCGAGGGTTGGCTGGAGGGCTATCTGCTCACTGGACGTCACGGTTTCTTCGCAAGCTATGAGGCTTTCATCAGAATAGTTGACTCAATGTTCTCACAGCACGCTAAGTGGCTCAAAGTTACTTCACAGCTCCCATGGAGACAGAAGATAGCTTCACTTAACTACATACTTTCTTCCAACGTATGGCAGCAGGATCACAACGGATTTACACATCAGGATCCGGGCTTCCTCGATCACGTTGCAAACAAGAAAGCAGACGTTGTAAGAATGTATCTCCCACCGGACACAAACTGTCTGCTGTCATGCTTTGACCACTGCATACGTTCAAAGAACTATGTAAACGTAATGGTAACATCAAAGCACCCAAGACAGCAGTGGCTCACAATGGAGCAGGCTGTTAAGCACTGCACACAGGGTATCGGTATCTGGGAATGGGCTTCAAACGATCAGGGTCAGGAGCCTGACGTTGTTCTGGCTTGCTGCGGCGACACACCTACACTTGAAGCACTTGCGGCAGTAACTATCCTGAGAAAGAATCTTCCACAGGTAAAGATAAGATTTATCAACGTTGTTGACCTGTTCAAGCTTCAGCCACAGTCAAAGCACCCACACGGACTTTCCGACGCTGACTTTGACGCACTGTTCACAAAGGACAAGCCTATCGTATTTGCATTCCACGGCTATCCTACACTTATCCACGAGCTTCTCTATCATCGTCACAACCGCAACCTTTATGTATGCGGCTACAACGAGGAGGGTACGATCACAACTCCATTCGACATGAGAGTTCAAAACGAGATAGACCGTTTCCACCTTGTTATGGAGGTTATCAAGAGACTTCCACAGCTTGGAAACACAGGTGCTTATCTCCACCAGCTCATGCAGGACAAGCTTGTTGAACACAAGCAGTATATTGCTGAGTATGGTCTTGATATGCCTGAGATCAGAGATTGGAAATGGGATATCTAATAAAAAGCCAACCAATTAATTAAATATACCAACATAAAAGAGGACTTCCGACAATGAGGGAGTCCTCTTTTGCTGTGCATATAAAAATATCCCCCGCCGTATGACGAGGGATAAAAAGTGCTAAGTCAATAAATTACTTTCTGTTGTTTGCTATCTTTGCAAGGAGATTCAGTATTTTAAGATAAAGATAAATAACGCCTACGATAAGACCATAGCTTGCATACCATTCATACTGAGCAGGAAGCCCCTGTTCAACTGTCATCTGGATAGTTTCAAAATCACACATAAGAAGTGCTGCGGCGATAAGAACGCCAATAACAGCGAAAAGTATGCCGACAGGGCCGTTGTTTATTGCAACGATTGAAGTGTAGATAGCTGAATGAGGTGCGAGCCATGCAAGAAGCATGAAAAGCAATCCGCCTATGATAGAGACCCAAAGGCAGGTGATAAGAGCAGTTTTCATTCTGCTTCCCACACGAACGCCCTTTGAATAGATAACTGCAAGCACTGCAACTGTGAGAAGCGTCAGTGTAACGGCTTCAACTATTATGCCTTTCCACTGCATTGCGTAGATCATTGACATAAAGGTGAGGGCATATCCCATGCCTGCGGAATAGATAGAGCCTGTTACCGCCGTTGTTTTCGGAGCGAATGAAGCCACAAGTCCTGCTATTGCTGTTGCAATAAGAGCGCCGACAAAGATAGTATACTCAGTGGAAAAAGCCTGCGCACCACCGCCGAAGAAGTTGTGAATGTAAAAATATGCTCCCATGCCTGCGGCGAAAACTGCAACAAAATACAAGGTCTTCATTGCAATGCCCTTATAGCTTGCCGCCTCCATGCCGTAAGTGGACTGTGCGAAAGAACGCAGTTTTTTAACTCGTGGATTTGAATAGCTTTCAGAAAAATTATTATAATCGTTCATGAATTTGCCTCCTTTATTTTTTCGCCAATATTTATTTTTTGGCTTATATACTATTATACATATTTTCTTAAAAAAGTCAATATGATTTTTCAGGCAAAAGTGCAAAGTTATTTTTTCGGACTTGTCCGCATATGATATAAACAAAGGCAAAAGCCAAAAAATCGGAAAGGAAGATACATTGTGCTGGATATACTTGAAAAGAAGCTTACGGAAAACCAGACCACAAGAAAGGGGCTAACAACTGCGGAAGCCGAAAAACGGCTCAGTACGGACGGAGAGAACCGCCTTGCCAAAAAGAAAAAGACCTCTGCGGCGAAAATTTTTGCAGGACAGTTTCATGACGTTATGGTGATGATACTTCTTGTGTCGGTGGTAATATCCGTAGCGCTTGGGCAATATGCTGACGCTGTGCCTATCGTGCTTATAGTTATCATTAACGCTGCACTGGGATTTATTCAGGAATACCGCTGTGAAAAAACTCTGGAAAAGCTTGAAAACATGACCGCTCCCACCGCCATGGTATATCGTGACGGCAGGCTTGTGAAAATTCCTGCATCGGAGGTCGTAGCAGGAGATGTTTTTACCCTCGAAGCAGGTGACAGGGTGCCTTGCGACGGCTACATAAACTCATCAAGGGCGTTATCATGCGACGAATCTGCACTCACCGGCGAAGCTGTGCCTGCGGTAAAGAAATGCCGTACATCTGAGATAGATTTTACCGCACTGAACAAAGACTACATGGTCTACATGGGAACGGTTGTCACAAAGGGCGTTGGCGAAGTCACGGCGGTGGCAACAGGTGAGCGAAGCCAAATGGGCAGGGTCTCAACTATGCTTGATGAGATAAAAGAGCCTGAAACTCCATTGCAAAAGAAACTCGGAGAGCTTGGCAGAACTCTTGCTGTCATCTGCCTTGCAGTGTGCGTGGTAGTCTTTATTGCAGGCGTACTAAGGGGCGAGCCTGTTCTCAACATGGCAATGACAGGAATAACCATAGCCATTGCCGCAATACCTGAAGGCTTGCCTGCCACTGTGACTATAGCGCTTGCCCTTGCGGTCAGAAAAATGCTAAAGCGTCAAGCACTTGTACACAGGCTTCATTCAGTGGAAACTCTTGGCTGTGCCACTGTTATCTGCACTGACAAGACAGGCACTGTGACAATGAACAAAATGACAGTTACTGATATTTTCACCTGCACCGAGAAAAGCCGTGCTTACAGCGTAACAAAAGAGGGTGCAAGCTTTGATGACAAAGCCCTCAAAGCATGGGAAAGCCCCGACCTTGGCAGGATACTTTTATGCGGCGCAGCCTGCAACAACGCAATGACATCTGCGTGCAGTGATCCTCTTTACCGCAGGTCAATCCGCGTGAGCATGGGAACTGTATTTCAGGTGCCGTGGACTTACATTGAAAATAAAAATGTCTCCTGGCCACAGGGTGGGATGGACTTATTGCATGAGTATGGATTTAGCGCGGCGGCTTCAAGTTCCTGCGTCGAACGTTTGGTCACGAGCGATACATTCTGAGAGCCTCGCGTGCGGCGCATTTCATCAAGCAACCCAGCCGCTTTCAGGTACATCAAAAGGGTCGTGATCTTTTTGACGTCGCTTGCCGAGCCGCCTGCCAAGGCTTCGTTATTGAGTTCCTTGAGATTGAAGTCGGCGCGGCCGCCGTCGGAGAGCCGCCGGATGAGCAGCGATTCGAGATTCTGATAGGTTCCTAAGACAGCGGAGGCCGATGCTTGCCATATGGAACATACTATCAGTATAGAAGCCTTTGAGAAACTCAGGGATTACTATTCCTCTCAAAAGGAAAAACAGTTTGCCCGTATAGCAACGGACAGATAATGCGGCTGGGCAATACACCCGACCGCCTTATTTGTTATCTTTCTTCTCTTTTGTATCCAGCATTTTATCAATCAGGGCGAGCAACAGCTCCTGATCTCGCTGACTGCATTGTGGGACCAAGCGCCTAATCCGATCAACGATTTCGCTGTCTGTGATCATCTGCGGCGCAAGGATTTCGTCAAACGAAGCGCCGATGGCATTGACAAGACGAATCAGGACATCCAAGCTAGGCTTTCGCCGGCCGCTTTCTATGGCCGCCAAAAAACGAGGACTGATTTCTGCCGTTCCGCATCTTTACAAACAGCCTGT
>OGXJ01002531.1_pt1 | contig 11994 bp, 7 predicted proteins | sample 1576231 | NCBI WGS metagenome assembly OGXJ01 (sample SAMEA3541539, study PRJEB24748) | human gut metagenome | biome: human gut; feature: human-associated habitat; material: faeces | place: China | collected 2012
TGGGTCGCTACTGCTGCGAGATATGTGCCAGATTTTATTTACAATATTGGTACAAAAAGCCAATCGGGTAGAGCGCCGTTGCGTATCTCACCGTGTCCGAAAGGACCGATACGAACAATGACATTCATACCGTGTTTTTTACAGAGTTCAAAGAACTTGCGTATATTAAGATTGCCGCTCCAGTTGAATACACCTTCCTGTTCTTCATGAAGACTCCAGAAAACATAGGTCGGAAGGACGTTGACACCTCCCGCTTTCATCTTAAGAATCTCTTCTTCCCATTGTTCGTGCGGATAACGGCTATAATGGAACTCGCCCGTCACCGGGATTACCGGTTTTCCATCAATAGACATATAATAGCTATTCACATCAATACTTCCACCTGAGGGGCTGGTTCCCCCCATCTTCAGATGACCTGTGTAAATAGTCTTCTCTTTTGCCGGTGCCGAAAGCTCATATACTTGCTGAGCCATACTTATTGTAGTAATAGCACAAAGTGCTGATGTTATTATAATATTCTTCATAAGTTTAAATCTTTCAATCTATTGGTCATTTACAATCATCTGTCATAGTTATTTTGCTTGATAGCCCCTTTGGACTCATCTATGAAACTCTGGGGAATCCAAAAACGGTTGTGTCCGTCGTGCACATTGAAATAGCCACGTCCTTCCTGTTTATTGATAGTATCAATACGCTTATTGGCATATTCCACATACTTACCAAAGCGGATAAGATCTTGGCGGCGAAGCCCCTCAAGATAAAATTCATGTCCACGTTCCAAAAGCAAAGCCTCATTGAACGCTTCTGCTGAAGCAGTCTCCGAATCATCCAAAGCAAGCAATCCGGCACGGTTACGAACACGATTCACCAGACCGATGGCTTCTGTAGTCGGTCTGCCTTCATTACGGTTGATACATTCGGCAAGTGTAAGCAGCACATCCGAATAACGATAGATCACTACATCAATGCCACTCTGACCATCTTTCATGTCGGGGTCTTTCCCATATTTAAGAGGTAATGCGCCTTTGGCCAACTGCGCACTATTCGTACGGTCTATCTTTTCACCTTTCTTATTAGTATATGTCGTTATCACATTCTTCAAACGCTTATCACCGGCTTCAAACGTATCATAAAAGTCCCAAGGCATTACATAACCGCCCCATCCGGTCGCTTTCTCCGACCAGGGATAATCGGCCGGAAGCACTTCGGCTGTCATATAGTTCGAATACCAACTGGCAGTACTGTTGCAGGCTAGTTGCAGAATCACTTCATTATTGCCTATTCCTTCTTTCGAGAAAATATAGTTATAATCGGTCTGCAAACCATATACACGTCCTTCCATCTCCATCAGTTCCCGCGCCAAAGCACATAGTTTCTCCATACAAAAGAAGCACCGGCATCGTTCGGATAGGCATAGTTCAATCCGATAGCATCGATAGAGTGGAAACGATATCCGCCGAATTCGGGATTGTTTCCAAAACCGCCATCAGTGCCACCATACAAGTCGTCGCCCACAAAGGCGAAGCCAAAGGGCTGCACAATCTGAGATAGATAGAAGCTGGTAAACTTACGAACATTGGGATGTCCCAAGAAGCTATAGCCACGACGTGCCAAAGCATTCAGCTGCCCGGTCATCATGTAGTTCTTGCCTAGTCCTTCCCATGGGAAGCCATCGGTATAGAAGCCATAGTTGAGGAACTTATAGAGCACTTGTACCCAGTTGCGTGTGGCTTGAGCGTCATAACCCGGTTCCCCTTCGATGGCAAGGTTCGGGATGATTTCAAAGAAGTTCAACGTTGTCCAGTTACTGCTGGTAGTAAACGGTTCGCAAAACATACCGTATTTAGGCTTTTTGGGCACTGTCATGGCGATGGCTTTGCGCACAATGTCTTTTTGACTGTCAGTCATTGCCCAATAGTTGATATCGTACATCACAGGCATATGCATACCACCCAGCTGGTCGTATTTGTTGATGGCTTTCTGAGGATCCAAATCTTTATAGAAAGTGACATAGGCGTCCGCCCAATATGCCATGGCACGTGCCAATTTTTCAGCTCGTTGGCGGTAAGTGAGGGCATTAGAGGTGGTATAGGGAGCCTCTGTATCTTTTTCATCGGGCTCGTGCAGATAGCATTCAAACGCCTCACTACTTAAGCCGGCAGCCAATCTTCTGAGTTCTTCTTTCCTGCCATCGCCAATAAATTTTTCGAGTAGTCCTTTAGGAGCATTGGGAGCGGAAATCTGGTTGTACAACTCATTCTTATTAAACATCCCGGGATTGGATATATATTCCATACCTTGACTGTTGCGTGAATAAGGCTTGTTCTTCAAATAACCGCCATTTCCGTAATTCAGGTTGACTAAGGCAGCATGTGCGCGCAACAAACGTGCCACTTCTCTACCCACTTCAGTGTTTTTCAGTCGGTCGATGATGATTTCCCGCTCTTCGGGATTGAAATAGATACGCGGATGTACCCCTGGTGCCGGTGCATGGGTAAATACACGTACTCCGTCATAGTTGAGCGGAAGTTGTTTGCGTGTGCCCACTTGATCGGTGGTGTATTCTTTAAGATGATAATCGAAACCACCGGGATGCGATTTCCCGATTTTAGATAAATTTCCCTCCCATTGCTGGGCATAAAGGCTGTTTGATAATAATAGGGCAACAACCGCCCCTTTAATTATTTGCTTCATTGAATATATGTATTTAAGATTTTAATATAGACAAATGTAGTCAAATAATATCCGTATTTCGGGGGAATTTGTTGCGAGAATAGGAATAAATGATACAGGGTGTTGATTTGTGGAGACATTGTTGTTAAAAGATTATGCTATGTAACAAAACTACTTTATTGTGAAACATTAATCGTGGTATCTGGTACAACAATGCACTATTTTTACTCTGTATATATTAATATTTAAGACTTAATTGAAAAATGAAAAGTTATGGATAGAGTAGTAGTAATGTGTTTAATGTGTCTGATAGAACTGTTTATGGCTATTGATGTACAAGCTGGGAAAAGAGAAGATTCGGCGTTGACCCGTTTAGAACTTTATAATGTATCGTGGGATAGTCCGAGTGGAAATAGTAAAGGTTCAATGCCATTAGGAAATGGAGATATAGGCCTGAATGTTTGGGTAGAAAATGATGGTGATCTGCTATTCTATATTGGTAAAACTGATGCATGGAGTGAAAGAGTACATAATCCGGATGGGCTTTTGAAAGTTGGTTTGTTGAGATTCCATTTTGAACGAAATCCTTTCGCAGCCCAGCAGTTCAGACAGACATTGAACTTGCGAAAGAGCAGGATTGAAATCACCTCCGGTGAGAATCATATAAAAGTTTGGGTGGATGCAAATAATCCATTGGTACAATTTGAAGCTTCTTGTAGTGAAAAGAATAGTTTGACAGTCACGTATGAACCATTGAGAAGCCCGGAAAATATTGCATTGCGAAAGAGGTATTTCAATTCAGTTGTGCATACCGATAGTATACTGAAAGTAGGAGAAAAACGTATAGGTTGGTTTTATAAGAATGCGAATATGAAGCAAAAAGAGTTGGCCAATCTTACATTCGGAGCCTTGGTGGAAGGCACTGGTATGCAGGCTTCGACTCCTGTTACTTTACAATCGACTTCTTCCTCAAAAAGTTTTCAGGTGACAGTCGCGGTACTTACATCTGTTGATAATAAACCGGGAGAATGGCTTAAGAAGGTAGAGAATATAGCCGATAATCTTCCGGAACTGAACACTGCAAGGAAAGAACATGAAAAATGGTGGGAACAATTTTGGACTCGTTCCTGGATATATATAGAAGGAGATGATGATGCTTTTGTGGTTAGCAGAGCATATAATTTGCAAAGATATGTATCAGCTTGTGGGGGGAGAGGTAAGTATCCGATTAAGTTCAATGGCTCCATATTTACAGTTGACAATCGGATTAATACTAAAAAAGAGGGACAACCTGTAAGTTTTGACGTTAATGGAGATTATCGTGCATGGGGTGGTCAGTATTGGTTTCAGAACACCCGGCATATGTATTGGCCTATGTTGATGTCGGGAGATTTTGACATGATGTATCCTTTCTTTGATATGTATCAGGGTATGACGGATAAAAATAAAGAGCTGGTGCAAAAATATTATCAGGTAAACGGACTTCTTTTTGCAGAGACTTGTCCATTCGAAGGGGGAATTCCTAAAGCGACTCCGGAAGAGAAAGGAAGTTATACCAAACATTATTATGCTCAAATACTCGAATATACCGCCATGGCCTTGGATTACTATGGCTTTACAGGTGATGATGATTTTGCCCGTAAAACATTGATACCGATTGCAAACGAAGGATTGAAATTCTATTTTAGTTATTTCAAATATGGAAAAGATGGAAAGATTGCTATCGATCCGGCCAATTCGATGGAGACTTTTTGGAAAGTGAGAAATCCGCTCCATGATATTGCAGGGTTATATTATGTGTTGTCCGGGTTAAAGAAGTTGCCATCACATTTGATAGATCGAAATATGATGAAACAATGGAATGCTTGGGAGAAATATATTCCTCAAATCCCTTATGGGGCTGTTGATGGACATCGGGTATTTCTGCCGGCCGAAGACTTGTACGGTGATAAGAGGCATAATTTTGAGAATACCGATTTGAGTGCAGTCTTTCCTTTCCGTTTATGCACCATTGGAGAACAGGATATTCAAACTGGTATCAACACTTTCGAGCGTCGTAGTGAAAAAATTATAGGGTGCTGGCATTATGACGTTGTGATTGCAGCCTTACTAGGACTTACTGATGAGGCGCAAAAGCAGATTGTATCGATTAGCCGTTTGAAAAATGCCCGTTCAAAAGCAGATAATGAGATGCGTTTTCCCGTTTTCTGGGGACCCAATCATGATTATACTCCCGATCAAGATCATGGCGGAGTTTTATGTACGGCTATTCAATATATGCTTTTGCAAGCGTCAAATGACAAAATATATATCTGTCCCGCTTTTCCCGAAAAATGGAATGTTGATTTCAAACTGCATACAGATAAAAGAACAGTTGTCTATGCTACTGTGAAACGGGGAAAAACGGAACAGGTGGAGACACTGCCGGCAAAGAGGAAAAAAGATATTGTGTTCCATCTATAAATAGGAACAAATATGATTGGAAAACAAGATAATGTAACAAGAGTACTGTATCATGAAACATTTATCACAATTTATCGTACAGTTATCCACTAATTTTACTCCCTGAATTAAAAGTTAATAGTATGAAGAAGCAATGGAATTTCAAATGGGCGGTTTTTGTAGGGGTTATGTGTTTGTTGCCTTTCACTACTCTGTGGGCCCAGCAGTCATCTTATAAAGTCTTTCAGTTCCCGGCAAATAAAATACCGAGAATTGATGGAGATCCTTCTGATTGGGATATGGTACCCGATTCGTATCTGATAACTTCAGATTCATTGGTGGATAATACCGGGCATTATTCGTCGCCTAACCCTCAAACTTCATTTTCTAAGGTCAAAGTAGGTTGGGTGAAAGGCATGAACCGATTGTATTTCTTAGTGGAACTATGGGACAATTGTTGGATTTTTGATAAACATCCCCGTAATAGTGATATTTTTGAACTGATAGTTGACGGTGACCGTTCCGGTGGCCCTTTTATCAACTCTTTTCATCCTTTTCTCAAAGAGCGCGATGATGCCTCAAAAATGGTTTCTTATATGGATTTTCACGGTTGCCAGGCACAAAACTATCATATCTTTACACCAGCTCCTTCAGGAAAGGACTGGGCAATGGTGTGGGGACCTCAAACGTGGATAAAGGAATTACCTTATGCAAATGCTGCTTATTCTTATCATTTTGAGCATGGACAAAGTGGAACATTAATATTGGAGTTCTGGGTCACTCCTTTTGATTATGCCGGAGCAGAAGGACCACAGCGTTCTGTTGAGTCGGTTTTGACAGAAAACAAAGTGATTGGTCTGTCTTGGGCAGTGATGGATTATGATAAGGAAGTAGAAGATGCGGGTGAATTGGATGCGTTTTGGAGTTTATCAAAAGACAAGCGGATGTATGGTGATGCTACAGCTGCAAATCCTTTTCGTTTGATGCCTTTGGAGTCTCCGTGGGCGCCAGAATTAAAAGCAGATTTCACTTCACACGTGATAGATTCTGGGAATCGTATCGTAGCTTTTACCAATGAGTCTATCGGAAAGGTACACCAATACCTTTGGGATTTTGGAGATGGAAGCACTTCTACAGAGAAGAGTCCGGTTCATCAATATAAGAAAGCTGACAAATACAATGTTACCTTGACGATAAAAGGAGAAAATGGCGAATCGCGAAGGATGAAACCTTGGGATGTAGCATTGAAATAATATATAAAACATTAATTACTATGAAGAAGATTTTTATTATTCTATTATCACTCTGCTTCATACAAGGAGCAATGGCGCAGAAACAACAGCGTACATGGTGCAATCCGGTGAATATAAGCTATCGTTATAGTCTGGATGGAAAAGGCTATCGTGAAGCGGCCGACCCTTCTGTTGTCTATTATCAGGGAAAGTATTGGCTGTTTGCGTCTAAAAGTGGCGGATATTGGTGGAGTACCGATTTATTGAAATGGAATTTTGTAGAAACGAAAGTACTTCCTACGGAAGATTATGCTCCTACAGCTATGGCATATAAGGGAGCATTGTATTTTCTTGCTTCCTTTGAAAGTAAACAACCATTAGCCCTGTACAAAACTACAGAACCGCTATTGGATAAATGGGAAAGAGTGACGGATAAGCCTTTCAAACATTCCACATATACCAATGGAACCAAATGCATTGATCCTATGCTGCTTGCTGATGGCGATCATGTTTATCTCTATTGGGGATGTAGTAACAAAACTCCTAGCTGGGTGGTACAACTAGATCCTGATAATGAATTTCAGGCAATGAACGATCCGATTATAACAGTAGATAGTGATACTTTGAATCATGGTTGGGAACGTCGGCGTGACGGCAGGCGTCCGTGGATTGAGGGTTGTTGGACTAATAAAGTAAACGGGAAATACTATTTGCAGTATGCTGCGGCAGGCACGGAATTGGATTGGTATTCCGATGGATACTATGTCAGTGACGAACCGATGAAAGGATTTAAGTTTGATATTCATAATCCTTTCTCTATGAAACCTACGGGATTTGTACGTGGTGCGGGACATAGCTCAACATTCTCTGACAAAAGAAATAATTATTGGCATATTGTGACTAATTGTCTTTCCGTGAAAGATAGTTACGAAAGACGATTAAGCCTGTTCCCGACCTTGTTTGACAAAGATGGAGTTCCTTATTGCTGTACTTTATGGGGGGATTATCCTCAACGGATGCCGCAAGGCAAGTTCGCCAATCCGGAAGAACTTTTCACAGGATGGATGTTGCTGTCCTACCGTAAGCCGTCCACGGCTTCGTCTACTTTACAAGGGCATGAGGTGGGGAATGCTTTTGATGAAGATATGAAAACCTATTGGAGTTCTAAAAGTGGTAAAGGTGAATGGCTGCAAACAGACTTAGGCACATTGAAGAAAATATATGCCATTCAGATAAACTTTGCCGATCAGGATGCAACGTGTAAAGGAGTAGTGAAACAGCGTGGACATCGGTATCGTATCGTTGTTTCCAACGATGGAAAAAACTGGAGAAATATTGTCGATAAATCGTCATCCATAAGTGATGCTCCCCATGATTATATAGAATTGGCAAAGCCTGTAGAGGCACGCTATATACGATTGGAAAATATAGAAGTTCCCTATGGTAAATTTGCGGTATCCGGATTCCGTGTGTTCGGCTTGGGTAAAGGAAAGGTCCCTTCAGCAGTACGGGATTTCCGTGTAGAGCGGGATAGCAAAGACCGTAGGGAAGCAACGATGCGGTGGGCGCTTCAGCCGGATGCGACGGGATATGTCATTAAATATGGCGCAGAGCCGGGTAAACTGTATCACAACTTTATCGTTTATGGCGAGCAACAACTACGTACTTTCTTGCTGAATACCCAGTGTCCTTATTCGTTTTCAATAGCTGCATTTAATGATAATGGAGTGTCTGCCTATTCTAAAATTTGTACGGTGAAATGATGAAACATAGTTTATTTGTTCCCTTATAAAATGAAAGAATGGGTGTGCCGAATTTGGCAGTAAACTTTTGGTTTAGGATAAGGATATAGTTAGAATTTAATTTAGAATAGAAGAAAATTATGGGAAAGATGTATGTTCTCTTAAAACGAATTATGTTCGTAAGTTGCCTGCTTGTAAGTGTGTGCGGGTATGCCGGACAATCCGTACATAAAAAGACAGACGTATCGTTCAGTCAGTTTATGGATGGAAAAACGGAGAAAGGGGTTTATAAATCAGTATCCGGTAAACCATTACACTTGTATACTTTTTGTCCGGATGAATTTCGAAAAAGTGATAAGCGTACGGCAGTCGTCATTATCCACGGAGGAGGATGGACAGGTGGTGAGGTAGAAGCCTTTTTTCCTCATGCTCGTTATTTTGCGTCCCGTGGGGCGGTGGCATTCTGCGTAGAATATCGGTTGGTAAAAGCAGGTGAGTCTACAGTAGAAAATTGTGTAAGTGACTGTAAATCTGCTATGCGTTATATTCGCAGTCATGCATTGGAGTTAGGCATCGACCCCAATAAGATTATAGTAATGGGAGATTCTGCCGGTGGACATTTGGCCGGTTGTATGGGGACGGTGAATGGATTTGATGACCCGAAAGATGATTTGACAGTTAGTGACGCTCCCAATATGGCAATATTGTGTAACCCTCTGACTGATTTTACCCAATCTTCTTTTATTAAAATTGTGATTGGAGGACAAGCGCTTAAGAGCCGTGAGAATCCGGATATAGCTTCTCTTTCGCCGGGAGTTATTTCATTGGCAAAACGCCTGTCGCCTCTTTATTGTGTTCGTAAAAATCATATTTATACGCTGATAATGCACGGGACGGCAGATAAGGTAATCTCTCCTTCACAGTCCGAAGCACTTTGTCAAGCCATGAAAAAAGTGGGCAACAACTGCGAATTGGTAATGTTACCCGGAGCCAGCCATGCTTTTGTTTGTGTACGTTGGCGGGCACCGGAGGCGGAGGTTGTGAAGACTATTCGTCAGATAGACGACTATATGTGTCGCCATGATTTCTTGAAGGGGAAATCCAATCTGGTTCTTTCCAATCCGGAAGCTTGGGAGCCTAAAAAATAACTTGAGTTTATAATCAAATGATATCAATACTATGGTAAATAGGAAAGAAATACTGACCGGATTACTCCTGATGTGTTCTACCGGTTTGCTTGCGCAACAGCGAAGCTACTATCAAGAGCCGAAATGGAAACCACGCACTGCTCTCACTTATGAGGAAGTGATTGAAGGCTCTTTCTGGCCCAAGTCTCCTGAAGTATCCAAAGGTACTCCGGATTTGACATTTGACGCCTCTCGCTTGGGGAAAATACCGGCTCCGGGCGTTCATCCGCGTGTTTTGATAACCCCCGATGAGGTGGAAGCCGTTCGGAAGAAGTTGGCAATGGGGGAAAACGCTCCCTTGCCTTTCCGGTCGATGTGGGAACGTGTGAAAGCAAAGAAAACTCCTTTTTATGCTTTAGTGACGAAAGATAAGAAGTTGGGTAGAATGTATGCGGAGCAATTGATGGAGAAATTGCACCGTCTTAAACCCAAACTTGATAAATTTGACAAACTGCCCGATACGGACAATCTTTGGTCTGCCGAACGTTCTATCGTGGCAATGGGCGAGCCCGATCCTCCCGTTGAGATTTGGCATTTGATGGAGTATGATTATATCGCTCCCTGGATGACTAAGGCCGAACAGGAAGAAGTAAGAAAGGTGATCGCTCGGATAACGGAACATCGTGTAACGAATTTCATGTTGGTTCCCGATCATTTTATGATAAACAATCATCAAGGATTCGGAATGGAGTATATCCGCTTGATGCTTTTGATTGAAGGTGAAAAAGGATTCAACCAAAAATTGTTTGATAGAGCGGCTCAAAAGGCCTATGCGATGTTAGACCACTTTTTGGATGCCGATGGGATGTGTTATGAGACCATTAAAGGATGGCTGAATACTTCAGCTTTCGTAGCCGTTGGGCTTCGCCACCCGGAATTGTTGCAGCATCCCCATCTTCGTGCCAAAATGCGCTTCTTCCATGCAGCCATGTGGTGGGAGGGCGACGGATGGAAAACACGTGACGAAATGCGTGCTTCGGCTTTCCATCCCATCTGGATGATGCATTACTATCATCCGCAGGATAAATCAATGGATTTTTTGTATAAAGCGACATTGACTACTCATCCTATGCTGACCGACCCGACTCTGCGCTGGCCCAATCCTGTAGGTATATGTGAGGAATTACTTTTGCTTTATGCCGACGACGGCATGAAAGATGCGAATGGAAAGATACTCGATTGGACAGACCAAAAAATGGTTGATGGGCTGAATCTTCCGTTGATATGGACTGATAATCAACGAGGTTACCTGTATATGCGTAATTCATGGAAGAAAGGAGATATGCAGGTGGCCATGTCTTGCAAACAAGACTTCTTTTATGGCGGGCACGAAGGAACCGAAGACAATCGTATCATTCTTTGGAAAGACGGTGTCAATTGGATTAAAGATAATGATATGCTGGCCACCAAAGCCACATTCTTGCAGAATATGATGACAGTAGACGGAAAAGGATGTAAATGGCCGCCTGCTCCTTGTACATGGCTTGGCGTTCAGGACTCTCCGGAAGGTGTGACAGCTAGCGGTGACGGTAGAAATGGTTTTTCATACACAAAGAGTATGCAGATTCATCCTTACTTCTTTCCTTCTTCCAAGATTCCGTATTATGCTCCGTTTGCGGAGGCGAACCGTGATTTAACCCGGGATATCCAGATAGCTTTCCATCCGAATACGATAAAGTTTAATGATGGATATGCGCATACCGATTATGGACCGTGGAGTAGTGAAACCCGTTTGGTGGAAGGTTACAAAACTTGGAATATGATGGAAAACTACTTCCGTACAGTTCAGGTTGGTAAGGGAGAGCATCCTTATTTGCTGGTGATGGACGATGCACGGAAAGATGGTAAATCGCATTTGTACGATTGGAATATATCAGTTCCCTTGGATGTCGATCTGATAGAAGCGTTGACACCGGAAATACGTTTTCAGAATACGGACCCCGACTTTTCGCGAGCGGACGATTTGATTTTGGGAAAAGCCGGATTGCCTCGTGATCCGAAATCAGGTAAAGTCATTCTTAAAAAAGGAGAACCCTTGTGTTTGGTTCGAGTATTATGGAGAAATAGTCCATATGGTTTTCCGGTGCCTCGTTTTGAACGTTATCAAGGATATAATCAGGTAGTTGTTCCCGCCATCAGTGAATCTCCCGAGTTTAAAATATTGGTTTATCCTTATCGTCACGGAGATCCGTTGCCGGTTACTTCGTGGAACAATGGACACACCGAATTGACGATCAAGATTGGAAAAGTGACGGACGTTTATGAGTTGGCACAGACGGATGGAGAGCGTACTGTATTTGCGATGAAACGGAATGGAAAACAAGTGCTTACCAGTAATGCTGCTCCTGCCCGGCCTACTATGGTGGTACGTGGGGAGGAATATGACAGTTATGCATTACGTGACACTCGTAGAGAAGGAGAAATCCCCGTTTATCCGGTTGCAGGCAAAGAAACCGTATGGTTGAATCGCCCGCAGGCTCCTGCTGAAATTCGCTATACACTGGATGGAAGTGAACCTACGGCTTCTTCACAACTTTATGAAAAACCGATAGAAGTAAGCCAGACGTCAGTATTGAAGGCGAAAGTTTTCAATAGCCAATGGAAACAGGGTCCTAAAGAGAGTGCGACACTCACAGCGAAGTTTGTGAAAACAGACTATGCACAAGGTATCGCTGAAAACCGGCTTTCCAAGCTCCTCCATCGTGGATGTGACATCCA
>OGXJ01002532.1_pt1 | contig 11991 bp, 14 predicted proteins | sample 1576231 | NCBI WGS metagenome assembly OGXJ01 (sample SAMEA3541539, study PRJEB24748) | human gut metagenome | biome: human gut; feature: human-associated habitat; material: faeces | place: China | collected 2012
AAGCACCCACAAACTAAGCTGATGAAAGGTCTGCGGAGTGCAGCCCCCAGCATCACCAGTCCGGGTACGCCACCAACCAGCCCCAGCGCACCGCTCATCAGACGTGAGCCCACCGCCGTTGTACTGTTCAGCGCATTCTGGGCGGCGCTTCTGGCAGCAATATTTCTGTTCAGGCGTTCCTGTGTGGCCGCCAGACGGGCCTCTGCAGCAATCTGCATCTCCGTCCCGCGGGCTGCCGCCACGGCCTGCTGAGCACGGTACACGGCTGCCCTTGCCCGCGCCGTGGCAATCTGCGTTCCCCTGAACTGTGCTTCCGCCAGTGCAACTTCATTACGTGCAGCCGTCACAAGTCCTGCCGTGGCAGACACCGCTCCGGAGGCCATATTGCCAAAGTACCGGGCAACCCCGACGGCAACCAGCGCACCCACGGCTGTTGCCACATTATCAATCTGTCCGGCAACACCGTTCAGCACGCCGGAGAGCGTTTTTGTCACCCCGCTGGCCTCATTCGCACCGCCCACCCAGGCCATAAAGGCGTTTTCCACCTTTGTGATACTACCGGAAACCGTTTCCGGCATGGCCGCATATTCATCACGTAATATCCCCAGCTGGCTGATTAACGCAGGGACCACTTTATCCGCTGTCAGTTTTCCGTCATCCGCCATTGCCTTCAGATCTTTACGGGCCACACCCATCCCCACAGCAAGCGCGCGGATCACCCGGTCGCCATTTTCGTTAACAGCATTAAACTCTTCGCCACGCAGTACACCCTGTGCCAGTGCCTGGCTGAACTGGGTGATCACCGAACCGGATTCCGCAACTCCAGCCCCTGACAGTTTCAGTCCTGTCGAAATGGCCTCCGTCACCTTCAGCACATCATCAGCACTGTAACCATATTCACGCATTGAGGCTGCCGAGCGGGCAAACAGGGCCGCATTATCTGAAAATGCCGTGCCCGTCCGCTGGCTGATATCCATCAGCACTTTCTGTGATGACGAAAATTCATCGGATGACTGCGACGCCTGTTTCAGTCGGGCATTCACGGAACTCCATTCATCGGCCAGAGAAATCAGGTGTCCGGTGGCAAAGGCACCTGCAAATGCCCCCGCCGTTCCGGCAGCTGAAGCGCGGATTTCCGTCAACTGGCTGTTCAGCTCAGCCAGGGCGCGTCGCTGCTCCCGGGCGACTGCGGCAGCCTGACGCCCGCCATTCTGCAGGGTCCGGTAATATTCACTGCCCATGCGGGAAGCCCGCTGGATCTCCGACTGGAATGACTGCGAATTTGCCGAAATTTTGATAATCAGTTCACGTAACGTCGCCATTCACCTTTCTCCGGGCGTAAAAAAAACGCCTCAGCGGTTCTCATCATTCATGACTGTGCTGCAAAGCTCAGCGCGTCTTCCAGCGCCGCAAACGGATCCACCTCCGGCTTATCCTCATCCTCGCCCCAGCAGAGCATGGCGTCCTTCAGTGCAACATTCATCCCCTGTGCCCCGAAAACCGCTTTCACGATCTGTGCATTACGGATATCCCCGCGCTCATCACCCAGCGGGGATACCCTGTCGAACTCCATCCACATCATCGCCTCGCTCACACTCAGGCTGTGCCGCAGTTCGGATAAGGTGCGCCCCAGACGGAGCGCAAGTCGCATCAGAAAGCAAATTTCCGGGCGGGCTACTTTTTTCTGGCCGACTCTGCATCAGCGATCAGTTCCAGTGCCTGACGCAGCAACCGGGCATGTACCGGACCATAGACGGCCAGCACCTGCTCACGGTCGTCCGGAGCGAACACCCGCTGCAGATCCGTATCACACAGGACATCGCAGAACAGCGTCACATCCGCTTCCAGGTTACGGCGGGTTTTCGCCACCACCGACAGGGTATCGTCATCCTCTCCATCACCATTGAGCACTTCCTGCCACAGATACCAGGCCTCTGCCGAAGGCTCCCGCAGCACCACGCTGACATTACCCCATTCCGGCACCTTCACCGTTTTATGACGAAACCCTGACAGTCTGGCCAGCGCCAGCGTTTTCAGATCCTTTTTCATGATGACCCATCCCCTTATCCGGCGGCTGCGCTCACTGTCACGGTGCATTCAACAGACGTCACACTCTGTGCTTTCTCTGCCGAATCGGTCACCACGCAGGTATATTTCCCCGCATCAGCGGACTGCGCACCTGGCTTACTGAAGGTGTCTGTCGTCTGCCCGTCAACCGGCTGACCATCCTTCTTCCAGGCGTATTTATACGGCGGCGTTCCCCCGTTGGCACTGACTGACATTGTCAGCAGCGCACCTGTATTCACGGTAAGTGTTTTATCCAGATTTTTCACAAACGCCAGCGGTACCACAAAGGACACCGGTTTGCCTTTCATACGCAGTGAAAACGTTGCTGCCACCACGCCGTTGGTACCGGATGACCAGGTGTGCTGACGCACTTCCGCCAGGAACTTAAAGCCCTTACCGGACGGAAACAGCACCTTAAACGCATACAACGCGTCATTGTCATAGGCATCACGCAGGGCGTTCTGGGCCTGATTCAGATAAAAATTACCCGACATGGAAATCTCAGACGACGCCCCCAGACCGTTGATGTTCTCCTGCTCTGTGGAGCAGAGCGTGGTCACATCAATATCCTGTTTCTGACCGGCGGTGAACTGGACTTCCTTGATGGTGCAGTCCAGGCGCAGATATTCCGCCTTATCCATAGTTTCAGCAGTCGCCGGGGCAGATGAAATCATCACCTGCGTCAGCTGTGAGCGTTCATACAAAGCAGACATTCTGCCTCCTGATAATAAAAAACCCGCACGCGGCGGGGTATGGGTTTTGTAGAAAAAAAGAAAAAGTCACACCGTGACCTGAAACTCCAGGGTTGCACGGTAACAGCGGTTTTCCGGAATATAGTCCTGCATTTCACTGACGGATCCCGGGGCCAGCAGCATTATGGCTTCACGGGCGTCCTGACGTATCTGACGCGCCTGCGTCACAGTCCCGGCATAAACGTCTATCTGCACCGACACTGAGGACTCCGCCTGCCCGCCCATCACGTCCGCAGACACCGATGAAATCAGGCTGAAAACCACCCACGGAAGCGCCACCGACGGCCTGCCATCCAGCAGGGGGACCACATACGGGTACACCTGCCGGCAAGATGCGCCAGATGAGGATACAAATCCGCCTCCGTCATCGTCTCAGTACCTCATCAATGGCCCGGTTCATCCGCGCAATCGCCACCTGAGCTGCCTGTTCACTGCGCACATCAAACGCCGGGCGCACAAACGGGTGCGGTGGCATATTCACGGTCCCCATTTCCACAAACCGCCAGTAGAAAGCATTGCGCGGGTTATCCGCCTTCATGGTGTTATCGCTGTTACCGGTGTCCGGATTAACACCACGGATATGGACACCGGATTCCATCCCGCCATCGCGGGAGCGCCGGGAAAGGACCACCACATTGCGGCGCAGTTTTCCCCTGCGTACCGGTGCCCGTGACACCACTTCTTCTTTCAGCACATTCGCACCCGCACGGGTTGCCTCACGCAGCACCCGGTTATTTTCCGCACCACTCAGAAGCTGCAAATCGCGGCTGATGTCCTCCAGCCCCGAAAAATCCAGCAGGGTTTCGATCATTTTTCCCCTCCCAGCCGACAGAGAATTTCCAGACGCCCGCCGGTCGCATCCGGCACGGGCAGCCCGACAACGTTCAGGATCCGGTCACGCCATGGACCACTCAGCACATGAAGTCGTGACGCTGCCGTGATTTCCCGACCGGACTGACCGCGCACCCAGATGCGGATTTCCGCCTGCGCCATTTCTGCACCGGACTGCATCCGCTCCCGGCTGCTCCTGCCTCGGATATCCGCATGAATTTTCCCGCATGACACCCATTCTTCCGTCATTTCTCCGGCAGCGTTACGGGTTAACACCGGGTTCAGAACACTTATCATCTGTGTCAGACGACCTGCAGATATTGCCATTCCCCCTCCTCATAACACCGTCGGACAACGCAAATCGTAAATCAGCACGGAAACAGAAAACGGCAGCTCCCCCTGAAGCAGTTCTTCCCGCTCCGCAAGATCCGGATTCCGGTACAGCATCCCGGTCAGTCGCATGGCAGCCCCCTTCATCCGGGTTAATGCCTCGCCCGGGATCAGTTCACCGTCCTCACGGATCACTTTATCCCGGCTGCCCTGAATGTAGGCCAGCAGCACGGCGGTAGCCTGACGAACCTTGTCCATCAGCATGTCATCATCCGCGTCATGGTCGACACGCAGATGTGCCTTGATCTCTTCCAGTGTCAGTAATGCCGTCATTTTCCGCCTCCTGCATCCCGCCCACGTTTTGCAGCCAGGGTCCAGGCTGATGAATGAGCTTCTCCGGGTTTATCTTCGGTCATACTGTTGCAGTGCCACAGCGAGCCCCCCCACGTCACCGTATCGCCGGAGTGGTAGGTTTCACCGGCTCTGAACACACCGCGGTAGAGCATCACCGGCAGGGAAAATGTTTTTTCCGTACGCTGGCCACTGCTCTGCCGGACCACCACAGAGAACAACCGCTCACCCGTCATGCTGACGTCAATATCCGCCACCCCGTCAACCAGGCATTCCCATCCCCGCATCCCGTGCGTTTTTTCATACGCCCGCCAGAGTCCGCCCTGGTGTGTGGCATACGTGCCCCGGGGAAAGGATTTTTGATCGTCAATGGCGGGGAGTATTTCCAGAGCCGTGGCATCACGCCCGTCCTGCGGAGCCGGCAGGGCACTCACCGCATCCAGAACCGCCTTCTGCAGAACATCCGGATCGTAGTCACGACCATCACGCGGAACATGAATATGGCTTACAGCCTCCTTCACCATCTGTTCAAGCATCGGACGCACATCATCCGGGGTGAGACTTTTACCGTCCGCCGGCTGCGGAATATTTGCGACCGCATCATTCACCGCCTGCTGCAGTACATCCGGATCATAATCACGACCATCACGCGGTACCGGAATGGCCCCCACAGCGTCATCCACCATCGCCTGCAGAACCGGACGCACCTCATCCACCGTCACATGCTTCTGTAATACCGCCGACAGGGAAGTCAGTTTCTCTTCAAACGCTTGTGCCTGCGAGGCCATCTTCCCCTCAAATGTGCGCTGTAAATCCGCCAGCACTGTGGAGAATTCTTCTCCCAGTGCACGAATAATGGACAGTTCCCGTTCCGTCATTTTCTCAGTATCCCCCCTGAACATCGCTTTCACCGCATCATGCTCTGTTTCACTGATTGCCTTATTACCGTCAGATGCGCCGTCAGGCAGCTGTGATGAAACTGTTTTCCCGGCAGACGAGAACGGATCCTCACGGGCATCACGACGGGACAGCGCCTCCAGACTGTAGTTCTGCTGCTGAAGATACAGTGCATCACCGCCGGCCAGGGGCGGCAGGTTCTCCCGTTTACGGGCCTCATTGGGCGTGAGAAGCGTATTTTTCACCGCATCCCCCAGCGTTTTCATGCGCCGCTCACTGTCCATTCTCAGCAGCGTGGTGACATCAAATTCTGTACTCTCGTTTTCCCCCGTTTCTAGCGCCTCATCCAGTAACAGTTCAATGGACTCAATCAGCGTCTGCAGGCACTGGGAATAATACTGCTGCTCCAGCGCCTCCACGTTGTCACTGGAAGGCGGTTGTCCCACGCCAATCTTGTAGGCCGGGACACGGAACACCGAACAGACAATTTCAGCGGTCATCTTCAGTTGTTCCACCGTCTGCGCATCCACCGGTGAAAACGTCGTGGGGTTGTATTTTGCCCCGTTGCTCAGAATGGCCGTTTTCCCCGCATTTTCGCCTGTATACCCGCTGTCCCAGTTGCTCTTCAGTTTTTTCGCATTTTCTTCCGTAATACTGCCGGGGATCTCAATCACCCCGGACGGCCTGCCGCCATTTCTGAAAAAAGACGTCGAATTTTCCTGAATATGATGCCCCTGCGTGGCCGCCAGCCCGGCGGCATACACCGGCGGCAATCCTATAAGCGGATGAAAAAAACAGTTAAACCGGTCGTGGATCACTTCCCGGGCAGGCACCGTCACCGCCTCCGTGATCCCGCAGTTCCGGTCCGGCGTGATGCGGTAGAACACCTCGCCGTCATCCGCCACCAGAGGTTCAACCCGGCTCCAGTCCAGAATACGCAGTTCTTTGATCTGCCCCCGGGCATTACGGATTTTCAGCACCACCGTATTGCCGTGACGCAGTTTGGCGTTCAGCCACAGTTCAAAAAACTGGATGCGGTTCTGCTGGGCGTTGGGACGACGACAGAGGCGGGCAATATCCCCCCGGCGCGTTTCCCTGCGTATCCCATGCGCATCCGTCTGCATAAGACGCAGCCGCATTTTGGCGATATCCTGGGATATCAGCGAAATACATGCAAACACCGCATGAAAGGAGAGGACGGCTTCAGGATCGGCTTTCACGCCCTGCTGCCAGGCGCCGGAAAAGGGCTCAGCCACCGCCTGAAACAGGGACCGCCAGCCCACTTCTCTTACGTCACGTCCTGATTTCTGGTTTTTTCGGGTTCGCCGTAAAAGGTTCCACATTCGCCATGCTCCGCATCACGTTTCTTTTTCTGACCTGCCGGACGTCGCACCGTGATGTACTCCGCCTTTCCCAAGCGAACCAGCACCTCCGCACACGGCTGTGCCACATCACGGATATCCCCGGCCCGGGCATCATGCGTGCCCTGCAGATATCGGATCTTTGCCATAACCTGTTACGGGAGGCGCACGCCTCCCGTCCTCCTTAGCAGACTCAGCCGCCGGACGCACTGCCGTAGTTCACTCCGGTGATCACCGCCACCGCCGCGGTACGGCGACGACGCCAGTTGATCCAGCGCTCCGCACGGATGGCCACGCTGCCTGTCTGGAACATGGAAACCAGCTCCACCGGGGACGGCGTGGTACTGTCGCCGGTCGGCTCAGACTGCATTTCCAGTGATGCCTCGCGGGACATATCCACTGCCACGCCGCCGTCATCCGCCAGATAAATATCCGGGGCATTCACCAGCACCAGCTGGTCACCCACGTACTGGGAGACAATCACCGGCAGCCCCTGGAAGGAGCCACCCAGCAGGGTCATGTCCGGGTATTCCTTCTGACCCAGCGCATTTTTACGCATGGACAGTGCCAGGGCATTGGTGCTGGACATCAGCCAGACCGCACCGGTGGGCTGCAGGTTTGCTGCCACAAACTGTCCAAACGCAGCCTCTGCATCCGCATCCGGGTTACCGGTTGATGCCGTGCCCTTCACATCATGGGTGATGGACGCCGGGGAGACATCTGCCACTGCGGCTTTTTTCGGGTCCACAAAGTCTGTATCCAGACGCGCCACCACCGCTTCCGCCAGCGCATTACGGACCAGTGCATCAGCAGCCGGACTGGAAAAACGGATCAATTCTTCCGTCAGTACCGCAATGGCCGACACCTTCGCATGACTGAAGGTGATGGATTCAAAATCAAACTTCGTCAGGGGTTTTGCCTTACCCTCACCCACCCAGCCGGCAGCACCGCCGGACACCTGGGCGTGCACACGGATATTGAACGGCACCTGACGAAGTGCAGGGATCCCGCCCTGACCAAATCGCCCGATAATGGTCTGCGGACGCAGGTAATCAATAAAGTCCTGTGCGTATTCCTGATATTCAGACAGGCTGCCTGCCCACTGCGGATCCGTGGTGGTCCCCGCGCCCACTGCCGATTTCAGGACATGATGCAGACGACTGTCATCCGGATACTGACGACGGGCCACTTCCAGGGCTTCAGATCGGACGCCTTTAGCCGCAGCCAGCGATTTGGCAAAGCGGGCGAAGCCAATCCCCTTATCCAGTTTCTGCTCCACACGGATCACCGGCGCAGAAGCCACCGCGGCCACATTCCCGTTACCGGCCTGTTTCACCGGCTGCGCCGTGGCGGCCTTACCGGCTTCCAGTTCACGCAGGCGCTTCAGGTGCGCATCCACCTGACGGATTTCCGCTGCGGTGTTGTCGTAATGCTCTTCCTCCTCCACATCCAGCGTGCGCCCTTCCTCTGCGGCTTTGGTCATGACCTCCTCAAGGGAGGCTGCCAGCGCTGCACGCTTGTTTTCAAAACTTTTAATCTGTTCGCCAATATTCATTATGGTCTTTTCCTTATGAAAAACGGTTGTTGACTGTGCCGCAGCGCCGGCAGAAGATGCGATTTTCACCACCGGTTTCCGGTTGCCGGACGCGGCAGAAAACGGGCGGTCGTAAGATTTAATGGTCCGGATGGTGCATTCCGCATTCGCGGGCACGGTGACGGCAGACACCTCCATCAGTTCCCAGCGCAGAAAATGCAGTCCGCCTCCGTCCAGAAAGGTGTATTCATGGGGACGGAAGCCCACGGACAGCCCCCTGACCAGCCCGGTCTTAATGGCCGCCCAGACCTCATCCAGCCGGGCAGCCAGTTGCGACGGCATATCCGGTACGGGCTTCACCAGTGTTGCCGTGATTTCCAGCCCTTCGCTGACCCGGCGCACCGTACACTGCCCCACCGGGCGGGAATGGTCATGCTGCCAGAGAAACGGGATCGCACTGCCAAACTCCGCGCCCTCCGGCTCCAGGATGTCACCATCCCGATCCGGAGAAGGCGTTGACGCAATCCCGGTGATCACCCGTTCATCCTCACTGAAGGATTTCACCGTCAGCAGGGAACAGGCCCGTTTAAGAGTCACATCAGCCTCCTGAAAATAAAAAAACCGCCGGAGCGGTTCGTGATGGTTACAGTGTGAACAGGGTTATATGAAAAAAACCGCATATTCTTTCTTTTTCGGTTCCGGGTTAAGGGACATCAGGGAGACCGCATTGAACAGCGCCATCAGCGGGTCAATTTTTCCCCGTCCACTGGCCTGTTTGGTGATAAGAATGGCGTTACCTTTAGGCTCCACCCGGGCATTGCCGACACACCAGGCCATCAGGGGCTGGTCACCATGCACCAGCACCCCTTCAGCCAGTTTGCGCTCGGTGGTTTTAATGGCCCCGCCCAGTTTCCAGCCCTGGCTTATCCCCACCACAATTCCGTCGGGGATCCCGGCTTCCGCCAGTGAATCCAGAATCTGCCCCACCCCTGACGGGTCAATACCGATATGGTCCAGTAACTCAGCCTCATGAATGCGACGCACATATTCCGCCACTTCCGTCGTGTCATCCCCGACACGCCGGACAATGGTCATATCTCCACAGGCAACAAGATCCTGAAACCGGGACGCCTCGCTCTTCCGTCGGACCACCGCGGTTTCATGCGCCCAGGCATGGCCCCAGCCCAGCCATTCGCGGGTCTCCCGGTCACGCCCAATCACATACATCCCCAGCAGATCATCCAGCCCTCCGCCGTCAATCCCCACCGTCACCACATCAGCACGACGCAGGATATCGTCCAGGCTGATACAACGGCCCTGCTCTTCCCAGAAATCAGCCCCCGCCCAGCGGTCAGAGCGCAGGGCAAGACCAATTTCCACATTGGCGTGTTTTGACATGAACCCCCGGAATGTCTCTTCACCGGCTTCCCGGGCTTTACGGTACTCCCGGTACAGAAAGGCCTCATCCACTGAATAGCCGAGATTCGGATTGACCATGGCGAGGTTTTCCATCAGCAGGTGAGCCCCGCTTTCCACCATTTCAGGAGGGTGTTCAAATATCACCGGCAGAAAGTGCGGATCATGAATTTTGCCGTCGCGCACATCCCGGGCGTACTGCAGTTTCTGTCTGAACACCCCAGCTGGCGGTTCATTCGACTGGGTGGTCGTATACACCACAAACCCTTCCGGGCGGGAGGCAAGCCCACCGATGGCTTCACGTAACATGTCCTCCGCCTTGTACTGCTTGCCAAACAGCCACAACTCATCAATCAGCGTCCCCACGGACTTGATACCGGACACCGTATTCGGATCGGCTGCCACCACCTTCAGGGTGGTGTCCGTCACCCGGTGGGTGATGGTCCGGATATGTGTCTGCACCTGACAGAGGTCATCCAGATCATCGTCCCGTCGTACCATATCCCTGGCAGGATTGAAGGCGTTGGCCGCCACCTCCACAGTCGGGGCCAGAATCGTGTAACCCGCCGCCTGCCGCCAGTTCAGTAACAGCGCCGTCATCATGATCCCGGCGGCCAGTGTGGACTTGCTGTTTTTTTTGGGTATCAGAATGAACACTTCCTTGATATGGCGGACACCGGTCTGCGCATCGTAGGAGCCAAACAGAGCCGCCACCAGGTCAAACACCCACTGTGCACAGGACTCCCCGAACGTCGGGCTACCCGGTGCATCCACAATCCGCAGTTGTTTAAAAATCGCCAGGGCATGTGCGGCCTGGTCCGGATAAATCGGAGCCGGAATAATCGACAGCCCCTTTTTCAGGCGCTCTGCCCAGTCCGGGCAGGCCGTGCTCCATACAGGTATCATCCGTTGCCCTCATTATCGTTATTCACCACCAGTCGTGGTGGTGGTGGTACCGCAAAACGGTTAGCCGCTTTTTTCGCGGCATCACCTTTTGCCGATTTTTTACCGGCATCGCCTTTTTTATGGTGTGTGAACTGCGCCAGTCGCCAGGCCGCATCCAGTGCCAGTTTCGGATCAATGCTGAGGTTTTCCACCAGGATCTGCCCCATAGCTTTCACCGGATCGGGAAGACCATCCTCCATATATTCAATACCATGAGACATCACCGCGGGCGGTGGCATCTCCGGATTGTTTTCGTCCGGCTGTGGTATTGCAGCCGCCTCACGGCGACGGGGTTTATCCTCCTGCTCTGATTTTTTCTGCCGGTAAACAGGAACCTCATCCACCTCCACCGTTTCGCACTGTTTACGGGCTATAAACGCGAGCACCTCCGGATCTTTTGCCAGCTGCGAGCCTTTAACCCTGGCGGTCTTCGCCGAATAACCGGCGGCAATGGCTGACGCTGTTTTGTTTTTCCCGGACATGAGCGCCAGCGCAAATTTTCGTTTTTGCGTTGTCAGCACAGCCTCCTCCCGGGTCCAGAACGCACTCAGCCGGGTATGGTTCAGCCCATTTTTCCCGGCGTCTCATGCCGCAAATGTTAACTGCTGCCTGGTTAACATTTGCTGAAAAAGCCTGTTAACATTTTTTCCGCACAACAAACTGAATAATAAAGATAAAAACCGCAAAAATGCCCGGGCAGCCAGTTAACATGTTAACTGCCCTGAAACGGGAATTTTTTCTCTGCGTGAGAGGGGGCGCGGTGTCCAAAGCGATCGTTTTTTACGCCGGATGATACCCCCCCCGGGTTGGGTTACAGTCCGATGATGTCGTCCTCTCTGCCACTACCTCCGGACACCTCCGGCAGCGTCGGGTCCGGCATACCACTCGCCGCTTCACGAGCAGACTTTTGTCGATGGCATTCGGTACAGAGCGTCCAGAGATTCGTCTCCTCATTACCACCACCGAACTGAAGTGCAATTCGGTGATCGAGTTCACTGTCACAGAGGTCAACCACACGACCACAGAGACGGCACTGCCCGGCGTCCCTGAGCCAGATATGACGCTTGAGGGAAACACGTGCACTGCCACTGACACGACGCTGTTCACCCTTCAGAATATTCACCCGTCGGGTATTCAGTGTTTTGATTCTGCTCTGGAGTGTACGAAGCTCAGCCATGTAAAATCCCCGTCATATGGCAATCAGTAAAGGAAATAAATATGTCATCGAAAAACCGTACCCGCAGAACCACAACCCGCAATATCCGTTTCCCCAATCACATAATTGAACAGATCAACATCGCCCTTGAGCATAAAGGGTCCGGTAACTTTTCAGCGTGGGTTATTGAAGCCTGCAGGAGAAGGCTGGCAACAGATGCAACGCATCTGCGCCCGGCCAGCATGACAAATAACGAGAAATGAACGTTCGGTTTCTTCCACCATCGCACCGGACAGGCGACTATGAGGGGACAACGCCGCGCTCCGTTAACGCGGTAAACCCCGGTGTGTA
>OGXJ01002539.1_pt1 | contig 11964 bp, 9 predicted proteins | sample 1576231 | NCBI WGS metagenome assembly OGXJ01 (sample SAMEA3541539, study PRJEB24748) | human gut metagenome | biome: human gut; feature: human-associated habitat; material: faeces | place: China | collected 2012
CAATATAAACACGCTATACTGACAGCACAAATGAAATTGCATAGTCGAACTCAACAGAAGCTGGGAGAGTTTGTGCTTAGCGATCCGGCAAGAGTGGTCTACCTGACGATTACCGAACTGGCGCGTGAAAGCGACACCAGCGAGGCGAGCGTCACACGTCTGTGCCGTACGCTGGGGTGTAAGGGCTATAACGAATTTAAGATGGCGCTGGCACTCGATCTCCGGCAAGGAGAGCTGGTAGAGCGCAGCGGTGATGAGATTGACAATGTCGTCAATGAATCCGTGCAAGCGCTGCAGGACACGGCAAAATTACTCGACAGAACATTACTGGAAGCAGCCGCTCTGGCGCTGCATCAGGCTCAGTCGGTACAAATTTATGGCGTAGCGGCCAGCGCTATTCTGGGAGAGTATTTACATTACAAACTCCTGCGCCTCGGCAAACCCGCGCAATTGTTCAGCGACATGCACCGTGCTGCTATGAACGCTACAACGCTAAGCAAAGACACGCTGGTAGTGGCAATATCCAGTTCAGGCTCCACACGCGATCTGCTGCATGTGGTTAAACTGGCGCGTAAGCAAGGTGTACGCATACTGGCGCTGAGTAATACACCGCATAGTCCGCTGGCTTCGCTGAGTGATATTCAACTGGTCGCAGCCAAACCAGAAGGTCCGTTGAGTGCTGGCGCGCTAAACGCCAAGGTTGGTGTCATGCTGTTGGTGGAACTGCTCACCACGTCGCTGTTTGGACTGGATGAAAAGTACAACGATGTGAGCCAGCAAACGGCGAGTGCGACCCTACCGCTACTACTTTGAAGGCATAAAAAACCCACTGCAGCGCAATGCCGTTCACTTAAGCGGAACAGCATGGACGTTTTGATATCTTCACCACCCGCGGCCTTGACGGTCGGGGCGTTTTGTTATGAACAGCGCTTCCAGGTTTCCCCTCCGATACTCCAGTCTCTTGGGAGCATTCCCGGCGACGACGTGTTTCCCGGCACTATCATTTCTGTTGTATAAACTGAAAGGCAAATTTAAAGCTGATTTCTAACGGCGCTCTTTTATGCTTTTCTGTACCTTTATAGCTTCCCGTCGTATCAGCTTGTCTGGACAAATGCTGATGATTTATCCTCCTGCGAAAGCCGCTTTTATTGTTAATACCAGACTCCAGAACGGTAGATTACAAAACCAAAAAAACTCCATTTAGTATCATTTTAGTTGGAATTTTTGGAGTTTTGTGACAAAGCTAACAGTATTACGAAAGGGGATAAATAAAATACGCTGAAACTAATATCTAGGGCGCGAGATTTTCTTATATGAATTTCATCAATAAAATTAAAAGTGGGAGTGGTCTTGTTTTCATTGACAAGATCTCTAATTGGGCGGGCGATTTTTCAGGACAGCGACATCTTTCGGCAGTGAGGGAATCATTTGTCGCGCTCATGCCTTTAATTATTGCTGCGTCTCTATTTATATTAATAAATAATGTATTGCTCAACGGCGAATCCGGTTTAGTCGGTTTTCTGGGGCTGGAAGGCGCATGGGTTCGCCACCTACAGGAAATTGGCATCCGCGTCTATAACGGAACGCTGAATATTCTCGCCTTTCTGGCAACGGTGATGATTTCATATCGATTAGCCAACAGCTATGGCGAGGATGGGATAACGTATGCCATCTTCTCACTGGCATGTTTATTTGTTTTGTTCCCGGTCACCATTCCCGTTACAGCGCCGACGGGCGAGGTTTTTCAGGTTTCGGGGCTAATCAGCGGCAATGAAAGTGGCGCGTCTGGTATGTTTGTAGGCATATTTGTGGCGCTTATTTCCACTGAACTTTTTCGCAAAGTTTCGGCCTCATCTAAATTGAAAATTACTTTATCTGATTCAGTTCCCCCCTCCGTATCAAGGAGCTTTAACGTATTAATACCGATGATCCTGGTGTTAACCTTGCTGAGTCTCTTTGCATGGTCGTTAAGCAGTCTCTTCAACAAAAACATACATGAAATCGTTACTCTGATGATTCAGGCTCCGCTGCAAAATATTTTACAGGGTCTGAGCGGAGTAATAGGACTACTTTTGACGCAAAACGGATTATGGTGGGCAGGGATCCATGGTGCCAGTATCATGTACCCTATTACTGAGACAACCCTGCTGGTGGCGATTCAGGAAAATACTGCCGCGTTTAAGGCTGGCCTTGAAATCCCACATATCGTCACAAAACCGTTCATCGATGCCTTTGGATTTATGGGCGGCGGAGGCCAGACAATCGGCTTACTGATTGCTTTATGGATTGCAGCGAAAAAATCAGAGCATCGTGCGATTACTCGTCTGGCAACTCCTGGGATGTTGTTCAACATAAATGAACCCATCATTTTTGGTTTGCCAATTATGTTCAACCCGGTGCTAATTGTACCATTTTTATTCACTCCGATTATCAGCATCGTGATTGCTTATGCCGCGACGGCAATGGATTTGATTAACCATACATATGTTCTTGTGCCATGGACAACGCCACCAGTGATTAGCGCCTTCCTGGCTACGGGAGGAGACTGGAGAGCTGCGGTGCTATCCGTATTTTTAATCAGCTTGTCGGTTATCATTTATCTGCCATTTGTTTTCGCCATGAATAAACAGAAATAATCAGAGAAAGAGCACATGAATATAATTAGCATACCTCTGGATATCCGACCTTATAACTATGACTTCCTGATTTCTCTGGCCTCGATGGACAGCAATATTTCGTTAAAAATGCCAGCGAAAGAGATTTTAGGATACAAAAAACAACCAGCTTCACATCAGGCTGTAGATGACTTTATAAACAGCCACTGTGCCGATTCCGATGCGTTAATTATCAGCCTGGATATGTATCTCTACGGTGGACTTTTTCCCGCGCGTATTCATCAGATGGAATTAACTGAGCTTATAGCAAGGTTAAATAAAATTAAAACACTGAAAGAAAGTTATCCGGCACTTAAGATTTATGCATCTTCACTGGTGCTACGTACGCCAAAATATAATTCCAGTGAAGAAGAACCGGATTACTATGCACATATCGGGCATTCAATTTTTCAGGTTGGTTATCTGTCTGACAAAGAGAAGCGTGTCGGGCTGAGCGAAGACGAAAAAGCGCATCTGCTTGCACATCGTTCCGCTATTAATTCTGCTTCCTTTGACGACTGGCTGTCGCGCAGAAGTAAAAATCTGCAGCTCATTGAGAATGCGATAGAACTCGTTGATGAAAAGATTATCGATCAGCTGATAATCCCGCTGGACGATACCGCGGAATTTGGTTTTACGATGCAGGATCAGGAACGCATTTACGAAAAGATATCCCTGCTTGGGGTACAGGACCGGGTGTTTGTTCATCCTGGCACCGATGAGTCTGGATGCACATTGTTGACCAAAGCCTATTTGTCGATGAGGAAAAAGGATTTTATAGCCACCACACTCTATTCAAACGAACTGTTTAAAACCTATATCCCGAATTATGAAGATCGTCCTTTTATACACTCACTGCGTTCGTATGCAGCCGCGTCGGGTATAACGTTGGTCGATAATGATGCCTCGCTGCCTGTTTTAGCGATCAATGGGTGCGGTGAGATAATGCAGGAGGCTTTTGATATTAGCTATGGCTATAACCTGCATACCGGTGTGCGGAAGCCAAAGTATAAAAATATCACTTACTACACCCATCGTGACCTGGTGACCTATGCAAAAGAAATTGCCAGCAGAGCTTTGCAGGTGTCAGTGGTAGTCATCGATGTGGCGATGTCAAACGGCGGTGAAACTGAACTTATTCGGGCGCTGGATAAAGCCGGCGCACTCGATACCATTAAGGGCTACGCAGGCTGGAACACAACGTGTAATTCGTTAGGTACGGGGATAGCGAACCTTGTCTTTTCGACCATGGGCGATAATGCTGACGCTATCGAACGTTTCTTAAAAGAAAGGCTGGTATCGGACTGGGCTTACCAGACCGAAGTCCGCTTCCCTGTTCAGTTTGAATATTTACCTTCAATTGGCCAGAGCTATTCCTCATTTGAAGAAAAGGAAACGATGGTGTTCGATAAAATTAAGTCTGAAATCGAAAAGACCTGGATGGAAAATATTCACTATAGCTTTAACGGCCGCAGTCCTACGATCACTTCCATTTCCGCCCCTTTCCGGCGGATGAGTGGTTTACATATTACTGTGACATAATTTTATCAATGACGGGTAATTGCTATGAATAAGATACTTTTAGTGTGCGCTGCGGGAATGTCTACCTCAATGTTAATGAAGCGAATGAAAGATTACGCCAATTCCGTCGGCCATGAATCAGTTATTGAAGCTCACGGCGTTGATGTTCTGAAAGATGTCATCGCGAATTATGACGTCGTACTGGTTGCGCCTCAGATTCGATTTAAGCTGACGGAAATACAAAAGCTGGCAGAAATGAATGGCAAGAAATCAGAGGCCATCAGCCCGTTACTGTATGGGGCTATGAATGGTGAAAAAGTGTATCAACAGGCCGTTGATCTGATTTCATCAAAATGAATCGTATCCACCGATACCTAACACGAGATAATTTAAATGAGCTATGAAAATGATGTGATGTCGCTGATTATCGCCGCTGGCGAAGGTCGCAGTTGTGCCATGGAGGCGCTCAGGTTCGCCAAAGCGGGGAGCTTTGCTGAAGCGGAAGCCTCTTTAAAGGTTTCTGACGATGCCTTCAGGCAGGCACACGAGGTGCAGACTCGGCTAATTGGTCTGGATGAGGGGGTAGGTAAACTGCAAATCACTCTGGTGATGGTTCACGCCCAAGATCACCTTATGACAGGTATGCTTTGCCGTGAACTTGTGACAGAATTGATAGAGGTTTATAAAAAGATGGAGTGAGTACTTAATGAAAACCCGAGTCGTCTTTAACACGTTAATTAACACCAGAATTAATGAATTGACCCAGACTGAAATACGTATTTACCAGTTTATTAAAAATAATCGTATGCAATTCATCAATATGAGCATTGCAAAATTAGCGGATGCAATGAATGTTGGTGAGGCGTCTATTATTCGGTTTTGTAAAAAGCTGGGATACAAGGGCTTTTCAGAATTAAAGACGACTCTTCGCCTGGAAACAGATACAGACGATACATTGTTATCAAAAGTGATTTCTCTTGATGAGCAGACGAACTCCATGACAGGGATTGCACAACAGCTGGCTAATGATAATTACGTTGTTATCAATGAAACGCTTGCCCTGCAAGAGGAACAGACCCTAATGCGTGCAGCTGACGGTCTGAGCAAAGCGGGGCAGGTTTATTTCTACGGCATTGGTATGTCAGCCATATCCGTCCTGTATGCCAAATATCGATTCATGAGAATTATGGCAAACGTCGATGCTCTGATCGACAATCATACCATGACCTTAAATTCGAACAACGTTGGGAAAAAGGATGTGGTGGTTGCGATTTCACACTCTGGTGAAACGCGCGATGTTGTCGATGCGTTAAGAAGAGTGAAAGAGAAAGGGGCGATGACTATTGTTATTAGTAAACTAAAGCATTCCTCATTAAGTCAGTACGCTGATGTTGTCTTACTGACGGGTGGGACGTCAAATCCTTATCAGTCAGATTCATCAACGATTACCGCTGCACAAAGTTTTATGGTTGATGTTTTATTCAATGCGTTATTATTTATTAATCGGGGAGATAATGTGGAGAAAATAATATCTTCACTGGACATTATCAATAGAACTAAATAATTCTATTTTCAATATTTATTGCCAACTGAAAACCACGTTCTATGGGCGTGGTCATCCACTGGTTTTGGCTCTGTCTTATTGCCTTTGGATTTAAATCTCACAGGACTGGCAGAAGACTTCTTTTTAAAGATTTTAATACGCCCTTTCATGGCGTAATGAATACAGCCCTCCATGAAGGCGGGTTTTACTCTTTTCGGATATAAAATTACTGGGGCAACTTATGGATAAAACAAGTAATATTATTTGCATTTCTTTGCTTACGACTATGCCTACAATAGTAAATGCAATGCAAGTGGGAGGGCCAAAAGATTTTAACCTGGAAATCTATGGTAAATTAGCCATGTCCATTTTTACCACTCAGGCCAATGAAAGGAATTATGATTATACTCTCGATAACGAATCATATATTGGTTTTCGCGGGAACAAAGAAATAACTGAAGGTGTAAATGTTATATTCCAGATTGAAAGTGGTTATGTTGGTTATGAGGCCAACGACTCTGGTCTGGGAAAGTTTGATACCTTTGTGGGGTTTGAAGGTAAGTATGGGAAACTTCGCTTTGGCCGCATGAAGGGGGCGTTATACGAAATCATTGACTGGCCTTATACCAACCCCGGTCTCGGTCGCGTTTTTGACTGGGGAGGTGACGTTCATTGGCATCAAAGCAATCGCATGTCGAATATGGTGCGCTATGACGGTAGCCTTGCAACAAAAGACTATGGGGGATTTGATGTGGTTCTCAGCGTTAATCGCGATGATTCTACGGTTTCTGGATCGACGACTTACAGCTCACGGGTAACCTGGACGCCGTTCTCTACAGTGAAAGTACATGTTGCTTATGAAGAAACTCGCAACAAATCAGTTCAACCGACCGATGACACGTTAAATGACAATCTGGAGGATGCCTCTGGTTATGTTTTGGGCCTCGAGATACCCATTACAGATCTTGGTCTGAGGTTTTACGCGGGCTATAAAAATGGTCAAACGACCGACCTTATTACCCATGTTAAAAGCACCCAGGATGCCTATAGTTTAATTGGCGAATACTGGCATGGTATCTATGGTGCTAAGCTAGGGTATGCCAAAAATAATGATTATAAAATAGACAATGTCACCCAGAAAGACACCGCCGATAAAGTGACGTCTTTACAGTTAATGATGAATATGGAAAATGGTTTTCTCCCTTATGTCCGTATTGGTCGAACTGACGCCTATAATTCAGAAAGTAATGACTATTTTTACCGCGCCGGTCTTGAATTTTGGTTCTAAATTTATATCATTTTTTATTTTATCGGTTCTGTTAAATAAGCTTGCTGGCGACTTTTTAATTTATATTTAAATGAAATACATTCAGCACATAGCAATCTTAATCGGGTTCATTTTATTAAACCGATTGGATAGCTAAATTCTGATATCTATTTTAACCAAAATATAATATTAGATAATGTCTGATTTCATCTACTTTCTGATACGGCAAATTTGAAGCTGATTTCTTTCAGCACTCTTTTATGCTTTTCTACTGCCTTTGTAGCTTTCCGTCGTATCAGATTGTAGGCCAGCAATATACCCCAGACTTCCTGCTATCCGGTGTCCCCCGTGCACGACAAAGGGCTGTAATACACGCCAGCTATCTTTGGGGTAATGTTCTGCTCCCCGGATCTGTGCCGTCTGATGAAAGAGCCATTCCAGAGGCGCGGTGCCACCCGTCGCCGGGCCTGAGTAATGGCATTGCGCGACAGGACCTTTTCTCCGACCTCGCCATCAGCGCTGAGGCTCATGCGGCGAACAGATCATTGAGAAGTGGCATAAGAAAACGGCTCCCTGGAGTGGAAGCCGTTATAGTGCCGCAGTTTAAGGATCAGTCAACCGCTCCTTAACTGATCGGCATTGCCGCCGAAGCGGTTTTTACGTTAAGAGTTAAAGAACAGGATTATGCCTGGCCTTTGATCTCTTTACGACCGTTGTACGGTGCTTTTTCGCCCAGAGCTTCTTCGATACGAATCAGCTGGTTGTATTTAGCAACACGGTCAGAACGGCTCATAGAACCAGTTTTGATCTGGCCTGCAGCAGTACCAACAGCCAGGTCAGCGATGGTAGCGTCTTCAGTTTCGCCAGAACGGTGAGAGATAACTGCAGTGTAGCCAGCGTCTTTCGCCATCTTGATTGCAGCCAGAGTTTCGGTCAGAGAACCGATCTGGTTGAATTTGATCAGGATGGAGTTAGCGATACCTTTTTCGATACCTTCTTTCAGGATCTTGGTGTTGGTTACGAACAGGTCGTCACCAACCAGCTGGATTTTGTCGCCCAGAACTTTGGTCTGGTATGCGAAACCGTCCCAGTCAGATTCGTCCAGACCGTCTTCGATAGATACGATCGGATACTGTTTGGTCAGTTCTTCCAGGAAGTGAGTGAATTCTTCAGAGGTGAAAGCTTTGTTGCCTTCGCCAGCCAGAACGTATTTACCGTCTTTGTAGAATTCAGAAGCTGCGCAGTCCATCGCCAGAGTGATGTCTTTGCCCAGTTCATAACCAGCAGCTTTAACAGCTTCAGCGATAACAGCCAGAGCTTCAGCGTTGGAACCCAGGTTCGGCGCATAGCCACCTTCGTCACCAACTGCAGTGTTCATGCCTTTCGCTTTCAGAACTTTTGCCAGGTGATGGAAAACTTCAGAACCCATGCGGATGGCTTCTTTCACAGTTTTCGCGCCAACCGGCTGAATCATGAATTCCTGGATATCAACGTTGTTGTCAGCGTGCTCACCACCGTTGATGATGTTCATCATCGGAACCGGCATGGAGTATTTGCCCGGAGTGCCGTTCAGTTCAGCGATGTGCTCATACAGAGGCATCCCTTTAGCGGCAGCAGCAGCTTTGGCGTTAGCCAGAGATACAGCCAGGATTGCGTTCGCGCCGAATTTGGATTTGTTTTCGGTGCCGTCCAGGTCGATCATGATCTTGTCAATGCCAGCCTGATCTTTAGCATCTTTGCCAATCAGTGCCTGAGCGATCGGGCCGTTTACCGCAGCAACAGCTTTGGTTACGCCTTTACCCAGGAAACGGGATTTGTCGCCATCGCGCAGTTCCAGCGCTTCGCGGGAACCAGTAGAAGCACCTGACGGAGCAGCTGCCATACCGACGAAACCACCCTCCAGATGTACTTCGGCTTCAACAGTCGGGTTACCACGGGAGTCGATGATTTCACGACCGATGATTTTTACGATTTTGGACATTAGGTTTTCCTCAAGTCACTAGTTAAACTGAAACTCCAGACAAACAACGCGTACCCAGGGTACGCGTTGCCGTTCTAACTTTTTTACTTACTTCGCCTGACGTTTCTGGAACTCGCTGGCGGCTTTCACAAAGCCTGCAAACAGCGGGTGACCATCACGTGGAGTAGAAGTAAACTCCGGATGGAACTGGCAAGCCACGAACCACGGGTGATTCGGAACTTCGATGATCTCGACCAACTGATCATCCCCGGAACGGCCCGCAACGCGCAGACCTGCATCTTCAATCTGTTTCAACAGCATGTTGTTGACTTCGTAACGGTGACGATGACGCTCAACAATTGTCGGCGCATTGTACAGCTGGCGAACCAGGCTATCGTCAACCAACTGGCACTGCTGTGCGCCGAGACGCATGGTACCGCCGAGATCGCTCTTCTCGCTACGAACTTCAACGTTGCCGTTTTCATCGCGCCACTCGGTAATCAGCGCCACAACCGGGTACTTACAGTCTGGCACAAATTCCGTAGAGTTGGCGTTCTCCATGTTGGCAACATGGCGAGCGTAATCAATTAACGCCACCTGCATACCCAGGCAAATGCCCAGATAAGGAATATTGTTCTCACGCGCAAAACGCGCGGTCGTAATCATGCCTTCTACGCCACGATAGCCGAAACCGCCAGGTACGAGGATTGCGTCCAGACCTTTAAGGATTTCAACGCCGCGCGTTTCAACATCTTGTGAATCGATCAGTTTGATGTTGACGCTGACACGATTCTTCAGCCCACCGTGTTTCAGTGCTTCGATCACTGATTTATAAGCATCCGGCAGTTCAATGTACTTGCCGACCATACCGATGGTGACTTCACTTACCGGGTTCGCTTCTTCGAAGATAACCTGTTCCCATTCGGAAAGATTCGCTTCCGGGCAGTTTAAGCTGAATCGTTTACAAATATAATCGTCCAGCCCCTGAGATTTCAACAGGCCCGGAATTTTATAGATGGAATCGACGTCTTTCAGAGAAATAACCGCTTTTTCCGGAACATTACAGAACAATGCAATCTTCGCACGTTCGTTCGCCGGAACGGCGCGATCTGAACGACAAATCAGGATGTCAGGCTGGATACCGATGGAGAGCAGCTCTTTTACAGAGTGCTGAGTCGGTTTGGTTTTGACTTCACCAGACGCCGCCATATACGGCACCAGCGTCAGGTGCATAAACAGAGTGTGCTCACGACCAATTTCAACAGCCATCTGGCGAATCGCTTCGAGGAACGGCAGGGATTCGATATCACCTACAGTACCGCCGATTTCGACCAGTACTACGTCATGACCTTCGCCGCCTTCCAGCACACGCTCTTTGATAGCGTTTGTGATGTGCGGAATAACCTGTACGGTTGCGCCGAGGTAGTCGCCGCGGCGTTCTTTACGCAGAACGTCAGAGTAGATACGACCCGTGGTGAAGTTGTTGCGGCGGCTCATTTTGGTACGAATGAAACGCTCGTAGTGCCCCAGGTCCAGGTCGGTTTCAGCGCCGTCTTCAGTAACGAACACTTCCCCGTGTTGGATTGGGCTCATAGTACCTGGATCGACGTTGATGTACGGATCCAGTTTCATGATGGTCACATTGAGGCCACGGGCTTCAAGAATGGCTGCGAGGGAGGCTGCGGCAATGCCTTTACCCAGAGAGGATACGACCCCGCCGGTCACAAAAATATAGTTCGTTGTCATGCTGAACCTGAGAAGTTAGGTTGAAAAGACGATGGAATAACCAGGACGGGAAAGCAGTATACCCGAACATGACCTGTGCCACAAACTTTCATTATCCCTCCTCTTCGCCAGCACACTATTGAAATCAGGAGTGAGAAAATAGCCCCTTTGGGGTAAATGTTTTTGACGCAAATCAAGCGCTTGTCATTTAAAAAATGACACAAATGGCGCTTGACCGCGTAATTCCCTTAGAGATCAATTTCCTGCCGTTTTACCTGTTGCCAGACTTCTTCCATTGTTTCGAGGTCAACACCTGTCATTTCCAGTCCACGCGCGGCAACAATACGCTCCACTTCGCGAAAACGACGCTCGAATTTTTCGTTCGCTTTTTGCAATGCGATTTCTGCTTTCGTCCCTAAATGGCGAGCCAGATTAACCGTGGCAAACAGCAGGTCCCCCATTTCCTCCTCCAGTTTAGCCTGGTCGACAACAGCCTGCCGCGCCTCGTACATCACCTCGTCGATCTCTTCGTAGACTTTATCAACCACCGGGCCAAGCGTCGTCCAGTCGAAGCCAACGTTGGCGCAACGTTTCTGGATTTTTTGCGCCCGCATTAAAGCCGGTAAACTACGAGGAATATCGTCCAGCGCCGAATGCTGCGCTTTCTGCGCGCGCTCTTCGGTTTTGATTTGCTCCCAACGCTTTTTATAAATTAGCGGAATTACTGGAGCAGGATCAATTTGAACTGCTCTTATCAAAAAATAGAATAAAAGATATGCATAGAAAACAGGACATTTCCCTTGTATATTTAATGAATGATGCTGTGGAAAGTTTTCTTGTTTTCCATAATGCTACAATAACAGGACAATACAAAAGTGAATACGAGGGAGGGCTACTGGCTGTTCTTGATAAAAAAGAAGAGGAGTATGTTCTGGTCGTGCATCAGGGAGACAGCGTAATTACACTGTTTTTTGAAGACTTATTGCAGCAAAATAATTTATATAATTACGGAGATATCGGACATTTCTGGGTAAAAGGATACGAATATCTCCGTTTGTTAGAATATCGCCTGGCAATTCTTCGTGATAAATGCGATTATCTGGATATAGATTGTAGCACGCCAGAAGAGCGAAAACTGGCAGCATTAGTAGAATTTCCACCACTGAATTATTGCTGTTATCCAGCGGTGCCGGAAAAATATATCGTTCCAAGACAAAATCCGTGGCAGCCTTCGGATGAAGCAATCGATTTGATGATAGAAATAGCAAAAGAAGCAGGAGATAAATTATTTGTA
>OGXJ01002546.1_pt1 | contig 11943 bp, 8 predicted proteins | sample 1576231 | NCBI WGS metagenome assembly OGXJ01 (sample SAMEA3541539, study PRJEB24748) | human gut metagenome | biome: human gut; feature: human-associated habitat; material: faeces | place: China | collected 2012
ATATCAAGGATACCACAAAGATAGTTTCCGGCTATGCCGATATCATGGTAATGCGTCACCCTACCGCCGGCTCGGTAAAGGCTGCGGCACTCACTGCTGATTGCCCTGTTATCAACGCAGGCGACGGCGGACACCTCCACCCAACACAGACACTTACAGACCTGCTTACACTTAGAGAAGAAAAGGGCAGACTTGATAACCTGACCATAGGCTTCTGCGGCGACCTTAAAAACGGCAGAACAGTCCATTCCCTTATTAAAGCAATGGTATGTTTTCCAAACAATAAGTTCATATTAGTTTCAACTTCTGAGCTTGCTTTGCCTGTGTATGTAAAGGATATCCTTGAAGCGGCAGGCATGGAGTACAAAGAAGTTACCGACCTTGAAGAGGTTATCGGTGAGCTTGACGTGCTATATATGACAAGAATACAGAAAGAGCGTTTTGCTTCTGAGGAGGAGTATCTGGCTCAGAGCGGAAATTACATACTCGATACAAGAAAGCTTTCAATGGGAAAGCCTGACCTTATCGTGCTTCACCCTCTGCCAAGAGTTGATGAGATAGCTATCGAGGTGGACGACGACCCGAGAGCAATGTATTTCAAGCAGGCAAAATACGGTATGTATATCAGAATGGCACTCATACTTACAGTTATAAACGGCGATGGTGCTTCGCAGCCGCTTATGAAGGGCAGAGTGCATAAGCACGTTGATTGTTCAAATCCTAACTGTATCACTCACCACGAAAAGTATCTGCCACATTGGTTCAAAGGCGACGGCACAACACTTGTTTGCGAATATTGTGACGAGAGAACATTGGTGGAATAAAATAAGAGCTTAATGGGGTAAACAAAGGCTGTGTGTCAGTCTTTGTTTACCCTTTTTTATTGTGCAGATAGCGTATATTAATAGACTCGAGATATGCAAAATCGTTAAAAGTAACGAAATTCTTACAATATGGTAACAAACAGTCTTGAAATAATGTTGAGCGTGTGGTATAATTAAAATGGATAAATTTTTTACAGGAGCTTTGATCTAATGAATACACTTTCAGATGAGGAGTTTGAACAGATCTACGGACGAAAGCCTGTCAGAAGGGTGAAAAAGAAAAAAATATACTGGAACAGAATTATTATTGCATTGATAATACTTATCGGCATTGTGACTGGTCTGGTAAAGCTGACAGCCTTGGTAGTATCAAAGATCAAAGGAGACGATACGCAAAAAACAAACAAGGTATTGAATAATACATCTTCTGTCGCTGTGAAGGAGGACGCTTCTTCTGCTGAGGATAAAAAAGACGAGCCTGCGAAGTATTCAAATATGGACTTTACAGTGTGTGTTGACGCAGGTCACGGTGATTATGACGGCGGCACAACTGACGCCTCAGGAAAAAGATATGAAAAAGACGATAACTTAAAGGTCGCACTTGAGGTGCAGAAATATCTTGAAAAATACGGCGTCAATGTGGTGATGATAAGAGATGATGACTCTTTCCTTGAGCTTGACGAAAGATGTGCAAAGGCAAATAACGCCAAGGCTGATATGTATGTTTCACTTCACCGAAACAGCTATGACGGTGATATTTCGGGCGTTGAGGTTTGGGTAAACAATTCTGAGCCTGAATATGACACAAAGCTTGCACAGAATATACTTGATGGTCTTGAAAAGGTAGGTATATCTGAAAATAGAGGAGTACAGTATGGCTACGTTGGCAATTCCGGTGTAAACTACTACATAAATGCCGACACTGTTATGCCAAGCTGTCTTGTGGAGCTTGGATTTATAACCGAGGATGTCGATAATAAGCTTTTTGACGAACACCTTACCGAGTATGGACAAGCTATTGCTGATGGTATAGTTCAGACAGCTGTTGATGTTGGTCTTGTTGATGAAAGTGGCAAAAGACTTATGTCTGAGCAGCTTATCTCACCTGAGAAGCCTGTGAACAATAAGGATTCTTCTTCTGCGGTTGACGCTATGACACAGCCGATGCAGACGGACTCTTCTGCTGACGTTTATAATACTCAGGAAAACGAGTGGTATTGATAAAAAAAATAAAAGCGAACACAGTTCGTTTCTGCTAATGCAGAGAAACCGTGTTCGCCTTTTTGTTGTTAAAGCTCTTTTCTGATGAGTTTGAATTTTTCAAATTCTTTCGTCAGGTCTGCCAGAACGTTTTCAAGACCCTTTTCAGAGTATTCTTCGTGATATTCTGCCACAAAGTCTGTTACCTCTGTGACGCACTTTGTGCCATACCATACTCTGACATAAAGCTCTTTTTCATCGCCGAGAATAGGGTCTATGCGGTAGCTGAAATTGGTGTAATTGCTGCCAGACCAGGTGTTTTTTTCTTCAAAATAGTGAAATGTGGGTATATCAAAATAACCATGGAGCATTGCATATTTTCCTTTCAAAAATCATTCGTTTATGATATTATAGCATATCACTGTTCCTTTTTCAAGCATTTAGTCTGCTTCTTAATTAAATTAACCTAAAAAACGTTTACAATTTTGTTAGGAATGTATATTGGAGAATTGTTCAAAATATGTTATAATTGATAACGGTATGACTATTTCAGCGGTATGCTGTCGCAGAAAGGATAAGATCTATGAGCATTACAATAAAAGATGTTGCCAAGGAAGCCGGTGTTTCAGTGGCGACAGTGTCAAGGGTTCTCAACGGAAGCTGTAACGTATCAGATGAGTCAACAAAAAAAGTCAATGAAACTATTGCAAGGCTCAACTATTCTCCGAATTTTCTGGGAAGAAATCTTAGAAAGTGCGAAACGAATGTTATTCTTGTAATTATGCCGACCTCTGAACATTCCCTTTATTCAAAGATAGTCATGGGTATGCAGGAATATGCAGGAAAAGTCGGATACGATATCATAACCGCAGTTTCCTATTCAACCTCGACCGCTGAAACAAGGCAGATGAATATGCTTTTTAACAGAACTGTTGACGGTGTTATCCTTCTTGGCACTCAGTATGACGCAGCTTCGCTTAATAAGCTCGCAGAGAATTATAACGTTGCTCTGTGCTGTGAGGGCGTGGAGGGCGCAAATGTGCTTACTGTCGCTGTTGACGATGAACAGGCTGCGTTTGACGCTGTCGCTGCTCTTATCAAAAAGGGTCATAAAAGGATAGGCTTTATCGGAACGAATTCTGCGGCTATCTCCTCCACTGCGAGAGAGAACGGCTATATAAGAGCATTAAAAGAATATGGCATAGAGATAAATAATGAATATATCTATAAAGAGTCCTATGACTATGACTGCGGAGGCAGAGCGTTTGAATATTTCAATGCACTTGCTGAGAAGCCTACGGCGATTTTCGCTGTGTCAGACTTGCTTGCTATCTCTGCAATGCACAAGGCAATAGATATGGGCATTGATGTGGGCAAAGATGTCGCCATAATGGGATTTGACAATATATCCATGTGTGAGTGGATAATCCCTACGCTTTCAACGGTTGAACAGCCTTGCTCAAAAATGGGCGAGCTTGTTGTGGCAAAGCTTATTGAAAACATGAATAAGACTACTAAGGATAATCATTATTATACTGTTGACCACAGGATAATTCTAAGAGAGTCCACAGGCGACTAATTACTTTCGTAAAAATAGATAGGGGAGAAATAAGGCAGTTTTTCCGTAAAAACTGCCTATTTTCTGTAAGAAAGGATTTTTTAGGGCATGGAGAAATTTACAAAAATACTTGAAACGATAGATGGCTATGTCTGGGGCATACCGCTTATCGTACTCATTATGGCTGTGGGAATATTCCTCACCTTTAGGCTAAGGCTTCTTCAGATATTCCACCTGCCAAAGGCTTTGAAATTTATGTTTCAGAACGAAAATGGTGGCAAAGGCGAGATATCGAGCTTTGCAGCACTATGCACCGCACTTTCCGCAACCATAGGTACGGGAAATATCGTCGGCGTTGCAACAGCCATCGGTGTGCTTTCAGGCGGACCTGGAGCGCTCCTCTGGATGTGGATAGCGGCACTCCTTGGTATGGCGACAAAGTATTCCGAGGGTTTTCTTGCTATCAAATACAGACGTATGGACGCTGACGGACACGTTTGCGGCGGACCATTCTATTACATAGAATATGGCATGGGTAAGAAGTGGAAGTGGCTTGCAAAGGTATTTGCGTTCTTTGGCGCTTGCGTTGGCCTTTTTGGTATCGGTACTTTCTCTCAGGTAAATGGTATCTCATCGGCAGTTCAGGCTTTCTTTGATCCTAAAAAGGAACATACAGTGAATATTTTTGGCGCTGACTATACATGGGCTGTTATAATCTCCGGACTTTTGATAACTATTTTTGCCGCACTTGTTATTATCGGAGGCATAAAGAGGATCTCAAGTGTTTCTCAGGTAGTTGTGCCTTTTATGGCGGTCGTTTATATAGTGGCTTGTCTTTCACTTATTGTTATAAACATTCAGAGGCTCCCTCACGCTGTTGCCCTTATTTTTGAACAGGCATTCAGCTTCAAGGCTGTCGCAGGCGGATCTCTTCCTACAATGTTCATTGCTATACAAAAGGGTGTTGCAAGAGGAATTTTCTCAAATGAGTCAGGTCTTGGTTCGGCACCTATCGCAGCCGCAGCCGCTCAGACAAAAGAGCCGGTAAGACAAGGTCTTGTTTCTATGTGTGGCACTTTTATCGACACTATCGTTGTATGTACTATGACAGGTCTTGCTATCGTAATGATGGGAAGCTACGAGGCTATCAACCCAGTAACAGGCAAGCCTTTTGAGGGCGTTGAGGTCACAAATCACGCTTTCCAGAACGGCTTCTCGTTCCTGCCGTCAATGATACCTGCATTTATTCTTATGGTCTGTCTTGTGTTCTTTGCTTTCACAACTATCCTTGGCTGGAACTATTACGGTGAAAGGTGTATGGAATATCTTTTTAACAGTAACATGAAGGTGGTCATGGTCTACAGATATCTCTATATCCTCGCTGTATTTATCGGACCATATATGACGGTTTCTGCCGTTTGGACGATCGCTGATATCTTCAATGGACTTATGGCATTGCCAAACCTTATAGCGTTGCTTGCTCTCAGCGGTGTTATCAGTAAGGATACAAGGCGTTATGTGGCGAAGTATTCCAGAGCAAAACGAATCAATAAGCTGGCAAGAGCATAGATATCGTATTTTATATGAAGCGGAAACGGCTGAATGTTGTTTCCGCTTTTTTTTATGCTGTAGGCTTAATCACCAAAAAAATGAATGATTATTTGTTGAAATCACCAAAAGTATTTAAAAGAATGTAACAGTGATTGTAACTTTGTTGACAACGATTACATTCGGTGATATAATAGCTATGTAAGAATCAAGGAAACGTTTTCTAATGAAAACGATCCGTTACGGAGGTTATATATAATGAAAAATTCCAAGCGTGTTATTGCCGGTGCAATGGCTCTCTTGTCAGCAGTGAGCGTAGCTTCATGCGGTAGCTCATCAGGCAGCGATTCAAGCAGCTCTTATGTTGATAAGGTAAAGGTAGCAAGCACCGACGATATTGCTACTATCCCTGATGGTTCGGAAAAGGAGTTGGAGTGGCTTTCTTATTTTGACATAAACCCAACTAAGAAAGAGCCGGAAAAGAGAACCGACCTTACTCTTTTTGAGGAAAAGGGCGGTAAGATCAAGTATTCTCAGACTTCATCAATGAACAAGTATGATAAGCTCGCAGCAAGACTTATGTCTAACGATCCACCGGATATGTTCTGGTATGAGCAGTCTATGACATTCCCTGCAAACTGTATCAAGGAAATGTTCCAGCCTGTTGATGATATCGTTGATTTCGACAGTGCTATGTGGAGCGATGTCAAGAATGTTGCAGAGCAGTTCACTCTCAACGGCAAGCACTTTGTTGCACCTATCAACTTCCTGCCAGGTTCTGTTATCACATATGATAAGTCTATGATCGACGCTGCCGGTCTTGATGATCCATATGAGCTTTATCAGAACGGCGAGTGGGATTGGAACGCATGGTATGACATGATGTCAGAATATGTTGAGGGCGCTGCTGCTGACGAGGAAAGATACGGCGTAAACGGTTGGTTCGCACCATTTATCTTCCAGTCAACAGGTAAGACTCTTATCACATATGACGCTGATAAGGACGAGTATGTTTCAAATCTTAACGACGCTGACTTTGTAAGAGCATCTGATATGCTTTATGATATCGCAAAGAATGGTATGTACTATCCTGATTGGGTAGGACAGGCAGGCGACGCATTCAAGAAGAATATCCTCTTCTATGCAATGGGTCCATGGGCTTCTACCGGTACACATTCACCAAAGGACGGCGACAATTGGGGCGTAGTTCCAATGCCAAAGGATCCTAACTCTGATACGCTTTATACAACTATCGACATGAATGCGTATATGTGGGTAAAGGGTTCGACAAAGAATGACGCTATGAAGTGCTGGCTCGAGTGTGCAAAGATAGTTTATACTCAGGATACATATAAGGATATTGAGAAGGAGAAGTTCTTTGTAAACAATCCTAACTGGACAGAAGATATGTATAACGTAGCTTACGTTGACCTTGTTACAGACAAGTTCACTAAGATATTTGACCCTGGTTATGGCATCTCCACAACTCTGTCAGATAATGACGCTGCAACAAATGATACTAAGGAAGCTGTTATTCCTTATCTGTATACTTCAGTTATGAAGACAGATGAGAATGGCTCACAGTATACGTGGACACAGCTCAAAGAGCAGTATAAGGGTACTGTTGATTCAGAACTTAAAACCCTCAACGAGCAGTATCACGCATATTTGGAAAAGAATAAGTAATATAACTTGCCATATAAAGACGGACGGAATTTATTTCGCCCGTCTTTTTGTTGTAATGTCAGAAAAAATGTGATATAATCATAGAGTACATTAAGATTTAATTAAGAATTATGTTGAGCTGTTTTTAAAGAATGTGGCTTATAATAATAAACGTAAAAGAAAGGATCGTGCCGATATGGAGATAAAGGAGCCTGTAATCCTTGTTGTAGATGATGATAAAGATATAGTGGGAGCTATCGCAAAGCTGCTTGAAATGGAGGGCTATAAGGTAATAAAAGCCTATGACGGTCTTGAGGCTTTGGAGAAGCTCACTGAGAACAGCATACAGCTTATACTCATTGACGTCATGATGCCTAAGCTGGACGGACTTTCTACAATGATGAAAATAAGGGCAACGGAGAATATCCCTATACTTGTGCTTTCTGCAAAATCTGAGGATACAGATAAGGTGCTTGGGCTTTCAATGGGCGCTGACGATTACATAACAAAGCCTTATAACCCTATGGAGCTTGTGGCAAGGGTAAGAAGCAACCTGAGAAGATATATGCAGCTTGGCGCTATCGACACGGCAAACAAAACGGATATTATAGAAATAGGCGGTCTGGAGCTTGACACTAAGGCAAAAAGCTTAAAGGTTGACGGAGAACCTGTCAAGCTCACCGCCACGGAGCTTAAAATTCTTGAGCTTCTTATGAAAAACGCAGGCAGGATATTTTCTGCCGAGGAGATCTATTCTAAAGTGTGGAACGAGGACGCTTATGCCGTTGAAAACACGGTAATGGTACATATTCGTCACATCAGAGAGAAAATTGAGATAAACCCTAGAGAGCCGAAATACTTGAAGGTGGTGTGGGGAATTGGCTATAAAATCGAGAAAATTTGAGAAGGCAGAATGGTTTAAGATATTCTCAGCAAAAAAGACGAGAATTATTGCATTTATCGTTGCCTGTGTTATTGCAGGTGGCTTTTGCTTGTCTTTTGTGTTGTATGCTAACAGCCATGCTGACAGCAGCAGTAAGTCTTATCTTAGATCAGAAAGCTATAAGCTGGCTTCCAATGAAATGTATGAGGAACTGTGCGTTACAGCTTCGGCTTATCTCAGATATGTTGATGAGGATCAGAATTACACTCAGCCTAGACACCTGCTCAATGACTATCTGAATTATCTTGATTACAACCGCTATAAATACAAAAAGACAGAAGACGGTATACGGCTTGTTGACAGTCAGTTTGATTACTATGTGGGGATTACTCAAAATGGCGAAACAAGATATCTGTCAAATATAAAAGATATAGAAAATTATGACAGTGAAACGGATAAGATAAAAGCTTTTAAATCGTCGCACAAAAACTATATACTCCGCCGTGATAACGAGGTCATGAGCGACAGAACTTCATCGGGACAGATAGTTGACTACTATTACAATACAGCGGAGTATCAGGATAACGTGACAGAAGAGTTTTATGCCGACAATCTTGTGCCCGTAGGAGGAAGTTATTATGATAACTACGGCAGATATTTTTACAATTACGGCAATTATGATCCAATAGTTTTCTATAATGTAGACTCAAGATATAATGTTATTAAAGGTCTTGATTTGAAAAACGGTCTGAAATATTCCGACAGGCTTGAAGATGAAGAAATTGGTGACGATTATGACACTGATGACGGCAATGAATACTATGACTATGACAACGGCAGATATTATTATGAGGACGATTACGGAAACACATGGGCAAAATGTGAAAACCTCTATGACCTGCCTGATTACAAAGCGACAGACAATGACGATTCAGGTATAACGGTATTCTTTGCACCGAAAGCTGAAAAGCTTACGGCAATGGAAAAGGAATACACCGAGGCTTTGAATGATATGTATCGTGCAAAGCTTTTTGTGATCGTTTTTGGCATTATTGAATTTATGCTTGTGTGCTATCTGCTCCTGATCTGTGCATATAATGCAGAGCCTGAGAGCGTTGAACGCTGGAAGCAAGGCAATTTTCTAAAAAAAGTGCCTATGGAAGTTTACCTTATCCTAATGGTATTGGCTATTACATTTGCTTTTGTATTTGGCTCCTGCTGGAATTATTATGTGAGCATCACAAAAAATATTTTTGACAATGCTTTGGCTAATTCCGTTTTCAGAAATATCCTTGCTGTAGCATTGTTTGCATTGGCATATTTTGCAGGCTTCGGCTCGCTTATGGAGTTTGTTGGCAAGATAAAGACAAGAAGCATATTCAAAGAAAGCCTTATTTGCAGATTATGTAAGTTCCTATGGCGTAAGTACAAGGAAACATCACTGTATCACTATTTTCATGGACTTCCGCTTGGAATAAAGCTTACTTGGAAATTCATACTTATATTCGTTGGAATTTTTGTTGTTATGTCTAGTCGATTGACGATGTTAATTTTGTTGGCGGTCGAAATTGTTCTGTGTATATCAATGCTTCGTGACTTCTCACAGCTTTCAAAGCTCAGCAAACAGATAGACAGCCTTGGAGAAGAAAAGCCTTATGAGGGCAAGATAAGAAAAACTTCGCCGGTTTATGCTGAATCTGAAAAACTCAACTCAGTTCAGGATAAGGTGAGAGAGTCGGTGGAGCAGCAGATACAGTCTGAGCGTTTGAAAATAGAGCTTGTGACAAACGTTTCACACGACCTGAAAACACCGCTGACTTCCATTATCAGCTATATCGACCTGCTTAAGAAAATGGATCTTGACGATGAAGCTTCGAGCTATGTGAAGATACTGGATAAAAAGGCGCAGAAGCTCAAAGGCATTGTGTCTGACGTTTTCAGCATAGCAAAAGCCACAAGCGGCGTTGATGTAAACCTAACAAAGCTTGATTTTGTGATGCTGTTAAATCAGTGCATCGCAGACGCAGAGGACAAGATAGCTGACAGTGGCAAGATAGTAAAGATAAACATAAATGCCGACAGTGCAATGGTAATGGGCGACGGCGACAAGCTTTACAGAGTATTCCAAAACATTGTTGACAACGCTCTGAATTACTCTATGGACGGCACAAGGATATTCCTTGATGTGTACAAAAAAGCGGACAGAATAGTATTTGCCGAGAAGAACATTTCGGCAACGCCGATAAACTTCACAGAGGAAGAGATACTTGAAAGATTTGTGCGAGGGGATAAGTCACGAACAGACGGCGGAAGCGGTTTGGGATTATCCATATCAAAGAGCTTCACGGAAGCCTGCGGTGGTATCTTCAATATCGAAATAGACGGAGATATGTTCAAGGCGATAGTCGAAATGCCGATAATTCAGGAGGATACGGCAGAGAAAACCGATGACAAAACGGAATAGCGTAAATAAAAATAGCGGTGCATTGAGTTGCATCGCTATTTTTAATGTCGGAAAATGTAGATAAAAAATTAAAATATACCAATATTTTTTTGACAATTTGTTGAAATTTATATACTAATATGTTATAATATAGAAGTTAGGTGATCTTAGCGGACGGGAAGTGACATAATGAACTTTACAGAACAGATACTGTATTCGCTAATGGCGAAAACAGGCAAAAATTCGTCTGGATGGCTGCCGCTTTTGCAGCATTTGCAGGATACGGCAGATATCATGAGCTGTCTGTGTGATGAATTTCTGTCACCGTCATTTGCAAAGGCTTGCGGATTAGAGGAGAATGAGTTCAAAAAGTTGGCTATTTTTCTAGCAGCAGTTCACGATATCGGCAAAGCAATAGTGGTATTTCAATATAAAATAGGTGATAAACTTCCTGAGAGAAAGTCTGCACTTGAAGCGTCAGGAATCAATTTTGATGCTTCTCACGATAAAGAAAAAGCCAAACAAACTTCTCATGCATTTGCAGGTGAGGAGATCCTTAATTTGTTGGGTTGCCCTGAATGTGTAAGCACTGTTGTTGGCTCTCATCATGGTGTACCTGCTGAGAGCGTACAGGATTTGTCATGGCCACAAAAGGATATAGTTTTCTATGAAAACTATTATGGACGTGACAAAGAAAATATTGAAGTTTTGCAGGATATTTGGCAGACGATATTTGATATGGCACTTGATTATGCAGGCTTTTTAGATGTTAGTGAGTTGCCGGATATAGACCGTTCGTCGCAAATGCTTCTGAGTGGTCTGTTAATAATGGCGGATTGGCTTGCAAGCAACACTGAGCTTTTTCCTCTTTTGTCAGTGGAGGACCTCAAACCTGACGACAAGCTGAGGGCTGAACGCGCTTGGGCAAAGCTCGATTTTCCGCAGATGTGGAATCCTGAGAGATCGGTAATATCTAATGAGGACTTTAAAGAAACTTTTGGTTTTGAACCACGTTTGGTGCAGTCAGAAGTCCTTAAAATAGTTGAGAATTCGGAAAATCCGGGAATATACATGTTTGAAGCGCCAATGGGCTGTGGTAAAACAGAAACATCACTTGCGGCAAGCGAGATATTGACATCAAAGTGCGGCAAAAACGGCGTGTTTTTTGGACTTCCAACTCAGGCAACTGCAAACGGCATTTTCCCAAGAATACTCAGTTGGGCTGAAAAGCAATCTACAGAATTTTATCATTCTGTTCAGCTCAACCACGGAAGCGCAACACTCAATTCGCTGTTTCAGAACATACAAATGGGCATACCGCAGGAGGAAAGCGACAGCGGATTAATTATCCACAATTGGTTTTGTGACAGCAAAAAAGCGTGCCTTGCAGATTTTGTGACGGCGACAGTAGACCAAATGCTCATGCTTGCATTGAAACGAAAACACGTTATGCTCCTTCACCTTGGATTGTCAGAAAAGGTCGTTGTCATTGATGAGGTCCATGCCTATGACGCCTACATGAGCGAGTATCTTGAAATGGCTTTGCAATAGCTTGGAAGCTACAACACCCCTGTTATCCTGCTGTCGGCAACGCTGCCCTCAGCAAGACGAATGTCACTTATCCGTGCTTATCTTGGAATAAAAAAGTCTGATGATAGATTTGAAAAAGAGCAGGGCTATCCTCTGCTGACGTGGACAGACGGCAAAGATATCTGTCAGCAGCGACTCAGCTATGACGGAGCGCACAAAACTGTGTCAGTCAAGACCTGCGTTAGTGACGATGTTGTGCAGCTTGTGAAAAATGTAACAGAGAATGGCGGCT
>OGXJ01002547.1_pt1 | contig 11940 bp, 10 predicted proteins | sample 1576231 | NCBI WGS metagenome assembly OGXJ01 (sample SAMEA3541539, study PRJEB24748) | human gut metagenome | biome: human gut; feature: human-associated habitat; material: faeces | place: China | collected 2012
TGCCGCACCTCGCTCGCCGTATCGGCACTTAGAATTATGCGGTATTGCCTTAGAATTTTCCGCCGGAACTGCCGCCGAAGCCGTCGCTGTCGGTACTCGAGCCGCTCGAGCTGCTCGAGCTGTCGTTCTTGACGGGGTCGTATTTTTCGGTCTCGGTAGTGTGGGTGTAGGTGTCCTCCACCACGGACAGCGCCAGACCCTCGGCGGGCATGTAGGCGTTGGCATGGGTCTGCTCGTTGGCAGTTTTCATCTGCGCATAGAAGATGCCGCAGACAATACACGCTACAGCCAGCGGAATGACAAACACAAACACCCACTTGATCCAACCCTTGGCGGGGTCGTTGCCGCTGTCCAGCGGTGCACCCTTTTCGGCATAGAAATCAAGCGTGTCAGCGCACATTTCTATGTATGTTTCGGAGGCCTTGTAATACGTTCCGTCCGAGAGCATCGGCACGATCTTATCTTCGATCTGCGCGATGCGGTAGTCGGTAAAGGCGGTCACGCCGCCGCCGTAGGTGATCGTGACATAATCGCGGGAATCCAGCGCAATCAGGAACAGGATACCGCTTTTGCCCTCGCCGTAGCCAAGGTCATAGTCGCGGTACCAATCCTTGGCAAACTCGCGCACGTTCTGCCCGCCGATGTCAGGCACCGTCAGCAGGTAGACGTTGACACCGTGTCCGGCACTGGCGTCCTGCGCCTTTTGTTCCAATTCAGCGGTCGCTTCGGGTTTGAACAGCTCGTAGGTGTCCATCACCAGCGGCATTTCGGCAAACGCCGGTACGGCGCAGAGCAAGCACAGCACCAGTGCCGTAAGCAGAGAAAACAGGTTTTTCTTCATAAGGCTGTTTCCCCCCCTTCAAAGCAGGATGGCAAGCAGGATCATCAGCGGAACACTGATGCCTGCAAACCAGGCGGCCACCTTTCGCTTATCAACCGGCAGATCGCCGACCAGCTTGCCGGTCTGCCCATTCATAGCGAACAGATAATCCTTGCCCTGCCATTTGGTGTGCAGCATCCAGACCGGCAGCAGTGCGTAGTGCTTGGCGGTGTAATCAATATGGATGTTCTCGCTCAGGGTGCTTACGCTGTTGTAGCCGGTAATGCTGGCCGAAAGCTCGCTGCTGACCGAATTCTGCATCCGGCTGTGGGCGCGGGCCTGGCAGGTGTCGGCGTCCTCGTCGTATTTGTCTGCCATATAGCCCGGCAGGTACGCGGTCGAGAAGGGCTGGAAGGCGCGGTAGTCATAAGGCTCGATGGCATCCATGTGGCCGTTGGGCATCTTGGTCGAGCCGTCCACCGGCACGCCCATAAACTGCGTAGTACCCGCGCGGCGGACATCATAGTGCCTGGTCGTGGTGATGACATAATCGCCGCTGCGGTGGCTGGAGCTGGTCGTGGCTTCATATTGGCCCGAACCGGAGGCGTTGGCATCGAACAGCCAGAACGGGACATACACGCCCTTGATCTCCTCGATATGATTCTGCGAAGAGAAGGCATTGGGCAGGAATCTCTTCCCGCGATAGTATTTTTTCAGTGCGGCCTTGGCGGCGTTCTTATCCAGCACAAACGGCAGGACAAGCTCAGGCCGCTGCATGCCACTGAACTGCCCCGCGATGACCGTTGGATTGCCGCAGTACGGGCAGCTTGTCGCGGCGGTCGTCTCGTCACAGATCAGCTCTGCGCCGCAGGACGGGCAGGAATAGCTGCGCAGTCCGGCGGCCTCGTTTTCGCTCCAGACGGAGTCTGGCGGCGGTGCTTGTTTATTCTGTGCCGCGGTTTCGGCAGCGGCTTCTTTTTCAGCATAGAGCGCTTCGATCTCAGCAGTATCGTAGCTGCTGCCGCAGAAGTCACACACCAGCTTTCCGCTGGCACCGTCAAAGTGAAGCGGACCGGTACAGGCAGGGCATTGGTAGTTGGTAAGCTGCGTTGCCATTATGCGTCACCTCTCTTTCCTTCGGTTTGCAGCTGCCCTGCCAGATCTTCAAAAAAATCACGCAGGGTGCTGCGCGTATTGCCATCGGCATCCAGATAACGGTAGATGATCTCGTCATCCGGGGCCTTGTAAATCAGGCAAACGCTATCTAACGTTTCATCGGTGATGAATAAGCCGGGAGAATTTTTCTTTTCGTCTGGCAGGCTTTCCAGCCCCAGCTTTTCTGCCAGAGCCAGGGCTTCTTGCCAATGGGTGTCCTCAACCGGGATGTTTTCCAGCTCCACCCATTCATCATCCTTGTAATTGCAGCTGAAAAGGCAGCCGTCAACTGGGTCATTTCTTATGCTGAACCCATAGGTGTCGTCATAGCACATACCGGAATAACTGATGCTGATACCGGTCAGTGTGCCGGGCGGCACTTTTTTACAGCCGGACATTGTCAGAAAAGCGGCTGCAGCGCAAAGCACCGCAGCGATTTTTTTGCGCATCACTGGCCAAACGGCTTACCGCACTCCGGGCAGAACTTGGGCGGATGAGCCGGGTCATCCGGGGTCCAGCCGCACTGGCTGCACTTGGCGGGAGCCGGGGCGGGCTTGGGGCTGCCGCAGTTGCAGCAGAACTTACCGGTGTTGGAAGTGCCGCAGCTGCATACCCAGCTGGCGGCTGCGGGTGCCGGGGCAGGCTTGGGGCTGCCGCAGTTTGCGCAGAATTTGCCGGTGTTGCCGGTCTGGCCGCAGCTGCAGGTCCAGCCTGCGGGGGCAGAGGCCGGGGCCGGGGCGGGCTGTGCGGCGGCCTGCTGCTGGGCACCCATCTGGTACAGGTTCTGGGCGTTCATACCGCCCGCCGCACCGGCCATATTCATACCCATAAAGGCCATGGCGGGGCCTGCGCCCTGATTACCGGCCGCGGTCTGCATGGCACTGGCCTGTGCGCCGACAAGATGCGCAGCGGCGCGGGTCGGGTCCATAAAGGCTGCGTTGCGCTGCATTTCCTTGAGCATCTGCTCGTCTTCCTCGCTGGCCTTCACGCTGGAAACGCCGAAGGATACGATCTCGATGCCGCGCAGCTTGCCCCACTTGGCGCTCAGCACATCGTTGAGGGCCTCGGCAAGCTCCATCGTGTGGCCAGGCAGTGCGGAATAGCGGATGCCCATATCGCTGATCTTGGCAAAGGCAGGCTGCAGGGCGGTCATCAGCTCGGATTTCAGCTGCCCGTCGATCTCATCACGGGTGTAGCCTTCCTCCACATTGCCGCAGACATTGGTGTAGAACAAAATGGGGTTGGTGATGCGGTAGCTGTACTCGCCGAAGCAGCGGATGGCAATGTCGATGTCGATGCCGGCGCGCTGATCCACCACGCGGAAGGGCACCGGGCTGGGCGTGCCGTATTTGTTGCCCACCAGCTCCTTGGTGTTGAAGTAATAGATGCGCTGATCCATCGGGGCCTCGCCGCCGAAGGTAAAGCGCTTGCCGATGTTCTGGAACACTGCGCCGATGGACTCGGACAAATCGCCGCTGAACAGCGTCGGCGCGCTGCCGGTATCGTAGGTGTACTCACCCGGCTCGGCGCACATATCCACGACCTTGCCCTGCTCCACAATCATGGCACACTGGCCGTCGGCAACGGCCACGATGGAGCCGTTGGAGATAATGTTGTCATTGCCTTTGGTGTTGGCGCTGCGTCCGCTCTGGCGTTTCCAGCCGCGGGTAGCCAACAGGTCAGCTGGCATGGCTTCACAATAAAAGTATTCCTTCCACTGGTCGGCCATAACGCCGCCAGCAGCGCCCATTGCAGCTCTGATAAGTCCCATAATGATCCTCCTATATCAGGGGCGGGCAGGGCCCGCCCCATTTTGTACAGATAAATCAGTTCGTTATTTGTTGGCCAAGGCGGCCTTGTACTCCTCATAGCGGGGCGGCAGCTCTTCGAGCTCCTCGTTCCACTCGGTGCCGTCCAGCCTCATGTAGAAGCTGACCGCACAGGCCGTACCGTCGTCGCCCTCGTAGTCATACATGAACAGCGAGATGTGGTCATTGTACGGGTACAGGTAGAAATTGTATGCCTGGTCCTCGGTAATGTTCTGGTCAAGCACAAAGTCATAGCCGTCCAGGATCGGCTCGATATGGTCATCATATACGTTGACCCACATCGTGATAACGGGGTCGTCGGGCATGCCGTCGCGGTAAACCTCAAAGTAATGGCTGCCGTCGGAGGTCTCACCGATGTAGCCCCAGCAGTCGTAGGTGTCGGTGTCGAAATAGTCGCGGTTGGGCACGTTCTTGTAGTTTTCCATGCGGAACCAGCCGTACCAGTTGGTGTTGCCCAAATCGTCGTAGGTGTTGCCGTCGTCGTAGGTGTAGGGCGGGTCAGGCTCATCCGGGCCGTCAATCCAGCCGTCACCGTCATATTCGTCATCGCCGCCGTCCAGCAAGGCGGGGTCGATTTCAGGCTTGGTGTCGCTGCGCTTAAAGACCATGGTCATACCGTCAAACTCAATGGTCAGCAGGTCACCCTCACGGGTGTAGGTCATGGCCGGGGTGTTGGGGTCGGTCAGCGCGTAGAAGCTGCCGTCCTTCCATTGGAAGGTGACAAAATCCTCCATGTAGGTTTCGCCGGTGCCGTCCGCGCGCAGCTCAATGTAGAAGTCCTCCATATCGACGAGGGCAAGCTCCTCCTTGGAGAGGGTGTACTCGCTGTCGGAGGCGGATTCCAGCACATAGATGCCCACATCGGTATCGCTGCCTGCGGTGGTGCCCTGGGTCATGTTGTCACCGTCCAGAGGCTGCTGCATGGTGCTGCCGGACTTGACGAAGTAGAGCGTCACGCCCTGTCCCTGCACATCGTTCAGGGTCAGGATTTCGTCTTGCAGGGTGCCGGTGCAGCTCAGGCCGCCGCAATCCAGCTGGAAGACCCCGCTGTTCAGCGTCCACTTGCCGTAGGACTTGGTGCCGTCCACCGTTACAACGCACTTGCCCTTATCATTCAGGTCCATCAGGAACCCGCTGCCGAAGGCATCCTCGACCTGCGTCACGGAGCCGCCGATCTCGGCGTAGGCTGCTTCCCAGGTGCCCTGATTCGGGTCACTGGCGTTCGGCTTGCCGGTGCGGATGGAGCCGCTAATCATTGTTACGATGATCATAAGCAGGAATATCACCGGGATGGCGATCAGGATCATCCGCTTGGGGGACATTGGTGCGCGGGGGCGCTTGGGCTTGCCGCCGGGGGCCACATTGCCGTAAGGGTTGCCGCCCGTGCCGCCGGGTGGCGGCGGCGTGACAGGCGGTGCGGACGGGGGCGTTTTCCCGGCGTAAAGCGGTGCGCCTGCGCCGGTCTGCGGCGGTGTGCCGGGCGCATTGCCTGCGTAAGGATTCGCTGCGTTCGTCCGGGGCTGCGGGGCGGCAGGTGCGCTGCCTGCATAGGGATTGCCGCCGCTTGCCTGCGGCTGTGGGGGCGGCGGTGCAGCCTGGGTTGGCTGAACCGGGGGCTGGGGCACAGCTGCGGGCTGTGCGGCGGGCTGCGGTACGGATACTTTTGCACCGCAATTCTCGCAGAATTTAGTACCGGGCTTTAACTCGGCACCACATTGCGTACAGGTTGCCATAGTGTCTGCCTCCTTTACAAGATAATCGTTTCAGATTTTTTTATTCGTTTGTCATTTCAAACCAAACGGATTCGTCCTTTGGCAGGTTCAGCAGGGATTCCCCGCCGATATGCCTTACGTAAAAGCCGCCGTAATCGGTGGGCATCATGGCCACGGTTTCGCGCTGTGCGCGCCCTAGATCCATGCGGTACAGCGAAATGCTGCAGATCCAGCCGCGGTGATCCATACCAAGGTAGGTGATGCCGCTGTCCCATGTGGCGGGCTCTCGGTTTTCGTTTCGGTATTCGCCGATGTAGAAGTTCGGCTGATCCTCGCAAATTTCAAACCAGGTACCGGTGTAGTCGCTTACATACGAGCCGATCAGGTTGGGTAGGCCCATCGGGTCGGCATTGTGTATGGCCTCGACCAGGTTGAATTTTTCATTGTTGCGGGAGACAGCGTACACCGTTGTATACTCGGCCTCGAAATCCGCATCGTAAGCGGTGCCGATCTCAAACTTGACGATCTCGTTGACACCGTACAGCGGGCCGCCGTTGGCCATGGTGCCGCACTGTGCGCCGCTGATCACATCAATATACTCGACGTTGCCGTCCTCGGTCAGCAGGAACACATAGGGAGCGTAATCCTGGCCGACACTGGTCATGAGCATCTTTATATAGTTGCCGTAGCAGCCGCTTACCGTAAACTCGGTTTGGTCGCCCAGCTCGTACCATTCCTTCATGGTCTGGTAGGTCACAGCGCCGTCAGGGGTAACATAGTCGGTCAGGGCGCGCACCGTTACCTTGCCGGTGGCGGTCACATCGCAGGTAAACCATTCATCCTGCCCGTGCAGGATCTGGCCGCTGGCCTGCCGCTTGTTGGGGTCAACCTGAACATCTGTCCAGTACATTCCCGACCCGGCGGGGGTGTACATCGGCACGGTGACCACCAGACCGCCGGTATAGTACGGATACAGAGAATAATAGGTAAATACATTGTCAAGCTCGCTCAGGCTTTGCACGCGCATCTGGTTCAGCTCGGCGGCATAGGTGGGGTCATTGCCGCCATAGTGAAGGTCAAAATACTGCGCTGTGGCGCGCTGCAGCGCGTTCAAGGTCTTTGCGCTGTCGGTGTAGCCCATGTATTCGAGCAAATCCAGATTGGTAAGTTCCTGCCCTGTGGCAAAGTTGTAATGGTAGCTGCCCACATCGTCGTTGAACATCCTGTCGGAGCTGGTGATTTGCAGGCTCAGCACGGGGCCGTTCCAGTTGCTGACCCAGATGATGTAGCTTGTATCGATAAAGTCATTGCGGGAACGGGCATCCAGGGCACGCTCCACCAGATAGCCGTATCGGTAGTCGATTATCGCGTTGATGTGCTTGGCGTCCTCGGTGTCATCGTCGATCTGCGGCACTTCATAAAAATAGGTGTCCTCGATGCCGTAGGGGTCGGTGTAGGTAAAGCGCTCGCTGTACAGCGGGATAATGCGGGAATCATCCAGCCTCCGGCTGCTTTGCGGCTTGACAGCGGCTTCGTCCTTCTGAACGGTCGGGGTCGTATCGTCGGACGACTCGACTGTCGGTTCCGTTATCGGGGCGGAAACCGACGGGGTGCCGGAAGATGCCGAGGCAGGCGGGGCATTGCTGCGCCCGCAGCCCGCTGTGATCAGCAGCAGGGCCGCCGCCGTCAGGGATAGCAGTTTTTTCATGGTCGGTTCACCTGCCTTTTCGTTGCGGGTAGTGTGTGTCGGCGTTTTTTAGCCAAAGGTGATGCTGTTCAGCACGGCATCGCCCTCGGTGCCGGGGTCAATGTCCACGCCGGAGATCCTGATGCTCAGCCAGCCGCCGGTGGGCATTTCGCCGTAGTATTCCGTCCACCACATACCCACGTTTTTGTAGGTGCGGCCCGCCAGCTCCACGCCGCCGATGGTGCGCGGGGTAAGCTCCTCCACGTTTTCAAAGCTGTCGTAATAGTAGTTGATTCTGTCCAGATCTCTTTGCAGCTCAAATAATATGCGCGGGTCGCCGGAGAAGATATTGCTGGGGTCATCGGTCGGGAACAGCTTAAAATCCCCAAAGCTGTTCGTGGCAGGCTTGTACCAGCCCTGATCGGGGCAGGTCACGTTGAGCACCAGCGTAAAGTCCGTGCCGAATGCCTCCAGCGTCTGGGTGTTCAGGCCGGCAGCCGATGGATAATCGGGATTGTCCGCAGGAGCGGAAGCGGGGGCCGGTTCGGCGGTGGCTTCCGGCTCCGGCTCTGCAGCGGGCTCCGATGCAGGTTCGGATGCAGGCTCGGATGCCGCGTCGGTCTTGGGCTCTGCCGGGGGCTCCGTCTGGGGTTCAACGGCGGGTTCAGCGGCCTGCGCTTTCAGGTCGGATAAGCCGGAATTGACCTCTTTGGTTACATCCCCCTTGGAGCAACCGGCCAAAGCCATAAGCATCATGGCTGCCAATGCGGCAGCGAGCGTTCGTTGTACTTTTTTCATAGCTGTCCTCCTTTTGGTCATAAAGTGTCCATCATAGCGCTCAGATAGGCAGGCGAGACGGAAGCGTAGACGAAATCATCGACAATGTGATCCTTTTTTGCCAGGCACACGGCAGTGGCCAGTTCGGGATATTCGGCCTCATCCACAAGCAGTACCGTTTTGCAGTGCGGGCAGACATCCCGCAGGTCGTTTGCCAGCAGCAGTCTGTCCTGCAGGGTGCGCGGCGGATGTGGGCAGACCTCCAGCAGCAGGACATCCGCCCTGCAGGAACGGCATAGCTTTACAATATCCTTTGTCTTAGGGCCAGCGTTTTGCACCTGGAAGTCCGGCCTGCCCTGTTTCAGTGCCATTGTCAATGCGCTCGTCATCACAGAGTATTGCGCGTCCAAAACGATCCTCCGCACGGCGCAGCCCTCCTTCCCTGCAAAGAATACGATTTGTCAATTTCATCATACAAGAATCGGACTATTTTTTCCCCCTCCATTTGGATAGTTTTTTGAGCTTTTTTCTGCTTTTTTTCGGCACTATTGCAAAAAAGTGCAGATTGCGTCATAATGGTACTGGAAAGAAACTGACGGATGATCTCCCCTTTGGAAAGGACAGGCGCTATGACAAAGGTACGGTTTGGCAATCTGTATTTAGCCGCTGCGGTTGCAGGGGTGATTCTCTGTGCTGTCCTGATGCGGGCATTCTATATGCCGTATTCCGGCTTTTGGCGCACGGTGCTGTATAATATTCTGATTTTTTCCTGGGCGGTATCGGTCTGGTGGCGTATCCTGCACGCACAGACCCGCCGCTGCCTGCTGGGCGCTGCCGCCCTGATGCTGTTCTGGCTGGATATCCGCCTGATCCGCTATGACTTTGCCCAGACGCCGGAGATGCTGCGGCGATTGTGGTATGCGTACTATATCCCGATGCTGCTGATCCCGACCCTTGCACTTTATACGCTTTTCTTTTTAGATCGGGGGCAGTCCGCCCCGCTGTACAAGTACCGATACATGATTTTTGTATTCCCTGTGGTGCTGTTCAGCCTGGTGCTGACAAACGACTGCCATCAGCTTGCGTTTGCGTTCCCACCCGGGCAGGAGGTACTGGGCAGCCCCGATTACACCTATCGGTTCGTATATTACCTCTGCCTGCTGTGGATATTTTCCTGTGCCGTGTTCACGGTGGTGTACCTTGTACGGCGCTGCCGTATTCCGCATACAAAGCGCATCCTCTGGCTGCCGCTTGTGCCGATTTTTTTTGCCACCCTCTATGCTTTACTGTACAAGCATATTTTAAATGTGCCGTGGATGCATGCGATCGCCGGTGATATGACCGTGGTGCAATGCCTGACCTTTACAGCGTCCTTTGAGGCGTGCATCCGGTGCGGGCTTATCCAATCCAATATGGGGTATGCCACGCTGTTTGAGGTATCTATGGCCAAGGGTCTGATCACGGACCGGGCGTTTGTGCCTGTGCAATGCTCCATGCAGGCAGCGCCGCTCCATGAGGAGCAGCTGCGTCAGGCGCTCACCGGCAGTGTCCAGTTGGATGCAACGACCCAGCTTCACGGCCACCCGATCCGGAAAGGGTATATTTTCTGGCAGGAGGACATCACCGAACTGGTGGCTCTGCTGGAGGAGCTGCGTCTCACGCAGGAGGAATTGCATGACATCGGGGACATCATACAGGCGGAAACAGCCCAGAAGGCACAATGGCTGAAGCTGAGCGAGCAGAACCGGCTGTATGACAAGATCGAGACCGTCACAGCCCGCCAGCTGGCACGGATACAGGAATATCTGATCGCGCTCAAGGCCACGGACGATGTCGATACCGCCCGGCGGCTGCTGAAGCACATCGTCATTTTGGGAACCTATATCAAGCGGCGCAGCAACCTTGTTTTTGTCTGCGACAAGGCGGAGGACATCGACACCACGGAGCTGCGGCTGAGCCTGTTTGAATCGGCCGAGAGCCTGCGCCTGAGTGATATACGCTGCGCCGTACAGATTGCCGACACAGCAAAGATTTCCCCTGCATCCGCCGTGGCAATCTATGACGCCTTTGAAGCCATCATAGAAGCGACCCTGCCGGGATTGCAGGAGATCCTTTTCTGCGCCGAGCATACGGCGCAGGGCTGGGGGCTGCGCTGCAGCGTTCAATGCACCGACGCGCCCGCTGCGCTGCCCGGCCTGCCGCAGATGCAGCTTGAACGGGATGATGACGGGCTTTTGTATTTCACGATGTTTCCGGCAGAAGGAGGCGGCCTATGATTCCCCGAATCTCCCGCAACGCCGTCAAGGAAGGCTTTGACACGCTGCCGGCGGCCATCTGCTACTTTGACCGCAATGGTCTGCTGCGTCTGATCAATCACAGGATGCAGGAAATCGCCGCAGTCCTCTGTGGCCGGGATCTGCAGACCCTTACGGATCTGGAGCAGGCGCTGCGCAGTCCCGGCGGCGGTGTGCAGCTGCGCGATGAGGCCGCCCGCATCTACGAATTCCCGGACGGAACGGTATATCATTTCACGGTGCGCCCTGTTCAGGACAAATACGGTATACCGTACACCGAGGTGATGGCCACCGATGTCACCCAGCTGGCTACATTGCATGCTGCACTGCAGCAGGAAAACGAGCGCCTTGCCGATGCAAACCGCCGCGCAAAGCGCTTATATGACAATATGCCCGACATTGTGCGGGAGGAAGAAATCCTGAAAATGAAGATGCGCGTGCATGACGACATCGGCCATACCCTGCTTGCCGCACGGCGCGCACTGCGGCATGAGCATGACCTCGCCCGGCTCAGGAGCGAAGCTGCGAAGTGGGAAAGCTCCATCTCCCTGCTATGCCGCGCCCAGCAGGAGAATGCTGCAGAGGACCCGCTGAGCTATATGCAAAGGCGGGCGGCTGTTCTGGGTGCAGCCGTACAGCTGCGCGGTGCGTACCCTGCGGCACGCGCCACCCGCGAGCTCTACGCACTGATCCTGCGGGAGTGTACCTCCAACGGTGTGCGGCATGCGGGCGCCACGGAATTGTACGCCGATTCCGAGCATCGGCCACAGGCATGGCACCTTTGCATCACGAACAACGGCGCACCGCCTAGGGCGAAGATAAAGGAAGGCGGCGGGCTTTCCTCGCTCCGCCGCCGTATTGAAAAAGCAGGGGGTACAGTAACCGTACATTCCCTGCCTGTATTTGTTCTGGAAGTCACCCTGCCCGATAAGGAGAGCACTTATGATACGCGTTATGATCGTTGAGGACCAAAAGCTGGTACGGAGCCTGCTTGAAAGCTATATTCAAAACGAGGACGGGTATCAGCTTGCTGTGTCTATCCCCGGCGCTGCAGAGGCTCCCATCCTGTGCGATACCGAGGACATCGACCTTGTGCTGATGGATGTGCAGACAGAACACCGCGAAAACGGCCTGGCCGCCGCAAAAAAGATACGAGAAGCGCACCCGGAAATCAAGATCGTGGTGGCGACCTCGCTTATTGACGCACAGGTCTTGGCACGCGCAAAAGCCGTGGGCGCGGACAGCCTGTGGTATAAGGACGGCGATGAAGGGACCCTGATGCAGGTCGTGCGCCGCACGATGGCGGGGGAGCATATCTTCCCCGATGCACCGCCCAGCGTGGAGATCGGCACTGCCATGAGCGCCGAGTTCACCAAAGGAGAGATGAAGGTCCTGCGCTGTCTTGTGCGCGGGCTGTCCTATAACGAGATTGCAAAAGAACTCGGCATCGAGCCATCCACCGTGAAGTACCACGTCATCAATATGCTGCAAAAGACGAACCTGGAGAATAAACTCCAGCTTGCCATCGCCGCCACCGAAGCCAAATTGGTGGTGGAGTTGGCAGAGGAGTAATTTGTAGTATATAAGGCAATACCGCACAATTCCCGCCTAACGGCTTAAGCACCGCTCCGGCGGCTGCGGCACGGCATCTGCGTTGCCAAAATGC
>OGXJ01002559.1_pt1 | contig 11911 bp, 9 predicted proteins | sample 1576231 | NCBI WGS metagenome assembly OGXJ01 (sample SAMEA3541539, study PRJEB24748) | human gut metagenome | biome: human gut; feature: human-associated habitat; material: faeces | place: China | collected 2012
CAGAACTATAAACCTTAAACTGAGAATGATTTGCCTACTTTTGCGATATAAAAATCCGACCACATGGCGGCGGGCCGCACCCAAAGGCCGCCGTCGCCGTACAGAGCGCGGTACACCACCATCTCCTCCAGCGTCTCGGAGTGGCGGGCCGTGCCGATGACCTGGTATTCCATGCCCTTGAAATGGCGGTAGCGCCCGGGTTTTACAGTTGACATAACATTTCCTCCGCAGGTATGGGTTGCATTGTGCTCCCCGACATTATATACTATGATGCGTCAGAAGTAAACGGGAGGAATGCTGTATGCGAAGTATCTGCCTGCGGCTGCGGCGGGGCGACGATCTGCTGCTGTCCATCCGGCAGCTGGCGGCGCGGGAGGGCCTGCGCTGCGCCGTGGTGCTGTCCGGCGTAGGCTGCGTCACGGAGGCGCGGGTGCGGGATGCCTCCGGCGTCACCGTGCGGCACATCGCCGAGCCCTGCGAGATCGTGTCCCTCAACGGGACGGTCAGCGCGGCGCGGTGCCACCTGCACATTGCCCTGGCGCGGGAGGATCTGTCCACCCTGGGCGGGCATCTGATGGAGGGCACGATCATCAACACCACCTGCGAGCTGGTGCTGCTGGAGTTGGACGGCTGGCGCTGCGGCGCGGAGCAGGACGATGAGACGGGCTACGACGAGATCGTATTTCAGGAGGAACCATGAAAAACACCACACTTTGCTATATTGAGAACCCGCAGGGGGAATACCTGATGCTCCACCGCGTCAAGAAGGAGAACGATCTGAACCGCGACAAGTGGATCGGCGTGGGCGGCAAGTGCGAGGAGGGCGAAAGCCCCGAGGAGTGCGTCTGCCGCGAGACGCTGGAGGAGACGGGCCTGACCCTGACGGACTACCGCTACCGTGGTGTGGTCACCTTCGTGTCCGACCGATGGGAGGGCGAGTACATGCACCTGTTCACCGCTACCGGCTGGACCGGTACGGTACAGGAGTGCAACGAGGGCGTACTGGAATGGCTGCACAAGGACGCGCTGGCGGCGCTGCCCCAGTGGGCGGGGGACAAGATCTTTCTGGACCTCATCCGCCGTCCGGACACGCCGTTTTTCTCCCTGAAGCTGCAATATCAGGGCGAGACGCTGGTCTATGCGGCGCTGGACGGAAAGGAGCTGGCGGTATGATCCTGATCAGCGCGTGCCTGTTGGGCTGCGCCTGCCGCTACGATGGGAAAAGCAAGCCCCACCCGCTGGCGCAGGAGCTGGCGCGGCAGGGTCTGGCAGTGCCTGTCTGTCCGGAGCAGCTGGGCGGGCTGCCCACGCCCCGTGCCCCCTCGGAGCGGCAGGCATTGTATGACATTATGGATGCCTCTGTTTCAAATGCAATGAAAAGGACAGTATCTCTGAATCAGAAAAGCGAGATGATGCAGAAGGAGTCTGTGTCGAAGCAGGAGGAAGATGCTACTGCTAATATAGATACTACATTCGATCGTGTGAATCTTGACGAGGGAATGGAACGGAATCAGCGACCGGTTGAGGTACAAGAACTACAGCCGGAAAAGACAAAGCAGAATGATGCACCGTCAGAAAATGTTACGAATGCTAATTTTAGAAAGACAGAGAATGCGGCATTTACGGCATCTGACGAACAAGTAAAGGTAAAAGGATTTCGGGAAATTGGGAAAGAATCGGCTACAGTAGAGACTACGGATGGTGAGGTAGTAAATCTTGCAGACTTGTCTTTTCAGGATGAAGGTACACAGAATTTGTTTAACATTGCATCAAAGATGGATAATGCGGCTGCGGCAACGGCACTTGTGGATTATTACAATGGTAAGGATAATGCCGGTGTTTATGCAAATAATTTCCGTATGGCATATCGTATGGGAAGATTGGGAAGTATCAGTTTTGATAAAATGATGCAGGCGTCTAAGTCATTTCGTATAATGAGTGACAAGGGAGCAATGCGTCTTGCGTATGAATTAGGAAAGGTACATGGAGAAAACGCAAAGGCAGCAGAGGCAGAAAACAAAGTTGCACCGGCGCAAAAAAAAGGAAAAGGTGAATATGAAGATTACCGCTATGCTTCGGAGGATAAGGATAGCTTTGTTCGCATGAAAAAAGAATTGGCAAAGAAAACCGGATTGGATGTATTGGATTTAAATACCCTCACAGATAAAGATGCAGATACGGTAAATGGTTTATTGAATATGGATAGAGGACAGATGGCATTTGCGGAAGATGCAGAAAATAAATTTGGTGTAGTGATACATGAATCTTTGGAATTTGCATCGGTAATGTCGGAAAAAGAGTATCAGAAATTAATGGGAGTGATGCTTAATTACCTGGTAGAGAAACATGGAGCAGAGGATATCCACGCCTTAATTGAATCTTATCAAAGAGCCTATGAGCAGGTGGAAGGTGAAAAAAGTTATGAGGATGCTGCAGGAGAGTTAATCAACGATGCTGTCAGTGGTGTGTTTTATGATGAAGCCGGGGCAAAAAACTTTATTGACTGGGTAATGAAAGATGCGAAGCTGGATGTGAATGCAAAGAAAAATGTATTTCAGAAAATCGCAGATTTGGTAAAGCATGTATTTGAAAAGATAAAAAAATATATTGATGATACTCCTATGACAAAAGCGGCCAGACTGGCAGCAGAACTCAACGTGGAACAGAAGGAAAAGATTCAGCAGATGTTCATGGATGCCGTGGATAAAGCGGGGGAGAACTACAAGAAATTGGATAGTAATAATAAGGGTGAAGAAAAAGAGAAAAGAGGGAAGTATTCGGTCAAGGTAATTCCGGATACAATACAAGATGATATTAAAACGAACCTAAAAGATGTTGCAAATATGCCGACGGTGAGTAATGTGAAAGAAACGGAATTTTCAAAGGGGAAAATAAAACTTGTTGACCAAGTTGCAGAATTTTTCGATGATATCGGCAATAATGTTTATAATGAAATGTTAGGGGATGTTGAGTTAAGCCGCAAAGGAGTAAAAGATGATATATCACATGGGATTGGTCGTGCGAAGGCAATTTCCTTTAAAGCAATTCCTGATATTATTAAGAACGGGAAAATAGTGAATTATAGCAGTAACTATAAAGGAAAAGGTCATGCGAGAGTTGTAATTGCGGCACCAATAGAAATTGTTGGAAGTCAGGAAAAAATATGTGGCAAATATATAATGGCTGTTGTATTGCGTAGGGAAAATGCGAAGCAAAGATTTTATATGCATGAAGTAGCAACCATAAAAAGAGATGAATTGTTGTTCAAGACTAGGACCTATAACAAAGTTATAAGCAACCCTAGCAACAATCCATCTCTTGAAGAAATTCTAACCAACATTGTGGGGAATGTCAAGAACAAAGATAGTAAAATGACAAATGAAAAACCAACAAAGGAAAACAAGGACATTCGCTACTCTATTAGTGTTGATCTGGATAAGCAGATAGATGATGTGCTAAATGACACCGTACCAAAAGATTATACGCATGTTTATTTGGGGGAAACAACGAAAGCATTGAAAGAATTAGGCTGGAATGACCTTCCGATGCTTATGACGAACCAACATGTGTATAGTGTGATTAACGAGAAGAAAGATAAGGGTGCAAGATATAAGAAAATAAGAAATTATCATAATTTAGGCAAAGAAAAGTTTATGCAAGTGTTGGAAGACATTGAAAGACCATGGATGATAATTAAATCCAATAACAAAGAAAATAATGCAGATTTGGTAATGGTATCTTCTGTTGTTGATAAGAATGGAAATGTTGTCATTGCAGCAGTTAAGCCAAATGGGGTAGGAAGAAAGAAAACAGCAACGCTAGATGCTAATATTATGTTAAGCATGTATGGAAAAGAAGCTCTTCATAATTATGTCGAAAAAGCTGGAAAGGAGAACCGTATCATAAAAGTAAATCCTGATAAAGCAGTGGGTCCAACGGTCCAATTCCGAGGGAACGTACTCCATCAGGATTATAAGGACAATCTAGCACGATACAAAAAGATTGTCAAGAACATTATATCCGGTGAAGGCGAAAAATATTCCCTTCATGTATCAGAGCGTGCAGAAAATAGTAGAGAAGCCAATAGTGGAGAAAACAAGGACAGTCGCTACTCTATTAGCGTTGACCTAGATAAGCAGATAGATGATGTGCTAAATGATACCGTACCAAAAGATTACACGCATGTTTATCTGGGAGAAACAACAAAAGCGTTGAAGGAACTAGGCTGGAATGATCTTCCAATGCTTATGACGAACCAACATGTGTATTCGACAATAAAAACGCAAGAAGAGGCAAAAAAAGAAAATCGTTTTAAACCAAAAACAAATTATCATGGTTTGGGAAAAGGATTATTTACAAAACTACAGAAGCAATTAGAAACACCAGCAATGATTATAAAATCAAATACAAATGAAAATAATGCGGATGTAATTTTGGTAACAAATGTAAAGGACAATCAGGGAAATGTTGTTATTGCAGCAATTAAACCCAATGGTAGTGGACGTGTTAAAGGTGAACATACGATTGCTAATGTTATGCTCAGTTTGTATGGGAAGAAATCAATACAGAATTATGTTGAAAGTGCTCGTAAAGAAAACCGGATAATAAAAGTAAATCCTGATGAAGCAGTGTGGCCCATGGGCCAATCCCATGGGGGCTTACTTCATCAGGATTATAGTAACAATCTAGCACGATACAAAGAGATTGTCAAGAACATTATATCCGGTGAAGGCGAAAAATATTCCCTTCATGTATCAGAGCGTGCAGAAAAACTGCGTCATTCATTGGCAGAAACTATGACAACAGAGGAAAGTTTGGTAGAAGAAAATGAGCAATTAAAGAAAGTTGTGGAGATGCTTCAGAGTGAATTTAAGCCGGGAAAGAAAACCATTCCGGAACCGGCACGTGTAGAGGCAGTATGCAAAAAAATATTGAAAAAATATCATTCGTCCTTTGATGCAGAAACATTTCGGGATAACCTGACAAAACTGTATGCTTATATGAATGAAGAGGGTGCGGATTATAAAGAGGCATTAAAGATTACTTCTGAGATTGCACGAGGTGTCCTTGAAAAAAGCACAGCAAAAGATATGACATTGTATAACGAGTACAAAGATTTACGAGAGTATTTCCGTAAAACAAAACTTGCGTTGTCGGAAGCCCAGAAAAGTGAAGTAAATTACATGTATGGAAGTATGGGAGAGTTTCGCAAGAGTAATTTCGGACGGCTTAGAATTGTTTCGGAGGGGACGACTCTTGATCAGGTTTGGGGAGAGTTAAGCGAGAAGTATCCGGAGTTATTTAAGGCGGATACCAATGACGGTGATATGATAGCAGAGGTAATGACTGTATTAGATGGATTGCGGCCAACATATCGTAATGCATACGGAGAGGATATTGAGCAGGCATCTTATGACCTTGCCTTAAATATTTACAAGGAAATGAGTATGATACCACAGAGACAAACGTTTAAGGATAAGGCAGATGCCGCCGTAGAGCGTGAGTGGAAGGAAGCAAACCGAGTGTATCTTACCATGCTCCAGGATTATCGCAAGGAATGTGAAAAGCAATTCCTTGAAGGATTAAAGGTGAGTATGAATGACCAGATAAAAAACAAGAATCAGAGAATCCGTGAGGCGTATGCTAAGATACATGATTATGCAAATGTGATTGAGACGACACAGAATGGAGAATTGATTCGTAAGTATCAGCATGAGATTGAAAAGCAAAAAAGGTACATCGAGAGATTAAAAAAAGGACAGGATAAAAAGATTGCGGAAATGAAGATTGAGAATCGTCAGTACCGTAAGAATTTATCTGAGCAGAAAAAACAGACAGAAGCAAAGAATAAGATTCGACGGTTACATAAACAGATGCGTCAGATGCTGATGAAACCAAAAGAGGGGATGTATGTGCCACAAGATTTGGTTCGGTCTGTAATTGATGTGTGCGAGGCTGTCAATTTGGGTGCGAAAGAAGGAACTCAATTATATAATGCGTTAGATGATGCGAGACAGTATTTTGAGAAAATGAAAAATGATCCGGATTACAATTTTGCATCGGAATATGATGAGGATATTGACTATGAATTACAGCGTATTGCAAATAAGTTTAAGAATAATGGAAACAGCATTTATGATTTATCATCTGCGGATTTGGATGAAGTATATGATGCGATGAAAATGGTGTATAAAACGATTCGAAGGGCAACTGAGCTGATTCGTAAAGAAGGGGAAACAAATGCCAGAAAGGCAGCAGAACGAGTTATTCATGAGGTGCGTTCGGCAAAAGGTGTAAGTTCATTTATGAGTACACATAAAGTCATAAGAAAATTTCCGGAGTTTACTTTGAAATCTTTAAACTCTTATCGGGCATTCCGTCGGATTACCGGATATGCGGATGGAGAGTTTATGCAGGAATGGCGTGAGTTAAATGAAGGACAGCGTAAAATGCTGAAAATCCAGCAAGATGGTGAAGCTATTCTTGCGGATGTGATGGAGGACGAAAATGTCGTAAAATTGATGAAAACTTTTGATAAGAAGCAGGGGATAGTTGACACCGGTCTTGTTTATGAGGATGGCAAGAAGGTACAAGTGACGAAAGGAATGCGTATGGCTCTTGTCATGCATGGTATGAATAAGGACAATTTGCGACATATGGTTTATGGTGGTGTCACTATGCCAAATATGGACTTATATTTGAAGGGGGATAAAAAAGGGGCTTATAATACAACTAAAAAGGCTGTAGGAGTAACTTCGGCAAAAATTCAGGCGATGGAGGATGCCATGTCCCCGGAAGAGAAAAAGGTTCTTCGTGCTTTTAAAAAGTTGTTCCACGAGTACACCGGTAGTGTGATTAATGAGACCTCAATGGAATTGTACGGATTTAAAAAAGCAAATGAGAAAAATTATTATCCGATTTCTGTTGATGAAAATTATATAGCAACGGATATTACCGGTTTGAAAATGGATAAAACTTTAGAGGGAGCAGGCTTTTTGAAAGAGCGTGTACAATCGACAAAACCATTGGTATTGGAAAGTATAGTTGACACAGCGCAGAGCTCTTTGAAAAAGACATCGGAGTTTGGTGGTCTTGCGATTCCAATTAGGAATTTTAATAAGGTGTATAACGGCTCGACGTGGAAAGTGGTAGATGCGGATAGTGCCGATGTATCTGCGAAATCTGTAATGGTACAAGATGATACTGTTCATAAGGCAATGCAGGATGTATGGGGAAGAATGGCAACGAAGTATATTGATAATCTACTCGCTGATTTGCAGAATGCAAGGGCGGGAGAATCGACTGTCTTTGATATGCTTCGGGGAAATTTTGCTGGAGCAGTTCTGACCGGAAACTGGTCGGTTATTATGAAACAGGCGGCATCTTATCCGACAGCAGTTGCCACCCTTGGCTGGGAGCCGGTGATGAAAGCTCTTGCAAAGGGAGGTAAACACGGACTTCCGATTAGTAGTGCCGACCGAGAACTGATTGCAAAATATACGCCACTTTTATGGTATCGAAATAAAGGAAATTCCACACAGGAAATGGCTGATATTGATAATCTGAATAGCCTTACCAATCGTATGCCGGTGGTAAAAGAAGTAAAGAACATGATACAGAAAGTCGATGTTGCTACGGTTGGCAGACTTTGGTATGCGTCACAATATTATGTGGACGCAAATTATAAGGATTTGAAAAAGGGAACCGATGCGTATTATCGACAAGTGGCAGAAGTGTTTAATCGATGCGTAGAAGATACACAGCCGAATTATACAGTAATGCAGAGACCGGATTATTTGAGAGACCCAAGCAGAATGAAAAAGGTACTGTTTATGTTTATGACACAGCGTATGCAGAATGGCGGTATCTTATATGATGCGGCATGTAATCTGTATGCAAAAACCAAAACCGGAACAAAGGAGCAAAAGGCACAGGCAAGAAAGGAATTTGCATGGGCCGTATCCAGTCAGTTGGTATCGGCAGCAGTGCTTTCTACAATGACGTTTTTGGCAAAAGGTCTTTTGCACAAGATAAAGCCGTATTTGGACGATGAGAACGAACTCACTGCCGAGAGCTTTGTCTCAGAGTGGACCAATGGTGTACTGGGGTCACTTTCAGGAAGTTTTATAGCTGGAAACGAATTGTATAACATCATATATTCAATACATACAAAAGAATGGTATTATGGAATTGAGGTGTCCCTGTTTAGTGAAATTTCTTCGCTGGGTGAATCTATTGTGAACATAGGAATAGGTGCAAATGATTATTTGTTTAGTGATTCTGATGAGGAGGTAGAAAAAGGAAAAGAAAAAATGAGAAATGAGTTTTTTAACATTGCTGGTAGCGTGTCAAAAATGTATGGTATACCGGTAGACAATGTGAAAAATGTAGCCGTTGGAATTTGGAAGAATGTTGAGGATGTGACATCCGGGGATGGTTTGTTTTCATTTTCCACGGATAAAGAAGAACCGAAAGCAAGTGTGTATGGAAAGAAAATTTACTATGCGCTTATGGACGGAGATAAGAAGACAGCCGAGGAATATCGGGAGAAGATGAAGAAAAGTGGTAAGAAAGGTGAAGGTGATGTGGAAACAGCGGTAAAGGACCAGCTGGCAAGTCGAAATGATTTAGTAAAGCAAGCGGCACAGTATCGTCTTGACAAAAATCATGATGGCTATATGGAATGTTACAACAAACTTATAAAAATGGGATTTAATCATTATGAAGTTGTAGCTGCAACTAATAGTGTATTAAATAAGATGCAGGACAAAACGGAATCCGGTGCAAAGGATGCACATGATTATCTTTCTTTTTACAAGAGCGATGATTTGGTTGCTGCCATTGAGGAGGGAAAAGGTTACGAAGAAATATTACAACAGATGTACGAGGAAGCAATGACAAAAATTGAAAAGGATGATGAAAAGCATGAACTTAGTGCCAGTAAGAAAGAGAAGAAAGCATTTGCGTCCATTCGTTCGAAATTATCCTCTGAGTATAAAGACAAGTTTCGAAGTGCTAAAAATACGCATGAGAAACAGCTTATTATGCAGAAACTGTATAAACTTAAAATAAAAGGTAAATGCATCTATACAAGCGATACGTTTAAAAAATGGAATGAGGAATAGGTGGTTCGCATGGGAACTAGGGGGTAAAACTTCTAGTTCATTTGCTATACTGAGAAAAAAACAAAGGGGGACTTATAGAATGAAACAGATGATTTGTACGATTTGCGGGTTGATTGGAAGTAGCGTGGCAACGTTTTTTGGAGGATGGACTTCCGGAATGACAACGCTTCTCATTTTTATGACAGTGGATTATGTATCAGGATTGCTTGTGGCGGGTGTGTTTAAGAAGAGCAATAAGACATCAACGGGAAAACTGGAATCTCGTGCCTGCTGGAAAGGATTATGCCGGAAAGGAATGTCGTTTGTATTTGTTCTTGTGGCACATCGCGTTGATTTGGTAATTGGTACCGATTATTTTCGAGATGCTGTAGTCATAGCGTTTATAACAAATGAATTAATTTCCGTTGTAGAGAAGGCGGGGTTGATGGGAATTAAACTTCCGTCGGTAATTACAAAGTCCATTGAGGTATTGCAACAGAAAGCAGATAAGGAAGGTGAAACGAATGGAGATTAAAAAAAGAAGAGCAAAATCAATCAGTTATGGGAGCAAAAGGAGTTTAAAGGACATAAAGTACATTGTCATACATTTTACCGGTAACAAAGGAGATACGGCGAAGAACAATGCTGATTTCTACGCTACTGGCAACACGCGAGAAGCGGGTGCGCATTTCTTTGTGGATAAAAAATCTGAGATTTGGGAGTCCGTGCCAATGGAATATACTGCCTGGGCGGTTGGCCACTTCTATACCCGTGAGAAGGGGGCAGCATCGTATTATAAAAAGTGTACGAATGATAACAGTGTGTCCATCGAATTATGTGATTGCAAAAAAGGTGTAAGCTGGGAACAGATGCTTGCGGTACGACAATTAGTACAGTATATTCAGAAACGTTGTCCGAATGCAAAGACTATCATCAGACATTGGGACGTCAACGGCAAAGCGTGTCCAGAGCCGATGATCGGTAAAGGCAACTTGAAATGGAAGCATCTTTACAACAAGATTATGTATAATTATCAGTACAGAGCCAAAGTAACAAAGGCAGCAGCCATCCGCTCATCCAAGGGAGTAAAACCTACTAATAAAATTGGCAGCATAAATTCGGGAGAGGTTGTTAAGATTTCTAAGGTGGTTGGTGCCTGGGGGCGTTTGTTGAACAAAAAGAATGACAAATGGCAATGGATTAGTTTGAAAAAGGTGAAAGAAATTTAGAATAAAAACTGTTGCCATAATCAGAAAGAATATTTACGGTAGTTATTGAGAAAAATAAAAATGAACAGTTGTTCCGTTGACATTTCCTAATTATCGTGTATAATGAAATAAACGAAAAATGAAGCACAAAAAGGGGGCAGACGATTATGGCAACAAAAAGTATGTTAAAAACTGTCACCATAAAGACGAAAACTATGGGTGTATCTCTAGCTGATGCTCTTGAAAGGTCGATTCAGCAAAAAGAACATAGTGTTGAATACAAAACAAGATGTAAAGAAGTAAAAAAGGAGAGCGTCAAGAAGTTTTTTGACAATTATTGATATGTCAGAGTTAAGACAGATTAATTTACAAGATATGATAGAAGAGATTGGAGAGGATAGAACGAAGTCTATTCTCTCTGATTTTTCATGTGACCAAAATCTAGATGTGCAGGAATTTATTCAAAGAAAAGCTGTTGAGTTTTCGAAGCGAGGATTCGCTAAAACAACTTTGGTTTTTTGGGTTAGTGATAACGAAGATGAGAAGTGCTTAGTTGGCTATTTCGCTTTGTCAAACAAAAAAATAACTGTAAAAAAGAAAGAAGTAAGTAAAAATACATATAAAAGGATACGTTTATTTAGCGATGACAAAGAAAAGGATAGTTGCACAATACCAGCAATTTTGATTGGACAGTTATCAAAAAATTTCAAAGATGGAAATGATACTTTGATTAGTGGTGCAGAACTTTTGCAGATGGCGATTGATAAGGTGAAGCAGGTTCAGTATATGATAGGTGGAAAATTTGTCTATTTAGAATGTGAAGACAAGGAACGGTTACTTGAGTTTTATACTACTAACGGATTTGTTTCATTTGGAAAAAGAATGCTTGACAAAGATGAGATTAATATTAATGGTAAATATTTGATACAGATGTTAAGATATCTTCATTCGTAAGATTCAATAGAAGAATGCATAGTATAAACCGAAAAAGGTGGCTTTTTGCCATCTTTTCGTGCTTTATAAGAGTTTATAACTCTCAGCACTACGGTCCACCCAGCTGACTGATTATTACTTTTGCCAATTTTGCATTCGGCGTTTTGATATTGACTGGGTATTCCAGTCGTCGTTCATACGTCCACATCAGCTGCACCCCCCTTCCCATGGCCATGGTTCATCGGTCCAGGTCCAGCCATCGTTTGTATCAATACCGGTTAAAAATAACGGTCCGCAGTGTTTTTCGTAATCGCAGACGGCTTCTTTGTACATCTGCTGGTAACGGTTGAAATAATCCATTGCCTTGCCATCGCAAGGATGAGTATCCAGATACATACCGGCGTCAATCATGCAGAATCCGGCCTCACGTACAGCGGTCATTTTCTGATGTTTTGAATGTCTGTTTTGATTCATCAATAAACACCTCGCCTTCCACAGGAGTTGTTTTGCATATAGGGCTGTCGGTTATGGCAGCCACAAGAACCGGAATGGGAGTGGTTTTGACTGCGGTCTGCCTGGCAGGCAGCCTGTGCACCAACAAACGGAAAAACTAAATCTTCGAAAATGGTGCCGTGTCTTAAGGCTATACAGGTATCAAGGAAACAA
>OGXJ01002563.1_pt1 | contig 11872 bp, 10 predicted proteins | sample 1576231 | NCBI WGS metagenome assembly OGXJ01 (sample SAMEA3541539, study PRJEB24748) | human gut metagenome | biome: human gut; feature: human-associated habitat; material: faeces | place: China | collected 2012
CGTTTATCATGTTCCGCAGCGGGATGATGATACCGGAATGGGCGTCCTCCGGGGCGGCGGTGTCGAAGTTTTCATTGACCGCAATAAAGCGGATGCTGCGGATGCGGAAATACTGCTCGATGTAGTAGCCGGTGTCGATGGTGTTTCGTCCCAAACGGGAGAGGTCTTTGACAATCACGCAGTTTACATGACCGGCCTCAATATCCGAGAGCATCTGCTGAAAGCCCGGACGGTGGAAGTTTGTCCCGGTCGCACCGTTGTCGATATAGGTATCGTATACGCTGATCTCCGGGTACTGCTCCAGATAGCGGGCAATAATCATCTGCTGGGTTTCGATAGATACGCTGTGCGTGTGGGTATCCTCCACCGAAAGGCGGACGTAGATCGCGGCGCGGCAAGCGGCGTCGGCCTCCTGAGCGGCCACCGCAGCCGTTTCTTTTCTGCTTTTTCTTGCCATGCTCAGCCCACCTTTCTCTGTTCGTAATCTTTCTGCTGCGCCGCCAGCGCCAAAAGCCGCAACGCCTTTTTGTATTCGTCCTCATGGGTAAAGGTAATATCCAGCTCCTTTTTCCCACGGACGCGGATGCTCTGCACCATGTGAATGAGCGCCCTGCGGTCTAAGGTTTCCAGCGTGGAGAACTGCGTAAACTGTGAAATCCAGCGGTTGCGCTCACTCCGGTTTTCCAAAACCTCCGTGAGTTTTTCCTTGAGAACGCGGACGCTCTCGCGAATGTCCTCGGCCTGCTTGGTGTACTTTGCCTTATAGGAAGCGTATTCTTCCTTGGTAAGCATACCTCCCACAAGGCTCTCATAAAGCCGTGCCTTGAACTCCAGCACCTGCTCCAACCGGCGCTCGTTGTCGGTAATGTGGTCGCTGTATTCCTTGGCAAGCGCCTGATTGATGCTGGACTGGTCAATGCCCGAAAGCAGCGCCTCCAGCGAAGCAATATTGCCGATATAGGCTTTCAGGCTGTCCCGCACACAGTCGATCAGGCTGCTTTCTTTCAGCATGACCGGATGGGCGCAGCCCTTTTTCTTGCCGGTGGGACAATAATAGTAGTGGTACTCCTTGCCGTTTGCACGGTTGGTCTTGCGGGTCATGCGGCTTCCGCAGCACCCGCAGATCAGAATACCGGAGAACAGGTACACCGTGTCCTCGTTGGGAGAAGTCCGGGTATCCAGTCCCTTGATGCGCTGCACCAGCTCAAAATCCTGACGGGCGATCAATGCTTCGTGGGCATCCGGAACACGCACCCACTCGGAGGCGGGGCGCTGCTCCATCTGCTTGATCTTGTAATGCGGCGTACCCTGTTTGCCCTGCACCAGCGTTCCGGTGTAGGTTTCATCCTGCAAGATGCGGATGATGGTGGTAGCCGACCACTTGCAGTCAGCCTTGTCCGCATAGCCTTTTTTCGCGTAGGGCAGACCGTTGTTCTTCTTGTACGCCAGCGGGGAGAGAATACCCAGCCGGTTCAGCTCAGATGCGATTTTGGAGGCGCTTGCGCCCTCCAGCCGCATACGGAAAATGTCGCAGACAACGCGGGCAGCGTAGGGGTCAGGGACGAGCAAATTCTTGTTGTCCTCGGCTTTCATGTAGCCGTACACCGGGAACGCGCCGACGAAATCGCCGTTGCGCCGCTTCACGTCCAGAGAAGAACGGGTCTTGATGGAAATGTCCCGGCAGTAGGCTTCGTTCATAATGTTCTTGACCGATACGGTCAGATCATCGCCGCTGTCGTGGGCGGTGTCGATGCTGTCGGTGATGGCGATGAAGCGCACCCCATAGGCCGGGAATACCCGGCGCAGATACCGGCCTGTTTCGATGTACTCGCGCCCTAAGCGGGAGAGGTCTTTTACAATGACGCAGTTGATGTTGCCATCGGTGACATCCTGCATCATTTCCTTGAACGCGGGGCGGTCAAAGATGATGCCGCTGTATCCATCGTCGATCTTTTCGGAAACGACCTCAATATCCGGGTTGCGCTCTACAAAGTTTTCAATGAGCTTGCGCTGATTGGAAACGCTGTCGCTTTCGCTGGAATGATCGTCGGTGTAGGACAGGCGGATATAAGCGGTGGCTTTGTATTTAGGCATGAAAAAGCACTCCTTTCTCCCGGACTGCTCCCGCATGAAAAGAGTGGTTATCTGGCTATTAGGTTTTCATCCTTTTCCACACCGATCATAGCACTCTCTGCGGAAAAAAGCGAGGATGTCGCTCAGCGCAAAATGCCTTGCAGACATTCCTCCAACGTAACGCCGTTCCCGGCAAAGCAGGCGTTTACCACGAAATCGCCGCAGCGGAAGCGGTAGGGATTTTTGATCTGGCGGATAAAGGCGGCAATACGTTCTTCCTTGGGAAGATTTTTGTCAACAGATACTTCCCGGATGTCCACCAGCTCATCCGTGTGGATTCGGGATTCTTTTGGCGTTGGCTGCATCATGGCGATCTCCTTTCTCGGTTTGGTGGGTTTCCTCAAGGTCACATGAATGCGCTGACGGGAAAGGCCGTCAGCGCATGGTATCTGACTTTGAGAGGCGGCTGCGCGGGCAGAATTGGAGCCACATAACATAATGGCGAATACCGGCGCAGCCGCTCTGCTTGTCCATTTGAGAAGATCCATCCTATTTGCCACGCGCCCCGGATAGTGGGCATGATGCAGGCCGCCCTTGGCAGGGCTGTCATAACTCCACGATACCGCTGCCTCAAAGAGCTGGCGCATACCGCAGGGTTCCCCCTCAAGTCTGTGGGAGGGCGTGAGCAAGTTTCATTATCCGCCGCGCTGTCATCGCGCCCGATTTGCCGAATCGGGTCTAAGGCTGCGTAGATCGCTCGGATGGCTTTTCCGGAATCACCTCCTTGAAGCCAACGTCGTGGCGGCGCACCTTATGCCGCTATCACGCGGGTTTTGTGCCTGCATCATGGTCTATTCAGTTTTCAACGTTCGGTGAAAGGCTTCGTGGAGAATGTCCCTTCACCTATCGCCGATTTTGGGCCACTTTTGCACCCTGTTTTCAGCAATCAGGGAAAAGTTTTTTCATTTTCTTCATCGCCGCGCCGATGCTCTTGGAAATATTCTGATGGCTGACACCCTCGGCTGCGCCAATCTCATCAACCGTCATCCCATCCACGAAATACATCCACACCCTGCGGAACTGCGTATCCGTCAGGTGCTTCCGAATCTGCGTGACCTTTCTGACGCTGCGGTGGATTGCCTCTGCTCGGTCATGCGCCTGCTCCATGCAGACATCCACGGCAGGAATGGAGGCCGCTTCCTCGGATAGCTCATCCAGCGCAAGCGTGTGATTGGCATAGACGTGAGCTTCCTTTTCGGAGGCGTGATAGTCCTCGTCCGACAGGGCTTTCCATTTCAGAAATTCTTTCTCGCTGGCAAAGTCCTCGCGGGTCAGGCGGACGATGACTTCATTGGCGTCCATATAAACGATGGCATCGGGGTCTTTCTTATTCAGTGCATAGATGCTTTTTCTATTAAACATTTTGTTCCTCCGTTCAGATCCGAGTGGGTAAAAAGGTCTGAACGAAGGGCGGCGGGGAGCGGCAGCCCACAGAGAAGAAAAACAGTGCAAACAAAAAGGCACCCGTACAGGCATAAGAGCCTGAACGAGTGCCTTGCAATTCTATTTCATAATTGGGCGGAGCTATATTGCGGATAATCTGTGATGCACAGAAAACGAGCTGCAACTCACATAGATAAGTGCAGCTCGCAAAAGTCTCTACAACACCTGCTTCTTTTTGAGATGTTCTGCATCCACTTCCTTTGCGGTGGATAGCTACATTAGCGATACCTCCTATTGTCAGTCAATCCCATAAGACATCCTCACATATTTCGTACTTGTGATGTATAACTCATTTGACATGAGTTGGGTGTATATTTAGCTGAATTAGAACTCACCATAAAATATAGGAGAGGTGATTTCTGATGAACTTTCTTGACCTTTTTGCCCTCAAACTTCGGGAGAAGCGAATCCAGCAGAAGATAACACAGCGTGGACTGGCTGAAAAACTGAACATGTGTACGCGCACGATTATTGAGATTGAAAACTGCAAAAGCAATCCGAAGTTTGAAACCGTGGCTCTCATTTCCAAGGAGATGAGAATCAGCCTTGACGCCGTGGTGTTTCACGACGAAAAACCGCGTGAAATTCCAAAAGTTGTGGCAGATTTCTTTGCCGGAAAGAGTGATGCAGAAGCGGAGCGGTATATTGCATTGTGCCAAAGCGCAGAGAAGTTGAAAAACGGTGAGTAAAAGCGACCATCCATGCGGATAGCCGCTTTACCTTATAGAATAGCCAGCGGGCATAGACGCACAATCTTAACCCGCTGGCTGCTTTTGTCCGCGCAGTTGGAACGACGGGCAACTTTTATTCTATTTTTCCTGTTTGTGCGCATCCCTGATTTTTTCGAAGCTGTCCTGACTGACGGCGTGTTCAATCAGGCAGGCTTCGTATTCGGCGATTTCCGGGTCTACGCCCGCAGTGATCAACTGCATCGTAAAAAACTGGTGCCGCTCGTAAATTTTCTCAGCAACTTCGCGACCCATATCGGTCAGATGGAGAAAGTAATCTTCATCCATTGTGAGAAAGCCGCCGTCCCGCAAGGTAGCCACCGCATGGCACACGCTTGGCTTTGACACCTCCATGTGCCGGGCCACATCTACGGAGCGTACCATACCGAGTTTCTTTTGGAGAACAAGGATGGTTTCCAGATAGTCCTCCCCGGACGCATGAAGTTTCATGTTGCGGTTCTCCCTCAAATTATCAGGCAATGCTCCAGCCCTCTGCCTGCTCACGGATTGTAATGAAACGGCGATAAAGTCCTTCCTGCTGAACAAGCTGCTGATGTGTTCCTTTCTGAACAACTTGACCTTTATCCACCACTAAAATCTGGTCGGCGTGTTCAATCGTCGCCAGACGGTGGGCAATAACAATAACCGTTTTTCCAATGGTCAGTTCACTGATTGCCTGCTGGATCAGATGCTCATTTTCGGGGTCAATACTTGCTGTTGCCTCATCAAGAATGACAATGTTGGCATTTTTCAAAATGGCGCGGGCAATAGAAATGCGTTGTTTTTCTCCGCCAGACAGCGTAGAGCCACCCTCGCCGATCACCGTTTCATATCCATCGGGAAGAGCCATAATGAAGTCGTGGCACCGAGCCTTTTTCGCAGCTTCTATAATTTCTTCCTGCGTTGCACTTGGATTGCCGAAACGGATGTTGTTTTCAATGGTATCGTGGAACAAATAGACCTTTTGAAAGACCATCGAGATATTGCGGAGCAAACTGTCACAGGTCATGTTTCGCACATCCTCACCGCCTACTGTGACCTCGCCGCTGTCCACATCATAGAAACGGGCAATCAGGTTGCAAATCGTGGTCTTGCCGCTGCCAGATGGCCCTACAATGGCCGTAGTGCTGCCCTGGGGGATGGAAAAGCTGATATTCCGCAAAACAGGAACTTTATCGTAGGAGAATGTCACATCACGGAAAGCAATGTCTGTGTTCTGCAAAGAAATATCTTTCCCGTCTTTGTCTATAATGTCGGCGTGTTCAATGCCGTCCAGTTTATCCAGCGTAGCATCAATGACCTCCAATACATGGGCGGCGTTGTTCATGGCCTCAACACTTCCGAAAATCATAAAGGAAAACATATCCAGCATGAGCATGGTAGGAAGTTCCATACTGCCGTTATAGGTCAGCAGAGCGGCTACAGCTACAATGGCAATGGAGGCGGCTTTCAGAGAAAACAGGTGCAGGCAGTTGAAGGGCATATATTCCACTTCAATTTTGATGTTGATTTTCTTGCTGTCGTTGTATGCTTTGCGGATACCGGCAATAGATACGCCTTCCTGCTTAAAGGCTTTCACCACCTGCATCCCTCGCAGATACTCGATAGAACTTTCCACCATATCGTCCTGTGCCTTTTGATGGATAGGCGCGTTTTGGTGGCTGCGTGCCTCCAACAGATGGAGGAATAGGGCAGACAGAAGGACGCCAGCCAGAGCAATTCCTCCAGCCAAAGGACTGTAAAATACAAGGAACAGTATCAGGACAATTACAGTAATATAGCCGTTGACTACAGTGTTTATCATGTTCATGGCATACATTTCCATAAACGAGAGATCGGTCGTTGCAGCTGCCGACAACTCACCTATATTGTTCTTGTTGAAAAATCCCAGCGACACCCGTTTCAGAATATCACCCAGCCGTATCCTTTCGTCAGCGGTTGCTTCATAACCGACACTTTCCTGCGTGATAGCTCGGAGATATGAGAACAGGTATCGGCCCAATACAGCTAAAATCATGGCCCCCAGCATGATCCAGATGTCCCGGCCCTCCAATGGTTTAACGCCACCCCAGTCATCCAGAACAGCACTCAGTCCCTTTGCAGCCAGCATAATAGGAATTGCGGTAAAAATGCTATGAATGAAAGCGTAGATAAACCCGATGTAAATACGCCGTTTATATTTTCCTGTCCATTGGATCAGTCGATTTACAATCCGAAACATATCAGTTACCTCCTTTCCCGGAACCGGCAGACCAGTTCTGCGCTCCGATATGCGCCTCCCACATATCCCGATAGAGAGCGTCGCCATCTAAAAGCTGCTGGTGAGTGCCCGCATTCTCAACCTGCCCATTTTGCAGGACAATAATCTGATCGGCATTTTTGATGGTGGACAGACGATGTGCGATGACCAGCAGCGTTTTCCCTTTTGTCAAAGCAGCGATAGACTGCTGGATTTTTTCTTCATTCTCCTGATCTGTGAACGCAGTTGCCTCATCCAAAATCACGATAGGGGCATTTTTCAAAATCATGCGGGCAATAGAAATACGCTGTTTTTCACCGCCTGAAAGCCGGTTCCCTGCATCCCCGGCCATCGTGTCATAGCCATTGTCCAATTTCTGTATAAATTCATCACAGCAGGCGGCTTTTGCTGCCGCATATACTTCTTCGTCCGTAGCATCAGGGTTTCCCAGACGGATATTTTCCTTGATGGAGCAGTTGAACAGGAAGTTATCCTGTGTAACAAAGCTGACAATATCGGCAAGTTGGGCCAGCGGCATACTGCGAATGTCAACACCGCCAATGGTGATTTTTCCATCGTTCACATCCCAAAAACGGGCAATCAAGCGAGCGATGGTGGACTTACCTCCACCGGACGGGCCGACAAGTGCCGTAAACTTTTCCTCCGGGATTTTCAGATTGATATGGGAAAGAACCTGTTTACCTCTCTCTTTATCATAAGAGAACGAAACATCCTGAAGCTGGATGTCCTTGGATTGTATATCCACTGGTTTTTCAGCATCGGGTAATTCCTCCGCATGGAGCAGTTCGTCCACATCGTGGACGGCGTATTCAATCGCTTTCGTTTCATTGATATAAGTAGTAAAGTTCATAAGCGGACCTACAATGCCCAGCGAGAGAATCAGGCACATCACAAGATCCTGCGGCGAAAGGCTGCCGTTCCAGCAGAGATACATACCAATCGGAAGCGTTCCCAAAAAGGTGGACGGCAGCACAGCCGAAACAAAGTTCATCACCTTCCAGGAACTTTGATACCATTTAAGAGTGTAATCTTTGAAGGACTCTACCGCCTTGGCGAACTTTTCGTAGGAACTGGAGGACTGGTTGAATGCCTTGATGACCTCAATACCCTCCACATACTCCACGATCACAGCGTTCACATAGTTGTTGGACTCCATGTAATCGGCATAGAGCTTGTTAAAATTCTTCATCATCATAGCAAAAGCAATCAGAACGAAAGGCAGCGTGACCAGCATCGCCAGCGCCATACGCCAGTCGAAGCAGACCAGATAGGCAAAGACTGCCATAGGGAGCAGCAGGTTGGAGATACACTCCGGGATCATGTGGGCCAGCGGCAGCTCAATCGTTTCTACCCGGTCTACCAATACGCTTTTCAGCTTACCCACAGACTCGCCGATGACTGTCCCCAGCGGCGCTTTCATCAGCCGCTGGGCAAGGGTCAAACGAATATTTTCCAAAATGGTGTATGCGGATATGTGGGACAGGCTCGTTGAAATACCATAGAGCAAGAAGCGTATCGCATAAGCGCCAAGTCCGATCCAGCACCATTTCCAAACCTCTGCCATCACAGGTGAACCGCCGATAAAGAGCGTGATTATTTGGTAAACACTCCAATAGGGTATCAGTCCGGCAACCACACTGATGATTGCACATAAGACAGACAGGGCAATTTTGCCCCGGCACTGTGAAGCAAAGGAAAACACAATAGAAATCCAGCTTTTCTGCTTCATTTCCATTCCTCCTTGGCAAAAAAATAGAGAGTATCAATCGCTTTGATACTCTCTAAGTATTGCAGGTATTCATTTTGTCTGCCACTCTGCCCGGCCGGGTTTTACTCCATTTAGATTTTTATTTTTCGATATTCCAGCGGTGTTTTTCCCTTTACCTTCTTGAACGCTTCGGAGAACTTGCTGGTGTTCGTATAGCCAACTTTTCCGGCAATTGCTGTGATTGATTCATCCGTCTGTGTGAGAAGGGAAGCCGCCAAATCCATGCGGTAATTCCGCATGTAGGTATAAATGGCCGTGCCGTAAACGCCCTTAAAACACTGCTTCAGAGCGGAGGTAGAAATATCGAACTTTTCAGAAAGCTCCTCCATTGTGAAATGGTGCTCCGGCTCATTTGTCATAAACGACATGATAGCCTTGACCTTCTCTACCTGCGTTTTATAAAAATAGGGGCGTTCCACACCTAAGACCGTAGGGTCTACCGTCCTGAGCGTGACTAACAATTCCAGGATCTTTACCCTAAGATATTCCAGACGGATATTATCAGGCACTTGGTACAGTTCTGAGATTACATGGTCGGGGACAGATTTTCCATGCATGATGAAAGGGCGTGCTTTCAAGGCAAATTGCTGCTCAATCTGTTCCAGGTCAATAGAAAACAGGGACAGAAGATCACCCAATCCCTCTACCGCTTCGGGAACAGAAATCGTAATTGTGATCCCGTGGTAATGGCTTACGGGAAAGCTGCAATGGTTGTTTTCCGTGGCAGAACTGTCCAGCATAATATCGCCGGACGCAAGATAAAGATAAGCGCCATTGCTGACTTCCCACTCGACGCGGCCTTCTCTGCAATGGTGAATTGCAAAAGTGTGCGTATTTTGTTCAAACTTCCTTGACGGGCAGTGCTCCATGTGAAAATCATTATACATGACACCTACTCCGGGATATACTTCATAATAGGTTGCTGTCCCGTCTCCCGTTTCGTTTTTCATCTGATAAACGGAACAGGATTCATCCCGGCAGAGCAAATTCATATTTTGCTGCGAGAAAAACAAGTCGCTTTTATTCAAAATGGGATCACCTCGAATCTATGAAAAATTTTTGGAGGCGCTGAAGCCCTGCGGCATCTAATGCATATTGTTCCTGTACCATACCATGCTCCAAATGCAGAACATGAGTACAGCAACTGACGATCAGCTCATAATCATGGGTGATGACAAGAGATGTCTTTCCCATTTTCTGTATCGTCACAAGTTCATCGGCCACTTCTTTCATGTGCTGTAAATCCAGACCGCTGGTAGGTTCATCCAGCACTAAAATCTTACGCTCGGAAACAAGAGCGGTGGCAATCGCCACCCGTTGCTTCTGACCGCCGGAGAGTGCCATCGGGTGTCGCTCCTTAAACTGTAACAAATCCAATCGGTCAAGAACTGCATCCGCCTTGTCGGGAGATGGCTCCGCCATACTGATGAGCATTTCTTCTTCTGTGCTTTCCGTAAACAGCTGATGGTTGACATCCTGCATGACCATATAGCACAGAGACAGCCTTTGTTTTCTATTATACGGCTTCCCGTCCACTTTCACAATGCCCTTGCAGTGTTTCTCCAGGCCACAGAGACAGCGGGCCAGAGTGGATTTTCCCGCTCCATTATGGCCGATTACTGCAATCACGCCCGCCTGTGGCAGCGAAAGACTATCAATATCCAGTGCATCCCTCTGCTTTGTATAAGCAAAATGAAAGTTCTCGCATTCGATAGAACCACTGCTTGCAACAGGATGTGCTGTCACAGGGAACGCGCCCAGGTCAAAAGGCCGCAGCCCCATTTCTGCCTGTTGCGTCACGGACAGTTTAAGTGCATCCAGAGCCGAGTAATCTTTTTCAATTTTCCCATCTTTTAGATACACAACACGGTCTATCAACTCTTTCAGATAATAGAGCCGATGTTCCGCAATAATAACTGTTTTCCCTTGCTGTTTCCAAATCTGGATCATCCGGCGTAGATCTTTTGTAGCTGACATATCCAGATTAGAAGATGGTTCGTCCAGCACGATGATGGGCGGATTACTGGCCGACACAGAGGCACAAGCAATTTTCTGCTTTTCTCCGCCGGAAAGAGAAAAGATATTTTTCCCCAGCAGATTGTCCATATCAAACTGTTCCGCAGTCGATTTCACCCGCTGAATGATTTCTTCTTCAGGCAAGCCCTGATTTTCACATCCAAAGGCCAGTTCGCTGGTGGAGTCCACCGTAAAAAACTGCGTGCGGGGATTTTGAAAAACGCTCCCCACATATTTCGCTGTTTCATAGAGCGGAAGTCCGCTGATGTTCTTGCCATCCAGCAGGACTTCGCCGCTTAACTCGCCCTCATAATAATTCGGGATCAGCCCATTCACCAACCGGGTCAGGGTTGTTTTTCCGCAGCCAGATTGCCCACACAAAAGGATAACTTGCCCGTCCGGGATGATTAAGTCAATGTTTACAAGCCCACCGGCATCCGTTCCCCCGGCATATCGAAAATTGATATTGCGAAGTTCAATCATAGACTCCTTCCTCCTAACAAATAAAGAAACCGACCCAACAGGGTATCGCCAGCAGGAAGAAGAAAATGTCCAAAGGCCCAAAGCCAATTTTGCAAATATTTGTCCGTTTCTGCGGCGCTCCAAGCCCTCGCGTGAGAGCCGCCGCAGACAGTTCTTCTCCGATTTTGGCAATCGACATCATCAGAGGAACCACCCGGTATTCCAGCATCTTCATGGGGCTGCGGAGAGTAGTGATGCCGCGCATCTTCATGGCATCCCGTATAGCCGCATATTCCGCTTTGACTGTGGGAAAAAATCGGAATACCACCGACATAGGGATCACGATTTTTTGTGGAATGTGCATCTTCTCCATCGCAGCAACAAATTCACTGACCGTTGTCGTACTCACCAGATAATATCCCATGATAAATCCGGGGAGCATGTGTGTATATATCCCGACTGCGGCTCCCAGGATAAAATTCCATGTACCAGTGAGCAGCGGTAATACCGTTAATTCCAAAGCAAACAGAATAGCGTATGTAACTGCAAATCTGGCTGCGGCCCCCCATTTTCTTGAAAGGAGCAGGAATACAATCGGGCATGCCATGAGGCACGGGCGAACCAAGTTCATAAATCCGCCCGTGCCGCCGGTAATCATAATGGTGCTGACAGTTACAGTCAAAAACAGTTTTGTCCTCGGATCGGTGGGAATAACAGCTTTGCTTTCAAATTTTAGCGTTGTAACCGCCGCATCCATCAGGCAATCCCCGCCTTTTCAAAATGTTTCTTCAACACGGCCTTGCCAAGAAGCGCCCCCAAAATGCCGCCGATAAAGGTGACAACAAATAGAACTGGATACATCCAGCCAGGGGTATAGGACATGAGTGCGTCTACATATTCCTGCCCATAGCTGCTTACAAGTGAAGCGAAGAATGTATCACGGGTCAAAAACATCCGGCTTACATATCCCATGATCCAAAGGGAGAACACACCATTGCCAAGGAGCGTACATTTCCAGCTTTGATACTTTCCGGCCCGCAGAATTATGTTTGTTCTTTGCTT
>OGXJ01002565.1_pt1 | contig 11870 bp, 10 predicted proteins | sample 1576231 | NCBI WGS metagenome assembly OGXJ01 (sample SAMEA3541539, study PRJEB24748) | human gut metagenome | biome: human gut; feature: human-associated habitat; material: faeces | place: China | collected 2012
GAAATGCTAAAATAAGGATAATTGCGCTTTTTTGTTGTGCTCTTTGGGCCAGTGGTGGAGCTGACCCTCAGATATCTGGCGGAATATGACGAAAAGGAAGCGAAGGTATGAAGAAAAAGGACTTTCTGCCCATCATTCTCGGCAGCGACGAGAACGCCTACGGCACGGCGAGCATTGAGGAAATGAAAAACTGCCAGTTTGTTACACAGCGTGAAAGTACAGATGCCGACATTCAGAATTTTATGAAGGAAAATCATTTGGATGTCCGGTCAAGTTACCATGTGGTTGACGATTTGTCTACGGTTGTAATGGTGGCAAATGGATTTGGAATTTGTTTGATGCCGGAAATGGTTATGAAAGATATTCCGTATGAAGTGGATTGTTTTCCGGTAAAACCGGATGCCTGCCGCATTATTGGAATTGCTGCACTGAATCCGGATAACATGGCACCGGCAGTGCGAACATTTTATAATCGGGTGCTTGCGATGTACCAGCAGGAGGAATATGTAAAATAATTGCGTTTGCCCTATTTCTGGGGTATACTTATTATATAGGAAAACAAAAGGGGGCGTGTATGATGGAGAAGAAACGAATAGCAGTATCCGGTGAGGAAATCATTGCGCCGAAAAAAGAATATCCATTGCGATTTTGGTATATGTGTCCGAAAGGGGTATGTACTATTATTGATGTGGATGAGCATTCACGGAAGGTTAGACTTCACAATTATGCGGAAAATCTACTGTATCGTGCGTTTGGTTGTGTGGAAGAACCAACTTATGAACAGTATGAAAAATTTTTGGAATCTCGTTGTTTTCCTAGAACCAGAGATAAAATGAAATTGATGTTGAGGCATTTGGAACTGCCATTTTATGACCCGATGCTGATAATTGAAAAGACAAAAGGGCGAATGGCTGATGACGATTTTTGGTTAGAGATTGAGAGGCAGGATAGATGATTGAACTTTTTGAACAGGACATATTGCTAAATGACAGGCAGTCCTCAAAGGGAAATCAATTAAAGTGGCAAAGTCAGAATGGCATTTGGTATAAGGCAGATTACACAGGCTATGAGGGCTTAGTTGAGTATCTTGTTTCCTGTCTTTTAGGATATTCTTCCTTGAAAAAAAACGAATATGTTTTTTACCAGACAGAAAAAATCCACTATAAATACAAGGATTATCTTGGGTGTAAAAGTGAAAATTTTCTGCCGGATGGCTGGAAGATAATTACATTGGAACGATTGTTTGAAACAATGAAGGGCGAAAGTCTGACAAAAAGCGTTTATCATATGCCGGATGTGCGTGAACGGATTCGTTATATGGTTGAACAGACAGAACAGTTGACGGGATTGAGAGAATTTGGTGTGTATATCAGTAAATTGATGACGATTGATGCGTTGTTTTTGAATGAAGATAGACATACCCATAATATTGCTGTTTTGTTAGATGATTGTGACCAATTTCATTATTGCCCTATTTTTGATAATGGTGCATCACTTCTTTCGGATACGATACAGGATTATCCGATGGAAGAGAAAATACAAGATTTGGTTAAAAGAGTGAAAGCCAAGACATTTCATGATGATTTTGAAGAACAATTAGATACTGTGGAAGAATTATATGGAAGACAAATTCGTTTTCACTTTGATCGAGCAATTGTAGAAAAAATCATTGCAGAGGAACAGAATTATTCAAACGATGTAAAAGAACGCGTTTATGATTTGATAAGCAGACAGATGAGAAAGTACCAATATTTGTTTGAATAGAAGAAAACAGGGCAGCCCGACAGCTTGCGTAACTTGCTTAGGCAGCCTGTAAATAAATGATAATTAGAAGGAGAAACAAAATGAGTAAAAAGGAAATCCCTTACAAAATTTATTTGGATGAAAGCGAGATGCCAAAACAGTGGTACAATCTTCGTGCCGATATGATTAACAAACCGGCTCCGCTTTTGAATCCGGCAACCGGCAAACCGGTTACATTAGAAGAATTAAGCGGTATTTTTTGTGAAGAATTAGCAAAGCAGGAATTGGATGACAAAACACCGTACATCGACATTCCGGATGAAATTTTGCAGTTCTACAAAATGTATCGTCCGGCACCGCTTGTACGTGCTTATCATTTGGAAAGATATTTGAAGACACCGGCAAAGATTTATTATAAATTTGAAGGAAATAATACATCCGGAAGCCACAAGCTCAACTCTGCAATTGCGCAGGCTTATTATGCAAAGAATCAGGGCTTGAAAGGTGTTACGACAGAGACCGGTGCAGGTCAGTGGGGAACAGCACTCTCCATGGCGTGTGCATTCCTTGGACTTGACTGTCAGGTATTTATGGTAAAAGTTTCTTATGAGCAGAAACCGTTCCGACGCGAAGTTATGCGTACCTATGGTGCAAATGTGACTCCGTCACCATCCGAAAAAACAGCGGTCGGCAGAAAAATCCGTGCAGAGTTCCCGGATACAAACGGAAGCTTAGGCTGTGCTATTTCAGAGGCGGTTGAGGCGGCAACGACACAGGAAGGCTACCGTTATGTACTTGGTTCAGTACTTGCCCAGGTTATGATTCATCAGTCGGTAATTGGTTTGGAGAGTAAAATTGCACTGGATAAATATGGTGAAAAGCCGGATATCATTATTGGCTGCGCGGGTGGCGGTTCAAACTTAGGAGGTTTGATTGCACCATTTATGGGTGAAAAACTTCGCGGAGAAGCAGATTACCGTTTCATTGCAGTAGAGCCAAAATCCTGCCCAAGTTTCACAAGAGGAACTTATGCGTATGACTTCTGTGATACCGGAGCAATTTGTCCGCTTGCAAAAATGTATACACTTGGCAGCAGCTTCATGCCGGCACCAAATCATGCCGGAGGACTTCGCTACCATGGTATGAGTTCGGTATTGTCCCAGCTCTATGATGATAAATTGATGGAAGCAGTCAGCGTATCACAGACCGATGTATTTGCGGCAGCAGAAGAGTTTGCCAAAGTAGAAGGAATCCTTCCGGCACCGGAAAGTTCTCATGCAATTCGTGTAGCAATGGACGAGGCAATTAAATGTCGTGAAACCGGAGAAGAAAAAACGATTCTGTTTGGACTTACCGGAACCGGATATTTTGATATGTATGCTTATGAGAAATTCAATGATGGTAAAATGGAAAACTATACATTGACGGATGAGGAAATTGCGGCAAGCATTGCAAAACTTCCAAAAGTACCGGGATTAAACTAAATAAAAGAGGACATTTTTGACCCAAAAAACAAAAAAAATAAAGTGCTTGCTTTTTCGAAAATTGAGAGTATAATAATGTTGACATGAGAAAATAGCAATAAAAATTTTATGGTCAGAATGAGGCGGCAATGTGGTCAGCGGTGAGTGGTCACATTTGTCCCCTTTTTTATGGTCAAAGGAGGTTTTATCATGGAAACATGTAACTACTTACTCTATCTGGCATTGATTTTGATGTGTACGAAGTTTTTAGGACTTTTGACAAGACGTGCACGTATGCCACAGGTTGTTGGTGCATTGTTAGCCGGTTTGCTGCTTGGACCTGCTGTGTTTAAGATTATTCCACAGACAGAGTTTTTGACGCAGACAGCAGAAGTTGGTGTAGTAATCCTGATGTTCTGTGCCGGCATGGAAACAGATGTAAAGGAATTAAAAAAATGTGGAAAAGCAGCGACGATTATCGCCGTGATTGGTGTGTTGGTTCCATTGGCAGGAGGCTTTGCTACTGCATGGTTCTTTAACCGTCCGGGTATGATTGAGTCGAATGTAAGTACCAGTTTAGTATTGCAGAACGTCTTCATCGGTGTTATTCTTACCGCAACATCGGTTAGTATTACCGTTGAGACATTAAAAGAACTTGGTAAATTAAATTCGGCAGCAGGAAATGCGATTCTTGGTGCAGCGGTCATTGATGATATTCTTGGTATTATCGCCTTGACAGTTATTACCAGTATGGCAGACCCGACCGTTAAACTTTGGGTTGTACTTGTAAAAATTGTTGGATTTTTTGTATTTGCTGCTGTGGCAGGTTTTCTGTTTTACAAGTTTTTCAATTACTACAGCAACCGTACAAAAAACGGTTTGCAGCGATATGTAATTATCAGTTTTGTTTTCTGTCTGCTGATGTCATATGTGGCAGAAGAGTTCTTCGGCGTAGCTGATATTACCGGTGCGTATGTAGCCGGACTGGTTGTTTCGATGATTCAGAAAGAAGATTATCTGGCATCGCGTTTTTCAACTTTGTCGTATTTGTACTTATCACCGATTTTCTTTGCCAGCATTGGTTTGAAAGTGGTAATTCCACAGATGTCAGCAACAATTGTCTGGTTTGCCATTGTGCTTACAGTTGTAGCTATTTTGACAAAAGTTGTTGGATGTGGATTAGGCGCAAGACTATGTAAATATTCCGGAAGGGAATCGTTACAGATTGGTGTTGGTATGATTTCGCGTGGTGAGGTTGCGTTGATTGTTGCCAGCAAAGGTGAAGCACTTGGTCTTATGAGTGAGCAGCTGATGGGACCGGTCGTTATCGTTGTTATTATTACGACAATTGTTGCACCGATTCTTTTGAAACCGGTGTTCCACGATAAAAAAGAGATAAAAGAGAAGGCTTAATTTTTACTTTGGGGGAAGCAAAAACTAGGAGGAAAGAAGATGGTAGCACAGGGCTTAGCGGTAGCCATTTTTGTCGCTATGTTTGTTTTGATTGTTATGGACAAATTCGGCAGGCAGTATATTACGCTTGGCTGCGGCGCACTTACCCTGATTGGGGTGTTTGGCATTTGCATGAGAAGTGTGAATGCAATATGGGAAATTATTAATCTGCGAAGCATTTTTACACTGGACTTTTGGTATCAGGGTTCAGGGGCTGCGGAATCCGGGATTGGAATTAACTGGGAAACCGTTATTTTCATTGCCTGTATGATGATTATGGTGGAAGGTATGGCGAGAGTTGGTTTCTTTGATTGGCTCTGTATGAGAATCGCAAAGATGGTTCATTTTAACACCATTCCGATTTTCATTACATTCATGATTATGTCCGCAGTTCTTGCTATGTTTATCGACAGTATTACGGTGATTTTGTTTTTGGCGGCTGTGACAATTGAATTGTCATCGCTTTTGAAATTCAATCCGGTGCCGATGATTATGGCAGAAATTTTCTGCGCAAATCTGGGCGGTTCGGCGACTATGTGTGGAGACCCTCCGAATATTATTATTGGAACAGCGCTTCATTACAGTTTTGCGGATTTTGTGTCGAATACCGGTGTGATTGCCGGTATTTCCCTGATTGTAATTGTGGTTTATTTTTACTTTGTTTTCCGCAAGGATTTGAAAGTGAAAACAGGAAAAATTGAAGTTACGGAAGCGGATTTAGACCCGTCAAAAGCCATTCATGATAAGAAAGGTTTTGTAATCAGCACTGCTATTTTTTTGCTGGCAGTTGCTCTTTTAGTGACACATGCGCAGACGAAACTTACGGTTGCGTTTATTGGTGTTTTGATTGCGGTTCTTACGCTTTTGGCAGCGGGAAAACATGCGCTTACCATCTTGAAAAAAGTGGACTATGAGACCATTTTATTCTTTATTGGTTTGTTTGTTGTCGTTGGTGGACTGGAAGAAACCGGTGTTTTGGAATTAATTGCCGATGCGATTAAAACAATCAGCGGTGGAAATAGTTTCTTAATGATAGGAATTATTATCTGGCTGTCAGCGGTAGCAAGTGCCCTTGTGGATAATATTCCGTTTGCAGCAACGATGGTTCCGGTAATTAAGAGTTTAGGTGCCGGCGGCCCGGCTGGATTTTTGCCGGTTCTTGCCTGGGGACTCTCGATGGGGACGGATATCGGCGGTAGTGCTACACCGATTGGCGCTTCGGCAAATGTGGTAGGTATTTCCGTGGCGGAAAAAGAAGGTCATAGAATTGGCTGGGGAAAATACTGTAAAGCGGCAGTACCGGCGACGTTGATTGTTGTATTGATTTCAATGATTGTCATTTTTATTCGATATGGCGATTTGTTGATGATGTAGAAAAGAAATCCCTCTCGTTTTGTGATGAGATATGTTCACGAGACGAGGGGGCTTTTTTGCGTACATGAGAAGAAAATTTAAAAGATTTACTTTACAAAAATAAAAAGCTGCGCTATAATAGAACAAACGTTCGATATAGAAGGAGGCGCAGGTATGGCAGTGACACAAGAGATATTTGAAAAGTTAGAAATTTTGACAGATGCGGCAAAGTACGATGTTGCCTGCACATCGAGCGGAAGCAGCCGGAAAGGGAGACAGGGGATGATGGGAAATACCGTGGCCGGGGGAATCTGCCATTGTTTTGCAGCAGATGGCAGGTGTATTTCTCTTTTGAAGATTTTGCAGACCAATGAGTGTGTGTATGATTGTAAATATTGTCAGAACCGCATGTCCAATGATGTGAAACGCGCCGGTTTTACACCGGAGGAAATTGCGGAACTTACGATTTCCTTTTACCGCCGCAATTATATTGAGGGATTGTTTTTAAGTTCCGGCATTCAGAAGAATCCGGATTATACGATGGAACAGATGTACCAGACGATTTATCTGCTCCGCACGAAGTATAAATTTAATGGATATATTCATGTCAAAGCGATTCCGGGAGCGGATCCGCTTTTGATTGAGAAGACCGGGTGGCTTGCTGACCGCATGAGTGCAAATATGGAACTGCCGACGGCGAAGGGGCTTGATTTGCTGGCACCGCAGAAGAGCCGGAAGAAAATTTTGACACCAATGCGCCAGATACAGATTGGCAGAAGTGAGAGTCTTTTACTGCAGGATGCGAGAATTGAAAAAAGACGGCGTCTTTCTCTGTATCAGTCGGAAAGCCAGACTGTGTTACCGGCGGTTTCCGGTGGGACTTTGCAGGAGTTTCATCAGGATGGAAGGTTTGTGCCGGCGGGGCAGAGTACGCAGATGATTATTGGAGCTACAAAGGAGACGGATTATGAAATTGTCCATATGGCACAGGCGTTATACCAGCAGTTTGATTTAAAGCGTGTATTCTATTCGGCATTTGTGAATACGACGGGAGATTCCCTTTTACCGGATACAAAAGAACGGGGACCGGAGCTTCTGCGTGAACACCGGCTGTACCAGGCAGATTTTCTTATGCGGTTTTATCAGTTTCGAGCGGATGAGATTATTACAAAAGAAAACCCGAATTTAAACGTCTCCGTAGATCCCAAATGTAACTGGGCGCTGTATCATTTGGATTCATTTCCTGTTGAGGTGGAAAAGGCAGACTATCATACATTGTTACGTGTGCCGGGGATTGGCGTGAAATCGGCAAGGCGTATAATAATGGCACGAAGAAGAGGAACGCTCGATTTTAATGCGTTAAAGAAATTTGGTGTTGTATTAAAACGGGCGATGTACTTTATCACTTGTCACGGGCATATGATGATTCCAATCCGCTTAAACCGCACATTTATTCTTGCTAACCTGCTTGGCTTGAAGGAACGTCTTCCAAAGGAAATTGAGGCGCAGGGAACCGGAAGACAGATGATGTTAGAGGATGTGATGCAGGGATGGTAAGACATATTTATTTGTGTGAAAACAGTGCAGAAGGGATTTTCTCGGCGATATACCGTGCCTATGAGGAGGGTTATCCCCATGAGCATAATGAAGTTGTGATTGATACAGAGGGGCGGAATATGGAGCTTTTTTGCGAATATCACACAGTTGCGACAAATTTTGAGCATGCGGTGAAAGTAGCGCGCACCATCCGTCGCAAAATTTCAGAGGAGGCATATGATTTTATTCATCGCTGCTGCGGCTCTTATGAGGCGCAGAAGGCGGATGCTATTTACCGGTTTGTGCAGGAAGGACTTCGGATGGGAAGGGCGGTTATGAGCCATCTCACAGCCCCTTATATGCAGACCTTATTTGCGATTGAGCGGAATTTTACAAATGAATCACATTTTTTTATTGAAATACTTCGTTTTGAGGAATTGGAAAATGGCACATTATTTGGTAGAATAAATCCTAAGAGTGAAGTTCTACCATATTTAGCCGACCACTTTGCGGATCGCTTTGCCGGTGAGCAGTGGGTGATTGCAGATACCGTGCACCGTACGGTGCTGCTCCATAAAGCAAATTACAAAACGGTGTATTTATCCATGGATGAAGTAGATATGGATGAACTTACTCTGACTTATTCCGAGGACGAAAAGCAGCTTCAGAAATTATGGAAATTGTTTGTTGACACAATTGCGATTAAAGAACGTGTAAATCCCAAATTGCAGAGACAAATGCTGCCACTTCGTTTTCGTAAATATATGAAGGAGTTTAGCGAATCAGAATGAAGCAGTTTTATTTTGCTCCCTTAGAGGGCATTACAACGTATATTTACCGAAACTTACATCACCAGAAATTTGATGGTATGGATAAATATTTTACACCTTTTGTGTCACCGACTTCAAATCATGATTTTAAGAGCCGGGCAAAAAAGGATGTGATACCGGAGCATAATCAGGGAATACCGGTTGTGCCTCAGATTCTCAGTAACCGCAGTGATGAGTTTGTTTATACAGCCAGTCATCTGATTGAATATGGATATCATGAAATTAATCTGAATTTAGGCTGTCCGTCAGGGACAGTTGTGTCGAAGGGGAGGGGTTCTGGATTCCTGGCGAAACCGGAGGAACTGAACCGCTTTTTAGATGATATTTTTTCACAGTGTGAGGTGCCGATTTCTGTTAAGACGAGATTGGGCAGATATTCACCGGATGAATTTCCGGAACTCCTAGAGATTTATAACCGGTATCCGATTCGGGAATTAACCATTCATCCGAGAATTCGGGATGACTATTATAAAAACACACCGAACCTTGATATGTTTGAATATGCAGTGGAACATAGTAAGAATCCGCTCTGCTATAATGGGGATATCACAACGGTAGAGGAATATGAACGTTTTTGCGAGCGTTTTCCTACAATTGAGGCAATTATGATTGGACGAGGGTTGATTGCAAATCCGGGGCTTGTCCGTGAAATTCAGACTGGGGAGAAGATGCGGAAAGAAGAATTGCATGTATTTTTGCGAGAATTGAAAGTGGCTTATCAGGCGTGTATGCCGGATCAGCCGGTGTTATTTAAGATGAAAGAAATCTGGTCTTATCTCGTAAACTGGTACCCGAACGGGAAAAAAGTATGGAAAAAGGTAAGAAAAACAAATCGGTTAATAGAATATGATAAACTTATGCTTATGCTGGAATCAGGAAACGAGGTGTAAGGAATGCAGGAACAAAAAATTAACCGCCGTGAAATTTTAAAAACGTTAGTTATGTTGTCAATTCCTACCATCTTAGAGGAAATTTTATCGACGTTATTGCAGTATGTGGATACGGCGATGGTTGGACATCTGGGAGAAAAAGCGACAGCATCTGTCAGTGTTACAACAACGGTGACATGGCTTGTGAACAGTATTCCGGCGGCACTTGGTGTGGCGGGGTTGTCAATGACAGCAAAGGCACTGGGGAGCGGCGATAGAGAGTATTTGCAGAAAATCGCAAAGCAGATTTTAATTTTAGTTTTTGCGTGTGGACTTTTTGCCGGCGGAATTTCTGTCATCCTAAGTCCATACATTCCGATTTGGATGGGGGCGGAGCCATCTATTTGGCAGGATGCTTCCGATTATTTCCTGATTGTCAGTTTTCCGATGATTTTCCGTTCGGCAACGATGATTATGGGCGCTGCGATTCGGGGAACAAAAGATACAAAAACGCCGATGTTAATCAATCTGGGAGCCAACGGAACCAATATCCTTTTAAACATTGTCTTTATTTATGGAATGGGTTTGGGCGTCAGAGGAGCGGCAATTGCGTCCGCAATATCCTATACGACAGCCGGATTGTTGATGTTTGCTGCGTACCGGAGAAACGAATATCTCCACTGGAAGTGGGAACATTTTGCTGTGGATGGCAAAGTGATGAAAGAGTGTATGCGAATTGGTCTGCCGGTCCTTTTTAGCAGTATTGCGTCCTGTTTTGGTTATGTTGTGTTTGCCGGTCTTGTTTCCGGGATGGGAACAACCATCTTTGCTGCCCACTCGATTGCCGTTACCGCCGAAACTATTTTTTATATTTCCGGTTACGGACTCCGAACGGCAACCTCTACCCTGATAGGCATTTCTCTTGGTGAGGAAGACGAGAAGCAAATGGAAGCCGTTGCGTCAGTGAGTGTAAAATTGACGATGATACTAATGTGTGTTAGTGGTGTTATCTTGTTTTTTGTGGCAAGACCCTTGATGGGACTTCTTACCGAGAGCAGCCGTGTGGTTGAGATTGGTGCCGGAATGCTGCGTATTGTCGCGTTCTCAGAGCCATTTTATGGATTGATGATTGTCACGGAGGGAATCTTTTATGGGCTTGGGAAAACAAAGTACGCTTTTTATGTAGAAACCTTCTGCATGTGGGGAATCCGTATTTTGTTTACCTTTTTCTGCGTCAAAATCTGGCACTTTGGTCTTGAAACTGTGTGGTATTGCATGATAGCAGACAATGTATGTAAGGCAGTGCTGTTTTCTGTTCCACTTGTTGTTAAGAGGAAGAGAAGTTGTTTGACAAAACTGGGATGAATGATCTTTAGTAAATTGGATACTCTTATTTTTGTGTATGTTTTAAGGGAAAATGCACATAACCTAATTGACTTTCCCTTAAAATGTGCTAATATTTAAGGGAAAGGAGTGAATTTAAGGGAATGAGAGAGTTTAATTATAGTAGAATAAAAGAGCAGAAATGGGATTCTGATGTGCTGAGACTTATTGCTGCTATATATAAATATTCGGGTAAACAGGAATTGTATTTAAAACAAAGACCAGACGAATTGGGCAAACTTGTAGAAATTGCAAAGATTCAGAGTACTCAAAGTTCCAATGCAATTGAGGGGATTGTGACAACAAATACAAGAATCAAGCAGCTGGTTGAAGAAAAAACAACTCCGAAGAATAGAGATGAAGAGGAAATTGCAGGATATAGAGATGTATTAAACATTATTCATGAAAGTTTTGATGTGATTCCGATAACAAAGAATTATATTCTTCAACTTCATAAAATACTTTACAGTCATATGAATAATCCGATTGCCGGGCAAACGAAGACGGTACAGAATTATATCAGTGCAACATATCCGGACGGTCATACAGAGGTATTATTTACACCAGTGACACCATTTGAAACACCAAAGGCACTTGAAAGAATCTGCGAGGAATACAATAGAGTTATTGGTAATCTAGAGGTTGAACCACTGCTTGCTATTCCTGTTTTTATACATGACTTTCTTTGCATTCATCCTTTTAATGATGGCAATGGACGGATGAGCAGATTGCTTACAACGCTTCTTTTATATCAAAGCGGATTTTACGTAGGAAAGTATATTTCGCTTGAGGCTAAAATTGCGAAGAATAAGGATTTATATTATGAAGCGTTAGGACAGAGTCAAGATGGCTGGCATGAAGCGAAAGAGGATGTTGTTCCTTTTATAAAATACCTTTTGGGAACAGTACTTGCTGCTTATAAGGAATTTGAAGATCGTTTTGCGATAATTGGTGTGAAACGGCCGGCAATAGAGATGGTGCGTAAGGCTACCGAAAATAAAATAGGAAAATTTTCAAAACAAGATATCAGAGAACTTTGTCCATCACTTAGTATCAGTTCGATAGAAAATTCATTGAGAACGCTTGTAAAAGAAGGCGATTTGATGCGAGGTGGTTCTGGAAAAGCTACTTACTATGTAAGATTAAAATAGTTAAAAAGAAAGATATATCACGTCTTTGTTTGGGGCAAGTGTTCGTTGGCACTTTTTTGTTTTCCGTAATTCCGTAGAAAAGCTTTGCGT
>OGXJ01002567.1_pt1 | contig 11863 bp, 7 predicted proteins | sample 1576231 | NCBI WGS metagenome assembly OGXJ01 (sample SAMEA3541539, study PRJEB24748) | human gut metagenome | biome: human gut; feature: human-associated habitat; material: faeces | place: China | collected 2012
TTGTCTGAAAAATATTACATAGATTTGCCCTATTATATATCTATAAGCTAGTTATCCGCACGGCGCTGCATCCCGATCAGGGCCCGGGCATGGTAATAATCCACCATGGGCGTCCGTTCACCGGCAGCGATACTGCCGATGTGCTTTTCCGCCTCATCGAATCTTTTGGCCTTGACCAGCAGCAGGATCAGCTCCATGCGGGCATCCAGGGAGTCGGGATGCCGCGCCACGAAGGCCCGGATCTGCTCCAGGCCCTGTTCCGTCTTGCCGTGGGCCGCCAGGGCCTCGGCGCTGAACAGATTGAGGGCACCGGTCTCAAAAATCTCTCCGTCACAAGCGGTACTTTTTCCACATAGCTGATGACCATCGCACTTCCTGTAAACAGCATCATATATAAAACAAAAATTGTAGCGGCATTTCGCTGCGTCTCTTCTGCAATTCTTCTGTTATAAAGATGTGCCTGCTCATTCTTTCGAAATACGGAAATCGCCATGGCAAACAGAACCGCTGCGGTTGTTGTTTTCATCCCGCCTGCTGTAGATCCCGGAGATCCTCCGATCACCATCAGAAGCACCATTCCCATCTTTCCGGAATCTGTCATTTTATCGAGATCAGCAGTATTAAATCCAGCTGTTCTTGTTGTCACAGACTGGAAAAAAGAACTCCAGATCCGTTCTCCCAGCGGCATATGCTGAAATTCCAAAAAAAAGAACATAATCGCCGGAACCAGGATCAGAAAGGCACTGACTCCAAGAACTACTTTGCTCTGCAGCCGGTATTTTTTAATATGCCATTTATTCTCCTTGATATCCAGCCAGGTAAAAAATCCAATACCGCCAACCACGATCAGTGTCATAATCACAAGATTCACAACCGGGTTTGCCGCAAAAGAAGTCAGGGATGAAAATTTTCCCTTTACTCCCATCAGATCAAATCCGGCATTGCAGAATGCAGATATCGCATGAAATACAGCGTACCAGATTCCTTTGCCAAGTCCAAATTCTCTGTAAAAAACCGGAAACAGAATAACTGCCCCGATCAGTTCGATCAGAAACGAGGTTTTTAAGATAAAAGTAGTCATCCTCACAATCCCGCCCATCTTCGGAGCTGCGATTGCTTCCTGCATGGTACTTCTCTGCATCAGTCCGATCTTCCTGCCGGCGATCGTTGCGATCGATACTGCCACAGTCACAACGCCGAGACCGCCAATCTGGATCAGCAGCAAAATAATAACCTGACCAAATTCAGACCAGTAAGTTGCTGTATCCTGCACGACCAGTCCTGTTACACAGACTGCTGATGTCGCAGTAAATAACGTATCAGAAAAGGAACTCCATCTTCCGCTTCTGGATGCCCACGGAAGCATCAGCAGCAGACTCCCTGCCAGGATCACTCCCATAAATCCCAGTATAATGATCTGAAACGATGTCATATGCCGGTGTCCGGCTTTTTTCTTTATCTTCATGATTCTTTTTGTCTCCCAGTTCTGTTTTCATGACTATCATAACACCATGTACCTAAAAATAGTATTAACAATTTTTTATCCACATTAAAATTATATAAAGATACCTGCAAAAATGTATCACACTTTTGCAGGTATACTCACTTTTTAGAATTTTCCGCTGTGACCTCCGTGTACTTCACCGGATGAGCTGACATGCGTGCTGCTTCCGCCGCCTCCACTGTGTGAATCATTATCATTTTTCGGAATCGGGCGGCTTGTAACCACTTTATTAATAAAGCGATCCTGTTTCACGGTAAGATTCAGACTGCCTTTTTTCATATATTCTTCTGCTGTGGTCCGCTTCACAACGGAAGTCAGCTTGGAACGTTTGATCGATGCCGTGATCAGTGCAATCACAAATCCGATTGCCAGGCACACAACCAGCCAGAATGCATAGGCAAATGGCTCTTGCGGCATATTATCTACATCATATGGCTCGCCTGTCTCTGCCTGTGTCAGGAAACGGTCGCACTGTTCTGCAAAACAATTAAATGCTTCTGCGTACTCACCATCACCAAGGTAGGATACCAGCTTTTCTTCTATATAACTAAGTCCGGCATCCGTAAATGCCGTGATCGCATAACCATGTGTGCTTGTTGCCCAGTTGCGGTCGCCCATATCCACCAGGAAAAGTATCCCCGCTTTGTCTTCGCCAAGTCCATAGCCATCGTAATCAAATGCATCATCGGCGTATTCGGTTGCCGTTTTTCCCTCCAGGGACTTAACGGTCATTACCACTGCATCACAATGATGCAATTCACTGACTTCATCCAGTTTTGCCTGGATCTGATGCTGTTCTTCTGCCGTGAGCAGCTCTGCCTGGTCAACAAGTCTTGCCGGATGATCCGATGCTGCCTGAATATTCAGAAATGGTACAAATAAAAATAATACCATACTAAGCAGCAGAGACATGATTTTCATTTTTGTTTTCTTCATCTCGCCACCTCCTTACAGCAACACCATGAAAACCCAGAGCAGTGCATAAAGGACAAGTCCGATCCCTGCTCCCCACATGGCAATAAATCTCCAGAATGCTCCATTGTCTGCCGGAAGATCACCGACAATCTTTCCGGTCTGACCGTTCATGGCAAAAATGTATTTTTTACCTTTCCAGGTCGTATTTAAGATCCATACCGGATAGAGAGCATACTTTGCCTGGTCTTTGATCTCCATATTTGCTTTTTCCTGATCGATCACATGATAACCTTTAACGGTATTTCGGAATTCACGCTCTGTGCTTCTCCGGATACGTTTTTTCGCACGCCCGATGCACTCCTCTTTCGGCACATCGTAGCGGTCTGCCAGATAGCCTGCCATATACGCCATGCGAAACGGCACTGCTTCCTTAAAATCATATGGTTCCACCGATTCCATCAGCGTATCATCCATCTTTTTTGATCCGTCTGCCGGAACTTTTTCAAATTCTACCGTTCCTGCTCTTTTTACTTCAAAATTCTCATGCTCGGTGTACTCAATATCATTTGACACCCATACACGCGTCTTTTCCGCATGATAGGAGAAATCTGCCTTTGCTTTCAGATCAAACACCCAGAACGGAACATACACACCTTTGATCTCATCAATGTGGTTCTGCTGTTTGAAGACGCCCGGCAAAAATTTTTTGCCTTCGAGATGTTTCCGGTATGCTTCTTTTGCCTGTTTTTTGTCTTTTTTAAATGGAATGATATAATCCGGTCTTAAGGCACCGTCAAACTGCCCTTTCATAACAACTTTGTTGCCGCAGTACGGACAGCTCGTGGCACCGGTCGTTTTATCTGCCAGGATTTCACCACCGCAGGATTCGCACACGTAGAGCATCATTGCTCCTTCTTCTGCTGCTTCCTGTGTTTCTCCCTGTTCTGCCCCTTCTTTGGAAGCTGTTTTCTCCGACTGCGTTTCTTCAAAGTCGGACAGATCTGCAACCGTATCACAGTAAGGGCATTTCATTTTCTGCGTTTTGCTGTCAAATTCCATTGCTCCGCCACAGGCAGGGCATTTGTATTCTCTGATATCTGCCATAGATTCATCCCCTTACTGTACAATATCACCATCGTTGAACGGATCTCCGCATTCCGGACAGAAACGCGGCGGATTTGTCGGATCTTCCGGCTCCCATCCACATTTATCACAGCGGTATTTTTTTGCTGCTGCCGGTCTCGGACTGCCGCATTCACTGCAGAATTTACCTTTGTTCAGTGCCCCGCAGCTGCATCTCCAGCCCTCTTCCGGCTTTGCTGTTCCGCATTCCATGCAGAATTTGCCGGTATTTACAGCTCCGCAGCTGCACTGCCAGCTTCCTGCCTGTGCGGACGGACGCATCGGCTGTGCCTGTTTTTCTTCCGGTATATACTGCTGCTGTCTTTGTGCCTGCTGTCTCTGATTTCCCATCTGGAGAAGATCCTGGATATTGGCACTTCCGGCTCCTCCTGCCATATTCAGTCCCATAAAGCCCATCATCGCACCGTTTGGATTGGATGCGGCTGCTTTCATGGCTTCTGCCTGTGCACTGCCAAGCGTTGCCGCCATCATCGTCGGATCTCTCAGAACAGCAGCATCCTGGATTTCCTGGATCTTCTTGAGGTCTTCCTCTTTGAGGGTGATCGGGTTCATCGCTACGGATACCACGGAAATACCGCGTTTTTCCGCCCACTTTTTGGTGAGTGCTTCGTTCATCGCCTCTTCGAGATCTCCCGCATGTGCCGGGATATCACTTGGCAGAAGCTCCAGTCTTGACAGCTGTGCAAATGCCGGCTGCAGTGCGGAGATAAACTCTGTCTTTAACTGTCCGTCGATCTCTTCTCTGTCGTAAGTCATCTCTACATTTCCGCAGACATTCTTATAGAAAAGGATCGGGTCGGTGATGCGGTAAGAATAGATACCGTTACATCTTACCTGTACATCACGGCTCAGTCCGGTATTGTGATCCACTACATGGAACAAAAACGGATTTGCCGTGCCGAATTTGTTATCCATGATCTCTTTTGTATTGATATAATACACTCTCTGATCTTTTCCGGTATCGCCGCCGTAGGTAAAACGTTTGCCGAAGGTGGCAAAGGTCTTTTTCAGACCTTCGCCCAGTTTTCCGGTAAAAATACTTGGTTCTGTGGAGCTGTCGTAAGTAAACTCTCCCGGTTCTGCACAAACTTCCACAATTTTGCCCTGTTCAACGATCATCATACACTGACCGTCTGCAACTGCAATACCGGAACCGTTTGAGATGATATTCTCACTGCCCTTGGTGTTTGAGGACCGCCTTCCCACCTGCTTCTGTCCTTTTACAACCAGGGTATCTGCATCCATTGCCTCACAATAGAAAAACTCCCTCCACTGATCTGCCATTGTTCCGCCGACTGCTCCGACGGCTGCTCTGATAAGTCCCATAATATTTTACCCCTTTCTTTCCTTTTGTTTCTGTTACTTTCCCTTTACTATTTTATCTTTACCTTTTTGGAAAGTTTCGCTTTGTTCAAAAGCTTTGCATACTTTTTCTTCTGTGCTTTCGGCACTTTGACCGTTGCTTTTTTATTTATGTTTTTGAACGCATTCTTTCCAATGGTATTGATCTTTTTACTCTTAACAGTAACTTTTTTCAGCTTTCTGCAATTTGCAAAGGCATTCTTTCCGATCTTTTTGACATTTTTTCCAATTGTCAGACTTTCCATCTTCTTGTTGCCTTTTAATGCATTTGCTGCCACACCGGTTACTTTCCATGTTTTTCCGGATGCCTTGATCTTATCAAAGATCTTCACACTCTTCTTTGCTTTGCCTTTTGCAGTGATAGATTTTACCTCTACCGTGTCTTTTCCGGTTACTTTATAAGTAAACACTCCATACTGACCTTCTGCTTTGATCACCTGACCAACTTTCACCGTACCATCGTTTGGAGTTTCCGGTGTCTGTGGATTTGTAGATGGTGTTTCCTTTTCCGTAGATGGTGTTTCTTTCTTAAGTGCAGAGGCTGCATTGCGAAGAGCTGTTAAAATCTGCTGCATCTCTTCTTCAGTTGCTGTTTTTTGCTCTACGGCTTCTTTCGCTGCATTCAGTGCTTTTTCATAAACTTTCCAGGTTTCTTCTGTATAGTCACTTTCTTTCCTGCCTTCTGCTGCTGCGATTTCATTTTTCACTTCATTCACCAGTTCTTCCGGTGCCGGAACTGGTACATTTGGAATCTCCACAGTCACTTCACAGGCTGCTGTTTTCTCTCCATCTTCGGTCGTTACGGTGATGGTTGCTTTTCCGTTTGCTACTGCACTTACTTTTCCGTTTCCGTCTACAGTTGCTACTTTTTCGTCACTCGTTTCAAATATCACATTTTTATTTGTTGCATTTTCCGGTGCTACTGTTGCAGTAAGATCTACTGTCTGACCTTTTTCTGTCAGTTTCGCTGTGCTCTTATCCAGTGTAACTCCGGTTACGGCTACTGTTTCCGGAGTGTTGTCATCTGCCAGCTCTGTGATGAATTTTGCGTCTGCAAAATCTGCGTGATCATTGCTGTCGCTGCCATTCTGATCCACGTTCAATCTGAGGATCTTGACACCTTCCACAGAAATATCCAATTTTGCCATCTCAGATGCTCTCGTAACAGCTTCACCTGTGTAAACCTGTTTATTATCCGTATAAACATTGAATTTTACATTTCCATCCTGGTTTGCTTCACGGTCAACGCCCATATAAGATGTAAATTTCTTAAAGCCCATACCTTCGATATTGTAATAGAGATTTGCAGTCGCATGAATACCCATACCCTTCTCAAAGGTTTTTTCCTGACTTCCGTCATAAAGTGTCAGTGTCTTTCCGTCTACAGATTTGTCTTTCATGATGGAACCCCATCCAGTTGCAGAATTGCTCTCGTAACTTAAATCAGAAAGGTAAACTTCGCTCTTGCCTTCGACGCTCCAGATATAGGTTTCGGTTCTGCTCTTGTCTGCAGATTCTACTGTAACCTGTAACTGGTTGTTTCCTTTTTTCATCGTTACAGAAGTCTCTACGCTTCCCGTTCCGGTTGCAGCAGTTACATTGTTGCATTTTACAGTAATTTTTGCATTTGCTTCCTGTGCGGTAAACGTTACCCTGGAAGTTCTTGTCATGGTTGATGCCGTATACTCTTTGAGATTGGCATTAAAGTTTCCATTGCTCTGGATGGTACTGCCAAACTGTACTTTTTCCAGTTTTGCATTGCTGTCAGATGGTACACGCAGACTCAGGCTATAGTGCTCTGTTACGCCGCCGTCTGGTGTGATTGCAATACCAACGGTCATGTTATCGCCTGAAACAGGAATGCTCTCTTGCGGGTTATATGTTTTTCCATTTACATTCAAAACTGCTTTTGCACCTTCGCCAGGATTTTTCAGAGCGATTTTGACTTCGGTCTGTCCTTTTGTCAGAGATGCACTGTAGGATTTTTCAGAAACATCAAAACCTGCCACTTCTTTGTTATCTACGCTGATGCCGCCGATGGATGCATCCTGTGCTCCGGTACGGGTAATCAGGAAACGATAAATTTCCTGTGTTGTTCCGTCTTCTGCGATTACTCTTGCTGTAATGATATTTAAGCCTGCCACAAGTGCAACTTCCTGCTCTGTAATCTGGTTTTTGCCGTTTTCTGCGGATACGATCTCATTGACATTTTTCAGTCCGACACCATTACCGACACCGTTTCGGCAGATTTCGATTTTTGCATTTTCATCTTTTGCTTTCAGAGAAATCTTTACACTCTTTACATTCTTATCGGCAGTTGTCACATAGCTCTTTGTCTCAGATGAGAATGTCGGGAAGGATACACCGGATACAGATGCACTCTCCAGAATCGCATTTCCTGATTTTACTTTTGCAAGATTTTCAATATTTCCGCTCTCTCCTCCGGTTGCTGCATCTTCGGTCAGTGCTACTGCTTTGCCATTGACCTCCAGGTCTGAGAAGGTAAATGCGGTTCCTTTTGTGCTGTTTCCGGTACCGGCAACCAGTGCCACGCCAAAGGAATTGCCGATTTTATCGTTTGTGATGCTGTTTCCTACTTTTGTCCAATTTTCTTTATCAACACTGCAATATCCGGTAAAGGTATTTCCGGATTTCTCCAGTTTCAGCCAGATTGCCTCTGCATTCGGATTTTCTGTGTTCTGATCTTCATTTGCACTTCCGTTTGCTTCGGTCACGACATGAACCTTCGGACTGTTCGTGCCATGTTTTCTCTCGACTGCCACATAATTATCATCATCTTTGTAGATAAACAAACCTGCTTCGTCCCAGTTATTGACGGTCTTGCCGCTCATCTTGACGATGGCTGTGAAGGTTCCGTCACCACGGTTTACATTTTCACCGCTTACGATCACGTTATTGGCTGTCTGGATTGCCCAGAGTCCCTGTCCCATTGCTTTGATGGTCACGCTGTCACCGCTGACACTGTAGCCGCCGTCGCTTGGATTTTTCACGGTCAGATCTTTTGCAAGCACTTTCACTGCTGTCACGGTTCCGATGCTCTGATCTGTCACCGTAAAGGTCACAGGATCTGCCTGGAATTTACGTCCGCCGACCAGCTCATAAGCTGTCACGGTTGCTGTTCCCTTTTTCAGACCTGTCACATGACCGGTGCCATCCACACGTACAACTTCCGGATTGCTGCTGACATAGATCATTTCGCTTGCCGGCTGTGTGCCACTGCCGATGCTTACGCCTTCGTTTTCACCGATTTTCACTTCACTGTTCTGCATATTCGTGATATTGATTCTGCGTGTCACGCCTTTATCATAAATATTATTAGAAATATTTACGTCACGGCATCCATTGAAGGTAAATGCATTGATACTTGTACCTTCCGCAGCTGAAACATTCATGGCAACGCTCTCGCCGATCGCCAGCGTGGTTTTTGCCGGATTTGCCTTTTCATTTACAGAGAAACGCAGAACTTTGTTTCCGGTAAAGGTCAGTCCGTTTACGCTCTTTGCATTGATGATATTGCCGGTTCCGTTTGTAAAATAGAATGTATTGTCTTTGATCCTTACATTTTTATGTACCGGTTCCGCTGCTCCGTTGTTGGTCGGATCAAACTGGATAAATGCACTGTAAGAATTCTGGTTGACACCACAGCGTCTGAATACATTACCTTCGATTAGAACATCTTCATCATGCCCTGACTCGTACCAGCTGTTTACGTCATCGGAAATGTAAACGGCTGCACCGGCTACGTTGTCAAATTCGTTGTTGCGGATCACAACCGGTTTTCTGGTTGTCACCAGAATACCACGTACCGGCATCTCACGGAATACGTTGTTCTCAATCTCAACACTCGGTGTATAAGTAACATTTTCCAGAGCTGCCGCATTTGCAGACACGGAAGACGGCATATTTGTATCCAGTGTTACAATGATCGTATCCAGATCCGTTTTGGAAGCATCGGCTTTGTCACCATTTCCGGCAACCATGGTTCCGCCATGTCCGTCCGGACCTACCACTCCGGTTACTTTTGCTTTTGCCCCGTCGATCGGAAGCAGTGTTCCCTTAGAAACAAACTCTACTTCATCTCCCACATAATAGTTCGGAAAACCGGAAGTTTCGTGATGCTGATAGTGAACTTTGAACTTATTATCAGAGATTCGTTCTGTTACCTGTAAGAATGTTCCATGGATGTTGATCGGGTCATCCTGCGGATCTTCAAATGTGCTGTTCACAATGCGGATTGTTCCGCCGCAGCCGGACATCTGCACAAAGTCAGCAGAACCAACGCCGGTTCTTCCGCTTCCTTCATAGTTGCGGAAATTTACATCATCCAGTGTAATGTTTTTGGAAAGCTGTCCTACCACACCAAATGCATGCAGAAAATGCAGTTCGACATGCTGCATCGTCACACCATCACTCTCCCAGAAAAAGGCTGCGGAATGATCACGTGTAGTCCTTCTCATCTGCTGACCATATCCTGCCTTGAAGGATGGTGCAGAATTGTAAGTCACCTTCAGACGATGTCCGTCCAGTTTTTCCATGCTCTGTACGTTGTTGAAAAATTTATCGCCGGAAGTAGTCAGGGTAGCGGTTGTCATATCAAATCCCTGTACATGTCCGACATTGTTCGTATAGCTCCAGTATGCCTGCCCGGTGTATGGGCTGACATCGCTGCTCCAGGTAACGCTTGTTCCGCTTACGGAATAATTATAACATTCCGGAACATATAAAATCGCTGTATTGCCTTCTACTTTTTCTGCTGTTACACTGACTACCGACGGTACCTGGAAATCGGTGTCAAAATTCTGGATTCTGATGTTTTTACATCCGATCGTGGAAAACATCATCATCTTGCCATGGAAGATCAGACTGGACTGATTTCCTTCCAGTGTCACATTTTCCATATTTTCCAGCAGAATACCGATATTTTTCATTTTGTACGTGCCACGGTCACCGTTATTACGGCTTAAAGTATTTGAAATATACAGTTCCCGTTTCTGTGCATGATCCGGGTAAATCTGATATTCCCCTTTCGGGAAATCCAATACAACCGGTCCTGTCACTTCTTTTGCTGCCTCGATAGCTGCCTGTATGCCCTCGGCACTGTCCTTTACTCCGGTCGGGTCAGCCCCATACTGTGTGACATCAATAACTGTTACCTTATCAGAAGCTGAGGCTGCATTTGACACCCCCCCCACTACTGGGAAACACCAGTGACAGCAGCATACAGATCACCAGCATGACTGAAAATGTTTTTCTTGTTTTCATGTTGTCCTCCTTTTCTTTGCTCACCTCTTATTTGCAGTATTTCAAAAAATATCAGGCAGAATGACTGAAATAGGAAGCACAAAATCATTCTTGTGACATCTTTAGTTTAATACCTACTAAAAAAATACTATATTTTCGTCATTTTGTCCAGTTAATCTCAATATCATTTCCTGATAAATCCACAAAATATCTAAATCCGACAGCCTGGATGCAGATTTATTAGCTTTTCCCTATTGACATAAAAAATGCAGCATACTCTTCTTCCTTTTTGTATGCTGCACTTTCTATTTTTTTTATACAATTACAAGGTTTCCTTATGTCTTTACAATCTCTCCGTTATCCGCTCTGATATCAGCATATCGTAAAACTTACGGTCGCTTTTATACTTTTTATTTTCATATTTATCCTGCATAGCTATTTCTGATACCACATGCCTGCTCAAACTCACGCAATTTGCGTCTGGCTTCCGGAGTAATGTTCCGCGGCACCTGTACCTGGACGGTCACATAATGATCGCCGTGTACCTGCGGGTTCTTCATGGAAACAATACCTTTGCCTCGCAGACGAATCTTGCTTCCGGACTGTGTGCCTTCCCTTACTTTGCAGATCACATCGCCGTAGAGCGTATGGACTTTCGCTTCGCCGCCAAGGACTGCCGTGGAAAACGGAACATTGACGGTCGTGTAAACATCCATGCCTTTTCGTTCAAAGCCCGGTTTCTCTGCGATTTTAACTTTCAGAAGCAGATCTCCTGCCTGACCGTTTCTGCCCATCTGACCTTTGCCTCTTAAACGGATGCTCTGACCGTCATCAATACCTGCCGGGATATGCACCTGAAGCGACTGTGTCCTGCCCGGTGCTGAAGGATCCGACAGATTGATCACCTTGTCACCGCCAAGGGCTGCTTCATCGAAGCTGACGGTGATATCGGCGTGAAGGTCACTGCCCCTGCCGCCAAAGCTACTGCCTGTACCGGAAAATCCATCGCCGAAACCACTGTTTCCGCTGCCAAAGTCGTTTCCGAAACCACTGTTTCCGCCTGAGAATCCGTCTCTAAATCCGCCGCCGAAATGATAAGATCTGCTTCCTCCGCCTGCTCCGGCACTGCGGCCGGAGAATCCGCCGCCAAAGATATTTTTCAGGATATCATCCATGTCACCGCCATCAAAATGGAACTCCTGGTATCCGCCATTTGCTCCGCCAAACGGTCCCTGACCGCCCTGGTAATCGGCACTGCCGAACTGGTCATACATTTTCTTTTTCTCCGGATCACTAAGTACCGAGTAGGCTTCTGTGATCTGTTTGAACTTCTCGGCTGCCTGTGCATTTCCGGCATTGGTATCCGGATGATATTTCTTTGCCAGTTTACGGTATGCTTTTTTGATTGTATTTTCATCTGCGTTTTTATCTATTCCAAGGATTTTATAATAATCTTTTCTTTCTTCCATTTCTGATTCCTCCTCTGATCATGTCAAATCTTATATCCATAACGTTTCTTTTGAAATGCCATGTCTGTCATCTCAGGGTCTTCATTCACCAGAATATTCTATCTGATCTGATTTTACAGAAATATCCGAAAGCTTTTTTATTCAATATGATATGATGATGCCAGGGTCAAAAGGTCTAAATCCACATGAGCTTGCTCATAGGTGGATG